>JGI24709J26583_10002894_pt1 | contig 13805 bp, 16 predicted proteins | sample BioPla2DNA1_FD_26583 | JGI IMG/M metagenome (IMG submission 26583) | reverse complement strand
CCAAAGTAAACTAAAGTTGGAGCCAGTATTTACTTAAAGGGTAAGACTTTTTTTATCTAAAATTAATAAAAGGGTTAATTTTTCCCTTTTTGGGTAAATGGCGGAAAGTATGGGTAACTGTGGGTAAATGACAGACAGTTTGGGAACTTTCATAAAAGGGTTAAATTGTGCCGACTTTGGGTAAATGGTGGAAAGTATGAGTAACTGTGTCCCATTATTCGGTGCTATTAAGTTCAAATCCAACTGCCTTGGTCAATTAAGTTATAAAAGGGTTATTACGCTAATTTAATGATTTTTTTGCAGTTGTTTGCGCTCATTTTCAAAAAAAGTCACCAGGCACTACGCTCGGTGACTCCGACCTAAAGTTGAGGCTGATGTACGCTTCCTTTTAACATGCCAAAGTAATTTATTGTTCACAAAGAGAGGGATGAATAGTCACTATAATGTCTGCCCAAAAAACTCCAGACTTACACCATCAAGAGTCTTTGTTCGATAAAATCCGTTTCTATGGTTAGCATCACTTCTTAGTACATCAAATAAAGCGGACTGACTAATAACATAATCATCATTTGTTTGATTTTTCTGCGAAGCAGCACGACAAAGTTCCATAAAAACATATATATTAAGTTGAAACAATCCCGCTAAAGCATCTCGGACATTTTTTTGATTAGCATACTTATAAAAAGGTTTACCATATGATGCTAATGTCTGAGTTCTTTGATGCTTAGTCTTATTATATAATTTCCACCAAGTCGGTGCAGTCCCATTAACACGGGCAACTCCATTGCGATCAGTTTTAACGCTAAAACTCCAACAGCTCCAGGGTTTAATAATAGCGTTGGTTAGCTTAATCCTTATGTCCTCATTTACAAAAAATGAAAAATGAGTACTGATGGTTTGGCAATATTTATGTATATTATCCTCTCCTCCCATTGGATTTATTAATGCGCACAGTTCTTTTGCGACAACATCGATTTCACTTCCAATAAGCTGATACAAGGTAAAATACTTCTCTGAAAATGTACCTGCATTATCGTCATCAAATGCAACGAATGAAAATGTTTCAATAAAAGTCTTTTCGATTTCCAAGTAATGGCTCCAAACAACTTTTTTAAAGTCTTGTATTGATATAGACATACTTTTCTCCCAATGATTGTTTTCTATATTATAGCAAAAACCGGCCATTCTTTAGTAACTTTTGCCGTTGGTTTTGCGTGTTTTAGAGAAAAATCACCGAGCACTACACTCGGTGACTCCGGCCTAAAGTTGAGGCCACTGTACTCTTCCTTTTAACGTGTCCCAAGGTACCCAGCACGCACCTATCCCTTACGGATGATGATCGCCCAGGTGAGGTTGGTCGAAGGAATTCATAACTACCTACTTATAAATACAACAGAATTTTTGTTTAATTTAATTTTCAATAGATTAAGAACATTAAGAAACTCAAATTTCATGGATATACTAGGAAAACAATACTGATGTTTATTGCTTTAAACTTGTTTAATATTACAAATTAGCATCACTAATATATTTCATAGACAGGTGTGTAGTTAAATAACCCATTTCGAAGAATGCCCATTCTAAAAGCTTTTCCTTTGTATCCAGCATAAACCATGCTGCAAACAACGACTAAAGCAATGAAAGCACATGCAGCTAAAATAACGGCAATCACCACAGCAAGTGGGTTGCCGGCAGTTACTAATGATAGAAATGGTTTGATTATGCCCGAAAAATAAGAAGTTATAGCGGTTACTGCAGGTTTTAGAGCCTGTGTTTTAATAATTTCTAAAATAATAGTAACAACTCCAACTCCACCTATCGCTTGTGTGCCGGCGGTCCTCAACATTAAATTGTACATAGAGGCACATGCAGCTGCATTGACAGAAATTCCATAGAAGTTCTTTGATCCAATTTTCCCGTTTAAATTTGCTTGTCTTTGTCCGTATTGCGCCGTAATTTGGGTTTCTGTTAGAGCGGTTGGTATAGTTGGTTCTCCCCCGCCACCACCTGGTTCCCACGGAAACACTAAATCTCTACCAAAAGTAGTAACATTTCCATTGTAGCCATTCGGTCCAGAATTTCCATCTAAAGGCGTAAAATAATATCCATTATCCCTTTTGGTAATTAGATCATTTAATAAATTGTTATAACCTATTGTTTGGATCATTGAGTAATCTTTTAGAAATTTGAGGATTTCTGAATGAGCTTCAAACTCATCCTGAACCTGATCGTCTAAGGTTAAAAGTCCATCTTGAAGTAATGTTGAAATTTCATTTTGGGAAAATGAAGTTGCCGTTATTGTATTCTGTTTAGCCAAGCCAACATCAGCAGTTGTGCTCATTGTAGAAGAAGTCATAAGTACGGAAAGAATTATTGTATTAATCATATTTACCTTTTCTCCTTTAATCCTATTTACTCAAAAAATCGAATTAATAAAAGCACAATCATTATTATAAAACCTTATTAGAGTCTTTTTTTTATTATGATGCAATCTTTTTCATCAAAAACTAATTTATTGAGTTATCACATTTTGACATGTAGAGTTGTAAATAATGTAAAACCACTTCAAAAAACATTATTAGTATGCAATAATAGTGTAGAGGAATAACCAAATGTTTAAATATAACTATGATTTTCATGAATTGTCAAAAGACGACTTATTATATATTGGGGCAGCAAACAATCTAGTTTTTTATTTTGTGTGGCAAACCGGGCTTTTCTTTTCTTTTTTTGGTTTTCAAATTGGCTTTACCGCACTTAATTTTGTTTGGGGAATTCCTTACTATTTTTATATCGCCTCCATGATTGGAACAATTATTAGTTTTATCTTTAAGCACGTTCAGTATCAGAAACACAATTTTTTTGGTAACAAACGAAAATATATTATTGATACAAGCATCTACTTATTATTTCTCCTTGCGTTTTTCTTGAACGCCTACTTTTTCACAACGACTGAACCTGTCGTCGATAACTTTGCAAAAACCACGCTAGATTTTCATATTCTCATCCCCGTATTAATTCCGCTATCAATTATCTTTTGGGTATATATGGATTATTCTGCCCATAAACCGGTGCGTGATAAATTTAAAGAATATAAAAGAGCAGAGAAGCAAACTAGATAAAACTCTCATTTGAGGCAACATGTGATAACTTTATAATTATTTTATTTAAACTATGATTTATTAAAAGTATAAATTATACTTTTAATAGGTTAATTGTTGCTTCGATTTGCGAGATAATAAATGTATTGACGTCACCGTACGTTTCTTTTATGAAAGATGCGGTTTCGTTACTCAGTTGTTTTGTTACTTCACTCCGTGCGAGTTCAAGAGCTTTGACCTGTGCTTCTTTATCAAAGCTGTTGTTCTTCTTCAGAGCTTCAACATAGGTTTGGAAGACACTCCGGACGGCTCTTTCGATAATTGACGTTAACCCGGTGAGTAAGGTTCTTGTCTTTTCGTCCTTTATCTTTTGGTTAAGGAACTGAATCAGTCTGGTCCCTCCTAATGTGATGAGCGGTAGCACAACACTTGTTACGACAATACTAATAACTGAAACGATAATATCATTCACTTTTCTTTCCTCCTGTTCTTTTATTAATATGTTCATCTAGTCTTTTATGAGCGGAAGCGACACTTTCTTCCACTCGAGCAAGTCGGGTAGAGAATGCATCAAACTTCTGTTCCGAGTTATCGAGGCGCTTCTCAATTCTTTCTATGCTTGATTTAATGTACCCGAGGTCAGATATAACTGTTCCGGACTCTCGGCCAACTTCCTTTGTATCAGCGTGGCTATTACGTTTGAAAGCAAGGAAAGCAAAGAGAATGGAACTTATTGTTCCCAGTACAGAAATCACTGTTAAGGTTATTTCACTATTCGTCATTGGTTCTTACTCCTTTCAAGTAATTTATGATCCCTTTTAATTCCGCTAGGGTGTCAGCGTTGTTAGTGCCGAAGTTACTCTTTAGCACCATCATTTTTTCTAGGGTTTCTTCACTCACTCCCAGGGAGAATGTTTCTGTTTCGAAGTAACGCTTTACCTGTTCTTCGATTCGATAGAGATGGTACATATTCTTCCGGAGAATATTCATCTTTAGGAACGTTCCGTAATAAGAGAGGATGGCTCCTATATATTCATTAATGAAAAAACCAAAGGGACGAGAGCGGATCTCGTTATAGGTCGATTCAAACGACTCGTCCAACACGATTGGTTCAATGTCCGCAAGGATGTCGTCATTAAAAATAAGTAAGTATGGGGCAATAGTTTTATCGAAATTCATTTTGTCGATAAATGCATCCCTACCGAAAACAAAATATTCAATTCCTTTTTCGGGAACAGCGAGATGATCGTAGCCGTCAAAGTTATCAAGGACAACAATCACATCTTTATCAGAGTTCTCGTTAATGGTTTGGTAAGCTGTTGACCCACCGTAATAGGCGAGTAAGATTTTCTTCTTATTAAATTCTTGTAACATTATCTAAATACCTCCACTGCAGTTACTTTGTGTTCGGAATGACTCGAGTAGAGTGCTAGGAATCCGAGTTTAAATTCAATCGTCAAATAGTGTGTTGAACCATAATAGAAATAACTTAATGTTTGGACTGATGAAGCTTCGAGGTGGTTTCCCGAAATTGTGAAGACTGCTTTTCGGCCAAGACGAATGTGAACGAGGCAAGTTGTTATGTCTATCGATAGGTTTCCTATGTCATAAGCCATGATTGCTGCTTCGGGATCAAGGGGAGTGAGAACAAAGCAGTTATAGTTATCTTGAACCCAGTCATAAACTGCTTCATTCCTTGAATCCACTAATTCATTGATTGTTCTAATGAGTGGCCGACTATTTATGTAAGCCACATCGAGTGTTAAACTAGTCGCAGTCTTCTTATACCTTGCAATCGGGAACTGATAACGTCCCACGGTAGTGGAGAGGTTATTATGGATTAAACCCGGCCACCCGGAAGAAACTTCCAGTTTTTCAAGCGATAATTCATTAGAGGCCAAATTCAGGTCCACGATTACATACCCATTCTTTGTACCGTCTAGCGTTACCGCTACTTGGGTATTCGCTTCCATATAGATTCGTCTTCCGTAGATTTGGATGTAACCCGAACCAAAAGTGATCGTGTTATTACCAGCTGATACCGAGACGTTATTTCCGAGCCCCTTTATAATTCCTGCTGGCAGTAAGTTAAAAAGATGATAGTTAACATCAGCGTCATCTTTACTTGAGACGGTTGCTCCGTCAAACGTTATTCTTCGTAGTGCCATTTATTTGCCCTCCAATATTATTTTTAGTTTTTCTGTTAGTTTGCTACGTTCTTCTCCGAGTGTTACTTGGTAATCGGAGAGGGTTCCGCTCATCACTATTTTTGTAAGAATAGTTGAGATACTTTTCCCCTTATAAATGAAGTCAATTTTGTCTCCTAACTCGATATTCTCCATCGGCACAAAGACCGAATTGTCCTTTTGAATTGAGAAGGTAATGCTATGCATAAAGTCTTCTTTTAAGAGTTCGTCACTTGCCATACTCCGGAGTGTTTGTCCGTTACCTTCGACAGGTTGATATGAGACTTCAATGTTTGAAATATAGACGGCTCCTGACTCTGCTTTGAGCGAAATTGCAATGTCTCCAGCTGTTTCGTTTATTCGACCAGTCGTGTAAGTTTTATTGCTACTTGACTCGATCTTTTTAAATTCTCCACTTATGTTCCCAACCCGGATTTTGTATTCACTTGTTGCACTCACCGCTGCGAGAGTTACTTTTACTTCAGTCACTTTAGCGCTGCTTTCAAGATTAGTGATTGGTGTGGAGAGGACGAATGGTGCTTGTTGTGGGTTAGGTCCCGAACCTATTTGGACACCTCTTGCGGTCGTTGTTCCGTCAAAGCCAATGTAAGTCGCTCCACTTTGGTACCAGGTGACTTCACTTAACGTGACATTCCCGGAACTTGTTTTTATTTGGCCAGAAGCGAATTTATGCGAATAAACTTTACCGGTTAAATCACTATCTTTATAAATGAGTTTTTTCTCAACAACGTCTTCAATTCGTAAGGGTGAATCGCCATCGTCTGATACGCTTCCGTCACTTAGAAGATAGAATGTTTCGCTTGTTAAGTTGATCGTGTTTTTCACACTTGGTAAGAGCGTTATTTTATTAACTGGAGTCGTGTTATTTTCACTAACGGTTAAGCCACGAATCATCGGAAAGTTTGATGAAAGTATTGTCTCTTTAGATACGTCACGTGCCTCAATTTTTAGGTGGGTTATGTCTCCTCCAACAATTCGAAGTCGAGCAATAAGACGGACTTTATGTTCTTTGTAAATACTTGCGTAAAGGTCGCTAAATTTCGTTATTTTATCGTCTTGTCCTTTTATCTCCCCTTCGGTGTCTGCAACGTTTACAAGCGTTAAAAAGGGTCTATTTTGCAGTGAATCAGTATTAGTTAAGTATTCTTCACTAATATAGTTAAGTAACTCTTCTCCAATGTTTCCTGTGTAATTTCTAACCCGGATTTCAAAGTTTAGTGCCGAGATAAAATCAATTGCTGTAATCTTTAGTTGGTTCGTTTCCACTAGTTCAATTAAGGTGACTACGCCAATAAAGAAAAAGGAACGTTCGTGCAAAATAACGATGTCGCCAACTTCACCTTTTGTGGAGGTAGCGTTCGTTGTAAAATAGCTACTTTGATTAATAACAATATCAAGGGTGATTTGGTAATCACTCGTGATATCGAGTTCATCTTTTAACTCTAAATTTTGTTTATTGAAGATTAGAATTTTCATTTAGTTTGCCTCGTATTCTTCAAAGATTAAGAGTGTGCATGAGGTAGCCTCCAACACTCCACTTCTAAACTCAATTTCGCATTCGCCCAGGGGCAGAGTTAAAAAGTTTGTACAGGTAAAATCTTGGCGGTGATAAATATTATTTCCATTGAACTTGATGTATGCATCCGTGGATAATGAAGAAATTTCGAAGATGCCCTCGTCTGCTATATTAAGGCGGAGCGTTTGGACCACTTCATCAAACTGACTAATCGTTACTTGTGGGTGGTCGACTTCGCCAATTATCTTTATGATCATCTCTGCTTTGTTATGGCCATAATTCGTGAGGCGGATTTTACCATTGCTATTTTGACTGTAAGTATGAGGATAAGGGAACGGGTAGATTTTGCTTGAAGCAGATTCAGTGACGTCAATTTCTATTTCTCTTCTCTTTAACCAAGCGGAGAGTTTTTCTAGACGCAGTTCACTTTTGAGTACTCCAAATTCTATTTGTCCCTTGGTTAATTCCACGACTTCGACATGAGCGTACTTTTCATCCACTGCTTTGTAATAAAGATAGAGTTCTTTACTTCGTTTTATGAAATCCACGAAGGCTAAATATCCGGAGTATCCGTCCATAAAGACGAGTCCAAGGTTTACCTCACTAATAGGGTTCTTCGCACTAAACTTTTTCGATTTATTTCCATAGTTAAAGTAGGTGTTTTCTTTTACAATTCCTAGACCTTGAATTGACGAAATAAGCACTTCTTTATTAAGTGCAAAACTTTCGCCTACGCTATTTTTAAAGTAAAGCTCACGCATTAGTAAGCACCTCCTAACGCTTTGTCGATTGAATCAATATCAAAGGAGGATGAGGAAGTATTAACTATCACGCTATTATTGGTGGTGTTATTCGTGGTGTTTCCGTTACTGTTCTTCTTGAAGAGATTACCCGAGAATAAGTCGCCAAAGAAATTGCCGACTTTACCTATTGCATCACCGACTTTACCGAAGACGTTTTTAATGTTATCCATAATCCACTTGGCAGCGCCAATGATTTTTTCTAACACCCAAAGAATTGGTTCAAGTAATTTGAATAGCACTTGAAGTATTGGACTTAGGACTGCACCGATAAGATTACCCACGGTTGAAATGAGAGGAGCGAGCGCTTCAAAGATAAAAGCGATCATGTCGAGTTGGCCAATAAGAGGAGCAAGGAGCGTATCAATCAGTGGAGTTAAGAGTTCCATGACACTTCCGATTAATTCAATGAACACCATAATAATTGAAAGTATTGGGTTAAGTATTGCAATTACGATTTCTAACACCGGGTTAAGAACCGCAACAATTAGGTTTATAACTACTTCTAACACGGCTGTAACTACGCCTATTACTGAAGCAATAACATCAATGATTGCGACAAGCGGAGTGAGTATAGTGTTAATTAAACTGCCGATTACTCCGATTATGGTTGAAACTAACATGATCACAACATCAAGTATCTTCATAATTGGCGGTAAGACGCTCGAGATAAGATTCATAACTTGGGTGATAATTGTGCTTATTAACCCGATTAAAACTTGAATAATAGGTTGAAGAGCTTTGATTATTGTTCCCACGGCTTGGAATAAAGTGATTAAAACCGGGAGTATTTCTTGAATTAATTCGACGATTACCCCGATTACCTCTCCTACCACGTCAACTAGGACTTCGATTATCGCTGTAATGGCGGGCATTATGGCTTCAATTAGTGTAACTATTACTCCGATAACTTCGTTAAGAACTTCGATAATTACAGAAATAACTGGTTGCAGTTTATCCATCAGTGTTGAAACTAGGTTTCCGATAGGTTCTCCTAACTTACTGAACGCATCAAAGATTTTTTGGAGTGAGGCTTTGAAACTATCGTTTTGGAGGAGCATTACCGCCAGAGCAGCGATAAGCCCCACTATTGCAAGTTTACCTACAGAAAACCCTTGGAAGAATTTTAGGATTTGTCCGCCACTCATTACTGTCTTTAATGTTTTAATCATCGGTATTACCTTTACGACAATTCCAATGACTGGACCAACTGCAGCGAGTACTCCAGTAAGGATTCCGATTATCTTTTTTGTCTGTGTGCTTAAATTCGCCCACCAAGTAGTTAGGGTTCTCACAGCTGGCACTACTTTACTTTGGACTGTGTCCACTACTTTTTGAAGAACTGGGACAACTTGGACACCGATTGTTACCGCAAGACTTTCCATACTTTGTTTTAAGTCTGTTACGGAATCAGTAAATTTCTTTGCGGTTTCAGTTTCTTCAGTTGTTACTACTCCTAGTTCACTTGCTTGGTCACGGAGTGCTGCGATTTCTTCGCTTGTGGCACTTAACACCTGAGATAGTTCTGTACCGAGTTTCTCGCCAAAGATTTCGTTAGCGAGCGCTGTACGGAGTGCTTGGTCTTCGACATTTGAGAGTGCAACCCGGATTATTTCGAAAGCTTCGTCAGTCGTTTTACCAACTAGACTATCTTGACTGATTTCAAGTTGACTTAACGTGTCGCTGTACTTCGTGCCTCCGGCTGCAATGTCTCCCAAGATACTAGTGGTTCTCACTAATGCCTTTTGAAGACTTGCCTCGTCAGTAGCGAGCATCCTTGCTGCGTAACTCCATTCTTGATAGGCTTCAACTGACAAACCAACTTTTGAAGCATTGTCAGCCATCTCATTAGCGTTATTCATTGCCTTGATTGTAAGAGCAGTTAAGGCAGTCGCAGCAGCGACGATTGGACCAGTTACGTATTTTGTGAAATTAGTCCCAACTTTCTTGAGACTATCAGTATTCATTCCACCAATTTTCTTGATTTGGGCTTGGGTATTTCCAAGCTCTTGATTGAGTTTATTAATGTCCGCTTCAGTGTATTGAACAGAGCGTTGAACTTGGTTAAATTGTTCTTGCGAAATAGCCCCGACTTGCAGGGCTTTTTTGGCTTCTTCGAGACGCTTATTTTGGACTTCAAGACGTTCTTTTGTCTTCTCTAAAATCGAGTTAAGTTTGTTTTGTTTTTCACGCCATTTTTCAACGTTACTACTATCAAACTTTAAGGCAGTATTTATTGCCTTTAGGTCCTTTTGTTCTTCTTTTAAATCAGCGTTTAGTTCTTTAAGTTTTTGGTCAAGATCCGATGTATCTAAACCTAGTTTAATGTTTAGTCCTTTAATGGTTTCTGCCATCTCCCTGACCTCCTTTCTTAAAGTAAGAATTTGTCAATATCGCTTTGGTTGGCTCGTCTACTTCCACCGTCACGATCAAGCGACTTTATGTGTAGTTCCACGATTTCAAAATACGTCGCAATATCAATGTGTTTAGAGTCTTCGACACTGATACCAAGGGTTGCTAAATTTAGAATAATTGAAGCGGTAATGGGAGAAGCTTCTACCGTTTCTCGATGCTTCTCCCTAGTCCGTTTTTTGATGAATCAAAGAGTTCCGCTATAAGTTCGCTTAACTTCACAAGTTCGGCTTCGTTTGTTAGAACTTCGAAACCAAAACTATTGAGAAAGTCTTCGTAACTCTCTTCAGTAAATGGCTTATGCAGAATATAAAATATCCGGAATATGACATCGATTACTTTCGAGATATCTGAAGTGTCAACACCAATCTTCTCAATCTTGGTAATGTCGCTAAAGAGTTCACTTCCGAATGTACTGCGGTAAGAGATAATGGAGAAAAGGGAAGAGCGTAATTTAAATTCTTTCCCTTGGATGTTTATTTGTTTTTCCATTCGTTTTAACCACTAATTACTGGCAATTCGGGTTTAGTTGTAAGAAATGATGGATAATTGTCATCATTCTTATGAGCCACAACGTGGGTGATTAGGTAGTTGTTGACCGCAACTGGTTCGGCAACAATTGAAAGGGTAATACTATTAGCTTCAGCGGATTCGCCTTTGGTTTTAGTCGCTTCGTTAATTGGTGTAACTGAACACTTATAAAACCACACACGACGTGATTCAACGTCACCTTGGAATTCAAAGCCAAGAGCGAACTTTTGGATCTTCGAGTTAGTGACTTCAACCAGGTTTCCGTTAGATAGTTTTACGTACCCAAGGATGTTCGTTTTGAAGTCGTTATCTAGTTCCGTAAGTTTGAGCGTAATGTTTCTTCCTGCGTTTTGGGAGAGTGTCGCTATCACGCTATCATCAGCGTAGATTCGTTCACTTCCACCAATTACTTCAGAGGAGAATTCTTGCGCTCCAAAGAGACGTGAAGGGACTTCATAAACGTCCACTCCTGAAGTATTTGTTATTTTTGAATAATAGACATTCGAGAGACCGAATGAGACTTTGTTTGCCATGGTTTAATAACCTCCTTTAGTGATTGTTTCTACTTGGTAAACACGATTTAATGTATAGTCATCGTTTTGATAAATGCTTATTAGTTGTGGTGGGAATTCTTTGAAGTTTAAGTGCTCTTGGAGTCGTAGTGCGAGGGCTTCACTTCGCTTCTTCGTAACCAGGGTGATTTGGTAAGTAACTTTATAAATTATGGCCGTGTTATCAGCGCTTATTGGCTTCTTACTTGTGACACTAAAAACGATGAAGGGAAGCTTGTTATTTAGGTCAATATTGTCGTCAATATTTTCGAGATAATAGACGTTACTTGTTACTCGTTTTAACACACGATATACGGGGTCATTTCTAAGTGCCATTTTTGATAATCCTCTTTAAGTCTTCAAGCATTTTAGGAGTGAAGATTTCGTAACTTGGAATAAGGAATGGACGGCCCTTTACAAATTTTCCACTCGTGTGTTTGAACCCTAATTCAATGAGGTGGACAATTCTTCCTTTTGTTTGTGACGAGATGTAAGTTGTGTCACCGACTTTCGTCTTAATAAACGAGTCAGCAAGGTGCTCACTACCGTAACTACTTTTAGGAGCGTTCTTCTTTATGTAATCAAGGATTTCGTCAGCTGTAGTGTCAATTCGTCTTTCGATACTTTCCACTACTTCTTCGGTGTATCGATTAACGAGACTTCCGATTTCTATTGCTACTTTATTCATAAAGGAACTCATCCGCCGTGAGGGAAGTATTAGCAAGGTAGATTTCAATATACTGGCCAAGGTCGTAGGTTCTTTCTACCCTGTAGTAGGTTTCGCCAATCTTCACAAACTTTTCGCCACTATAGAGGAAGGAGACAACAAGGACTTTCCGTTCAATCTTTAATTTCGTTTGAACATTTGATTCAAATTCATTCGTGGTAAGACTTCGTTCAATCCCGATTACTTCTTTTTTATTATGTATTTCGTACTTCTCCTTATACTTTTTAACTTTTAAGAGGGTGATTCTAATGTTGGCCATAACTACCCTCCTTTTGAGATTGCTAATTGATTAAGGATCGTATAGAAGCTACTTGGTAATTCACGCACACTTCCGTCACTTTTAAATCCAAAGAACGTTTTCGTGTAAATAAGCACGAGTGTTAATGCGACTTCCGAAGATGCAATGGTTGCTTCACTTACTCCTGTTGAGGAGATTAGTTCTTTACAAGCGTTTATTAAGATACTAATCTCCCCGTCAGCAAATGATTCTGACTCAGGAATAAGGAGACTCCGTTTAACCTTCGTTAAAAGTGAGTCACTCATCTAGACTAGTCTTTGTCTTCTTCTTCGACTGGTTCGCCCTTAACAACCCGGACGAAGCCTTTATAACCAATGACGTTGCCACCAACAAAGACACTGGCCTTATAGGAAATGATTCCTTGTTTAAACTTGTAATCGTTTGATTTCGCAATTTCGACAGGAGAGAATACCGCTACTTCGTAGTTCTTGAGGGAACCATAAGCAATAGCGTAAGTACCGACTGGGGTTTGTGCATTTGAAATCGCACTAGTATTGGAGTTAATGATGTAAGGAATTCCGTCAATCGTATGGCTCACATAATCAATCGTGTGAACTTTACGTCCTTCTTTAGTCCGGAGACTGGCAAAGGCACGAAGGTCATTTTTGTTAAGGATTAAAACGGCACCACCTTCGACATCTTCATTTCCGCCATAAGCGAAGATGATATCGTCAAGGGTGTTTTCATTAATTTCACTAATTGGTAAATCAGTGGTGTCTGCAAGAGCTACTGCCTTGTCAGAGAAAAGCCCTGTAAAGTTATTAGCAGTACCAGCCCCTTTAAGGATTTCGTAACTAAGTTTCTTTTTAAGACTTGTTTTGATATTTTTGATTACTTCTGCTTGGTAATCGACACTTGGTAACTTTTCAAGTTCTTCAGTGATTTCGGTGTAAGCTGTAATCTTACATTTGGTAATGGTGACATAACCAAATTCGGGTTCAACTTCGTTGTAGTCAGCGCCTTCTGCACTAAACCCGGCAGTGGCCGATTCTTTAACAAAAGTTTTCTTGTAGGTTTCCCCACCGTTAAGATTAACGAGGTTGATGTTATCCACTAACGAACTAACTTCACTAAAGGGGTAAGCCGCTAGAGTGTTATCAGTATGTCGTGGGAGTAAGATTTCGTCTTGACTAACTTGGACGGCTCTTTTTTCACGAAGATCCAATCCACGTTTTTCAAGGATTTCTTTAGAGATTGCACTTTTTTCTTCCGTGGTTACGGTTGAAGGGGTAAATTTTGACGCTAAAAGTAATTTCTTATCAATTACATTGCGTTCTTTAAGTAAATCATCAAGTTCTTAAATCAGCAATCGAGCTTCGAGTGGGTAATAGCAATAAGATGGTTCCTTTTTTTATTTATCTTTAGGTTCAATCACTTGTTCGCAAAATAGTAAATACAAGTTCAATCACTTGTTCCCAAATTTAGTTTAGAAGTATTAGAAATAGAAAAAGGGTCGAACCCGAGATTTAAATTTTTACTCGTGCGACCCATTTTTAATGAAAAACCGCCATTTTTAGGCGGTTTTTCTGTATATTTGGCACTTTTTCGTTACCAAAACAAGATTTGTTTGGAGCTTCCAGTCGGATTTGAACCAACGGTCATTGAGTTGCAGTCAATTGCCTTACCACTTGGCTATGGAAGCGCTACTCAATTATAGCAAAA
>JGI24709J26583_10002892_pt1 | contig 13815 bp, 20 predicted proteins | sample BioPla2DNA1_FD_26583 | JGI IMG/M metagenome (IMG submission 26583) | reverse complement strand
AGGTTTGCTACTACTTAATCTACCTGATACTGTTCCACCTAGATTAAAGTTACCGTAGATATACCTTCTACCATCAGAAGCTGAAGTAGCTTTCTTAAAGGTAGGTATAAAGGCAGATAATATTTTCTCTACTGCTGAGTAATCTATAAGGGCCTGTAATAAACCCAATACATCTTTATCAGTAGTATGATTTAATAAAGCCTTTAGAGTATCACCATCAGTAGCAGGTTGCTTAGATTCTGTAAGGTTAATAACAGGTAATTTAATTAAGTCATATAATAATTTCTTAATCTGAATACCTGAATTAGGATTAAAATCCTCATTTACATCAGCTAAAGTAATCTGCTTCTTATGGGTAGAGTTATATTTATCTACTGCTTCTTGGTTCAATACTTCTTTAAATTGAATAACGTACTTATTAGTAGTAATAACAGATAATGCTTGATTCTTATCATCATTAAGCTTCTGTTCTGCTTCTAGTACCTTATCATAATTTAAAGGAATACCTGTTAATTGCATCTGTATAATATCTTTAGTAGTAGGCTTAAATATCTCTCTATAGAGCTTATCTTGTTTCTCTGCTACTAAAGCATCTTTATACTTCTCATATACGAACCAAGTGGATAAACCATCTATTAGGTTATATCTTAATAAGTCTTCTTCAGGTATCTTATCAATATTAGATATTTCATCTTGAGCCCAGTTGCCTGCATATGCCTGTGCTTGATACTTAAGACCTAAATTATTACCTGAACATGAATTAGTACATAAATAGGTCATAAGCTTAGTATCTTCCCAGTTCTTTAACATGATATCTAGACCATTCAGTAAACCTTCCTGATCTAACACATCCTTCATAAATAACTGATAGATAAGCACAGTCACATCAAAGGCTATATTATGAAATATCAAAGTACCCTTATAGTTAATAAAGAACTCTTTAAGTAAATCTCTTACTTCTTGGTTCTTAGAGTTACTAGACCTATCAATCTTAAAGGCACAGCCTGAATGCTTATCCCAACAGAAACATATAGAACCAAGACCTGCATCTACATGTTTTAGTGAGTAAGTCTCAATATCACATGTAAGAATAGGTCTATTCGCTAGAGATTTGAGCAATACGGCTATGTCCTTAGTAGTCGAAGGGTAATACTCATCTTTAATAATATTCGAGCCAGGAGAGCAATATTTGCCCTGTTCTGAGGCTTTTATACTATCTAGAGCTCTAGTAATCTTTTCCTTAGTTTCCTCTGGGTGATAAAAGATTAACTTATAAGAAGGAACATATAAGAACTTAAAGGTATCACCAAAAAAATAGCCGATGTAAGCATCAGGTTTGGTAACTTTAGCCATAACCTTAAAGTACTCACTATCGGCAACTAAAACATAGTTAGGAGTGTATGTTGTTATTTTAGGGTATACCTGTTCCTGTAAACAGGTCTTAATATCTGTTACAGGAGTCTTTTTCTTATACTTCCATATTGGAACTATTTGATAGTCAGTAACACCTAATGGATCACAGTAATATCGTTTAATCTCGTCAGGGTTACCATCAGATAAAATTAAAAGTTTCATTTAAGCTCCTGCTTGTAAAACAGCTAGTTTTCCGTATACATATTGCATAAATTCTTCAAAGCCTTGTTCCCATATCTTTTTCTCTGCTTTGGTTAGTCTGAATTGTACCTCAAACATAATCCAATAATATAAAAGATACTGCCCTCCTAAATAATCAGGATTTTCTTTTACTTTTGTAAGAAGGTATTGTGTTAAGCTAGAATGTAAAGTTTGTAAGTTAGTGAGCCCATCCCATATTACATGATTTACTGATGTGAGTAGCCATGGGCGTATATCATCTAATTTCCAATCTTTAAGCCTAAATTTACTTTTATAGCTAAGAAACTTTAAGATAGCTTTAATATCATTAAGGCGTTTCTCATTAGTAATATAATTAGCAGGAGTAAGATTTATATTTTTAAGAAAGGTTAAAAATTTAAAACCTTTCTCGCTAGAGAGGTTATCACGTGTAAAATACCCTCTTAATACGTCTTTTAATCTATTAGTAGTAATAACAGATAATACCTGATTATTATCATCATTAAGTTTCTGTTCTGAGTTGATATGACAGATATGTTTCTCAATACAATACATACTTTCCCCTAAAATAAAAAAAAACCTACTAACATGAGTAGGTTTTATATTTAATATCCAAGGATCGCTCGTAGCCGTTTGGCTATAATGCCTTTAATGATTACCCATTCTTTTAAATCTGGTACATATTTATATACCTTAACAGGAAGTTTAGAGTTATCCACTCTATATACACTACCAGTCTCAGTATCTATATAACATCTGCATATCATCTGAACCTCCCTTAAAATAATTTTAAGTATATGGACTCAGATGATACTTGTCAAATAAGGCTTTCAGAGGTTTAGTAAGCATACCACTCTTAGGGTATACTAACTTTTTATTTGTTATCTTACATAGTCTATTAAACTGTCTTTTAGATACTCTCTTTTCCTTGGTTCTTTCAGTAGGGTGAATTAGAGGTAGAGTACCTTTACCATAATAAGATATAAGGTTATTTAACCATACTACTCTTTCTTGTACAGTTAAACATTGTTTATATCTTTTAAGGTTATTCCATACCTTACCTTCCATACAGTTGCAATCTCTGCAGAGAACTCCTCGGATAAGACCATTACCATTAACACCATTAACATCAGAACGTTTATTCTTATGTTGGTGGTCTAGTACAGCCTCACTCAAAGATATCTCTTTACCACAGATAGCACATTTACCTTCTTGGTTCTTTAATAGTTCTTCTTTGGTTTTTAAAATATCAACATACTTTAATTGAGTAATCATATACTTGTAGACATCTTCTTTATATCTAATACTCTCTGTAAAGAATCAGTAGATGTTTTATCTTCTCTAAAGCATAAGAATCTAGGGTGATTTAAAGTATATTTACCCTTTTGATGAATAACATCATTAAACTCTACAGTGATAATCTTACCTATGTAAGCATCTCTGTTAGAGTTTATTTGTTTCATAAGCTGGTCAGTAAAGCCAGAACAAGAACCAGTAATAGTACCTTCATCATTGCTAAATTCTATAGCTCCAAAGTATTCTTTACGTTTACCCGTGCCTTCTGAGAATCCTGAGATTCTCATATCAGCATCTAACTGTAACTTAATTTTATACTGTTTTAAAGAGGTACCATCTATAAATTTATAATTAAAGTCTTTAAGGATACCTCCTTCTAGACCTTTACCCATATAAACTTTAGTAAGAGCTAGTGCCTCTGCTATAGATTTAACAATAGTACTATTGACTACTCGTATATTAGAGTAGTCTTTAAGAATAGCCTTAATATGCTCAAATCTGTTCATATAAGGGCGTTTCTCATCTTGGGTAAGGTAATCCCACACTGTGAAGATAATCTCGTTATATGGTGGATTATGACTGTTTAATAGACCGTTACCTTCAAATCTGTTCTTGTTAGGACTATCTGCTTCTCCTATGGTCCATTCACCTAAATATGAGCCAGTAGGAAGAGATAACATTTGTTCTTCTAAAATAGGGTTAGAATATTCCTTACCTGCTCTAGAGAAGAACTTTACAGATTTACCTGTAATTACTTGAGCTTCTCTATAAGAACCATCACATTTAAGCTGTAGGTAAGCAGGGAAGGTAATATGCTTGGTTACTTTAGAAGGGGAAAAGGTAGAACATCTGCAGTACATCATAGTAGTATAGTAAACCCTATTATANTATCTATAATCTCTTGGAATTTAGTGCTTAGAGTTATATGTGAAGTTCTAACTCTATCTTTAGGTAATAACCTAATAACAGCATTAGAACTTAATGCTCTAGATCTGACTAATTCTTTAAAAGAGTTAAGGTACAGATTATATAATAGATCTGGGAAGTAATCTCTAAAAGCCTGATGAACTTCTTTAGATTCTTTAGCCCAATCTTTAAATTCAGAATACTGAGAATATAAAAAAGCACCTAACTCTTCAATTTGATTATTAAGGTCTTCTACAAAAGATTTTAAAGATAAAAACTCTTCAGTTAAAGACTCATGTAAAGGATTAAACAAATATTTCTTCGTTGGATATTCCTCACCTGTATAAAAGGAACCATTCAAATAAAATCCCTGCTGAACAGAGTCTTGCAGGGTATTATTTTTATGTATTAATTCTTTTATACTATTTTTATAGTAAACATTTACAGGATATAGAAGAGTATTCTTATAATCTTCTATAAGCCTATAGTATAAAGTTTCCATATTTGGGTTTGATGTTTCCATAGAATATCACTCTCTCTTTGGCTCTAGATACTGCTACATATAGCAATCTAGCAGCCATACTAGGATCAGTACAGGTACTCAAATCAGATATATCAATAATGACAGTATCTACTGTAGAACCCTGTGCCTTATGGATAGTACAAGCTTCTTTAGGTCTTAGATCTAAGAAACATTCTTTTAATCTAAAGTAGTCTTCCCATAGCTTCTTCTTTGATGTTTCTTTTAATAAGTGTTTAACCTGACTAAAAGACTCAGGAACATAAACTATGTATTCCATATGCTTATGTACTATCTTCATCTTAGTCATAATAATACAAGGCATATCTTTAACTACTTCTACTTCCATGTGTCTCTGTAGAATTTCCTTAATATAGACTTCATCTTCTACATGAACCTTGGATTTACCTAAAGAACACACGCCACAGGAGATCATAGTATCTCCCTCTGTAAATACCTCTAAGTGACCTCTGAGAAATTTAATATAACTATTATATTCTGTAGATTTCTTATTAGTGTAAGTAACTACACGAGTCTCTCCTAAGGTATTTTTAACAAAAGCTTCCTCTAAAGCATTTTGTGCATCTTGGCTATTATATAAATCAATAACGCCAGAATTAATAAGGATATCATGAAACTCTCCTGTTTCTACGGTATGCTTAAGTTGGTTACATAAATCAATCAATTCCTTATGGTTCTTATTACGCATAGGAATAGTTAGTTCTTTTGTTGTAATATTTTTAGTATAAATAGGTGATAGACCTGATTTAACAGGACATAACTGATACTTGTCTCCTGCATAGATAATCTTACAGTTATGAGTTAATTCTCTGATATATTTATATAACTCAGCATCAATCATTGAGCATTCATCAATAAATATAACAGCGTCTTCAATTACTTTAGTTTTAGCTGTTGGTTTAAGAAGAGTCTCACCTGTCTTATAGTCAGGAGTAACTCTTAGGTTAAATAATGAGTGGATTGTACAGGAAGATAAGCCTGAAGCTTTAGATAAGCTATCAGAGGCTTTATTAGTTGTAGCAGTTAATATTGCTACCTTATATTTAGGCTCTGCTTTTAAATGTTTCAAGCCTTCTAAATAATTAATGAATACTTCAGTAACTAGATGCTTTACTAGGTATGACTTACCATACCCAGCAGGCGCATCAATGATTAGTTCCTTTTCATCGTTTACAAGAAAGGTAGCAAAATAATCTGCTACCTCTTGCTGTGAACTATTCAGCATCAGTAATCTCCTTTACTGGTTTCTTAACTACCCTCTTTCTTGGTTCTTTTAACTCAGCTTTAATCTTATAAATATCTAAGATAGCCTGAAGGATACGTCTCTTCTCATGAGTACCAATAGAACTAAAGAACTTCTTAGTACTTAGAGTAATATTAATAGGCTGATTAGGATTAGATAATAACTTTCTGATACCAATCTTTTCCTTTTCAGTGGTAGTAGTCTTTTCTGAAGCATTTCTCTTAAATAAAAAATTAAACTTAAACATGGTTAGTTCCTCTAAAGTAAATACCAATACAAAATTAAGGCTTCTAAATAGAAGCCTTATAAGTAGTTAATTATAGAATCGTCTATATTGATTCCAACCTTTATAGTTGGACTCTTTGTAATTTGAGCCAGAAGGAGTAGCTACAAATTCCATAGGGCTCCAATGTTTTGAGTCTTTTAATCTATTAAATAAAGCTAGATCTTTATCAATAGAACTAGAACCATCAAAAGCCTTATAGGATACTCTTGCACATCGAGCACAGGATACCTTACATAAAGTATCAATGTCTGCCTTATTTCTATCTTCTGCAGAGATATAAGGTAAATGCCATTCACCTTCTTTTAACTCTACAGGAGTAGAAGCATCTAACTCTTTATGCATAGCTAGAGCTAATTCTCTAATCTCAGGTTGAGCATCAGGAGCTTCTCTTAGGTCAAAGAAGTTATCAAAGTCAGTACCAGCTAATACCATATCAGAATAAGTAAATGGTTCTAATAATCTATTAACTACTTGCTTATGTACTTCAGCATCTTTTAAAGACTCTGCACAATTAGCCATAACTAAGGCTGTAGTCTTCCATGTATACTGAGCTACCTCTAATGCCTTACCTGAAATCTCTTCATCAGCTACCATACCCTTTTGGTTCATACCCCAATGGGAAGGACCATAAGGAGTAGTTTTAACCTGATTAATAAGGTTAATAGTAGGATTAGCTCTGGAGCTTCTTACACAGAAGCTAAAGCATCTATGTCTAGTAATCTCTGGTAAGATAGCTCTCCAGAACTTTAACTGGAAGGTAGTTAATCTCTTACCTTCAGGTGAGACAGAGTCAGCTAAGATCTGTACCTCAGGTTTACTAATAATAGTCATACTATCAGGAGCTGAAGTATACTTTTTAAGTACTTCATCTAAATTAAATGAAGGACTCTTTATCATATCTAAAATATCTTGAGTAATCATTTAATAAAATCCTCATAGGCTTTAATAAGTTGTTCAATAGGATCGACCTCTCGTTTCTGTTCCTGATGCTTTAAGCTATCTTCTACAGCTTCCTTTAAAGGAGTACCATATTCAGCCATTAGCTGATTAACATCAACTAAAGCTTTCTCAGGGTTAACTAAGATATCTACAATACATTTGTATTCTGTCTTAGTAATCTTCTGAGTCTGTAATAGCTTTTTTAAGTATTCTGAAATAACTAAAGTCTCAATATTTCCTGGCTTAGCTATTTCATGATCTGCCTTAATATAATACTCAGCTTTCTTTAAATCTTCTAAGCCGTTCTTATTCTTATAGCGTAAAACATACTTAATAGCATTACCCTTACAAAAAGGTAAATCTTTAAGAATAGTAATAGGTTCAATTTCTAATACTAGCATTACNCCCTTGGCTTTATAGTGCTGTGGATTATTTACACTATCAATCATAGTTATTTCCTAATAAAAAGCCTCCTATGAAGGAGGCATGAGATCTTGAGATGTGAAAGGGATATCAAAGTTGGTTTACTTTACAGAAGTCTCTCTAAACTCCTTTAAGAGCTTAGCTAACTTAATAGAAGCAACACGAGCTCTACGAGCTGCTGCCTTATTAGTATCCTTTACAGCATCAGCCTTAAAAGCCTCGAATGTTTCTGTAATATCATTTAATAACTTTTCCATAAAATTAGTCCTTTTCTTTTATAACTATTGTTTTACCAAATAGTGGCTTAGAAGCGTATTTTAAGTCTTCCTCTCTGGTTACCCAAATTACAGGGGAATCTACTTTCTGCATAGGTGTACAGCATAAATCAGTAAATATAACAGATGCTGTAGGTTTTTCCTTTAGGATGTAATCACGCACATCAGTGTATGAAGTACCTCCTCCTGCCACCACATGTATATTAGTAAATTTTTGAGTACTTGTAAAGACGTCTACACGCTGTATTCTAGTATCAAACTGTACTAGAGTTAATTTATCAGGGTTAAGGTTCTCTTTAATATGCTTAATCTCACTGTTAAATCTAACTATTTGGCTCTCTTCAATAGAACCAGAGACATCAAGAAAATAGACTAAATGGGTTAATCTACCATCTGATTCTACTCGAGAAGGTAGATACATATCTGAATACCTTCTATTAGGTTTTCTCCATGAATAATCAGATTTATCTAGTAAAGCTGTCATATATTTATATAGAACCTTCTTCCAATTGATACTTGGTTTAATAAACTTAGACAATATAGAAGTAATACCTGAACCAACATCACAGCCCATAGCTTTAGCAGTCTGTGTAGCTTCCATAACTTTAGCTATAGCCTTAGACTTCTCTTCTTGGTCTAGCTCTTCTAAATCACCATTGAGATTATTCTCAAGGTATTCATTATCAGGAAGGCCATTAGGATATTCCTTAAGTAACTCTTCATATATTTCTTCTTCTGAAAGGTCTTTAAACTTTTTATCTTTAAAGCATTCTTTCATAACAGTTATCTTAAAAGAATTATAAGTTTCTTTTAATAATAAATTGTTAATATGATAATCACATGCAATATTCCATAGCATTGGGTCTCTAGAGTCTCTTCTTATAGAGTGAAGCTTAGCTACATGCCATAATTCATGTAATACGACAAATAGTCTTTCTTCTTTAGATAAACCATAAAAGAACTTAGGATTAATCTTTAATTTTAATCCATTGGTTCCTGCAGTAGGAATATCATCAGACCACTCTAATTTAAGAGAATATAATAAAGAAGTAAGAAACCTAGCTCTTGGTTCTCCCAAGAGCTTTAAACAAAGATTATCCCATTTCTGAGATTGTTCCTTAGTAATCATTTTCAGTCTCCAAGACTCTAATAGCCTTACCTAAAGAAGATACTGCTGATACGAATGCAGGAATTCTCATTAGCTGTGGTTTCTGCTTACATACAGCAGATAGGAATAAGTTAATGATACTCTGCTGACCTATTCTCTGTAGATAGGTTAGACACTTACTAAAGTTATCTTTACTTACTGCACTCATCAGAGCACAAGTAACAGCATAGATTAAATCCTGTCTCTCAGGTATAGGTGTACCATCTGGGTCTTTAATAATATCTGGTACCTTAGGAATCTCATCAAATACATCACAGAAGGATAAGAATGTAGCCCCTGCTTCTGAACCAATAGAACCAAGAATACTAGCTCTTACTGGTTCAGTTAATGAGTTACTTGCCTTTAATAGCTTATTAACGAACTCCCAAGACCTAGGACATGGATAAGCCTCTTCTGATTCATTCTCTGGTTTAAAATCAATAAAGAACTGAGAATTAAACTCTAGGAAAGCTAAGATACGATAATCATATCCTGCATATCCTACAGCATCCAACCAATTTTGCTTACTTGGTTTCATATTGATATGTACTACTCTAGAAATTAAAGCAGTACCTATCTCATTGGTAATAGCATTATCTTCTGCTCTGTTACCTGCACATACAATATATAACTGAGGGTGTAGATTATATAAACCTACTTGTCTATCTAATACTAGCTTATAGGCAGCGGCCAATACAGATCGAGGAGCTGAGTTAAACTCATCTAAGAATAGTAACCAACCGTTAGATCCCTCAGGTACAGGTGTATCTTCTGTAGGGAAGAAGTTAAAAGGTACAAACTTAGCTTCTTTATCAGATAGCTTAGGTAAACCTGTTAAATCTGTAACATCACAGGTAGATAGTCTTACATCAATTACCTTTAACTTAGCTTCTTTAGCTATCTTCTTTACAATAGAAGATTTACCTAATCCTGGCATAGACTGTATAAATGGAGTTACTCCCGCTTTTAAACATAACTTAATCATCTGCTCTGCAGTCTTAGGGGTTACTTCGTTAATGTTACTCATCGTCTTCTTCTTCCTCAAAATCTAACTCTTCAAAATCATCTGGGTAGTATTCTTCTACATAGTCATCATTGTCATAATTGACATTCATGAAGTATAAAAAATCGTCTTCCATGTTTATTTCCTAAATAAATCAATAAGTACTGTCATGTACATATATAAAATAGAACCAGTAGTAGAATATTCTACTGTTTGGTCATCCGTTACAAGAAAAGCTTGGTCACCTAGTAAATAGGCTATATTGCCTTCATGGCTCATTTTTAATAAAGAGTGTCTATCTAAATATTTAATGGACTCTCTATATTTCTTAGGTGCATCTGTATTTATAGAAAACATATTTCTCCTTTAAAACATACAAGCATAAAGCATAAATATATGCCCTAGTATGATTGCTAGTAACAACGCTAATACTATAACCTGCAATGGATATAGCAGTATCTTTGTTTTATTCTTAGTTTTTTGTTTCATATCTCTACCATAAAAAAAAATAAGCCCAGCAGATTACTCTGCTAGGCTTAAATCAACAAATTAACAATACACTAGTATGGTTTTAACTTTGTTTTTACGCTCATACACGAGAGCCTTAATGGGTCTCTTATTAGACTTTAAAAACAAATTAAAAGAATTAAAAGAACTAAACTTTTTAATCATAGATCCTCCATTACAAAGTTTAGAAGTTAAGATAGAGCATACTCTGAATTGAGTATCTCCTCAGAGAAGTCCTCTGGTTTTACCCACTCAGCTTGTATGCCTATCTGATGTCCTAAGAAGTTAATCATATTAGACTTAGCCATATGGTACATAAGGTATATATACTGCTGTCTAACATCATTACCATAGGCAGGTAGAGCAGTGAATGAATCATGGATAGGTAAAATATCAAAAGTCTTCTTAGGAAGTTCGTTTAATAGTTCTTCTATCTTGGTTCTATCTACTAAGTTAATAGTATTAGCATAGATATAATTTAATATCCTAGCTGATAAGAAACCTGATTCTTTGTATAGGTTCCATAAGGTTAAACACTGTAGAATATCCTCAGTGGAACCAATGAAAGACGTACTACCTGATATTACTTCCTTGGCTCTGTTATTAGAGAATGAACATCTCTGTACCATTTCTCTTACAATAAAGCCATCTATACTATGAATCAGATTAGCTCCTAATGCTCTGCCTCTAGGCTGTGGCATTTGTTCCTTAACAAAGTAAGGTACAGTATTACCTTTGAAGGTAAACTCATGCTGTACTAAAGCTTTTACTTTAAATCCAGCATGGAAATTATCAGGTAATACCCAATGATATGAATTAGCTGTTGGATCCCATGCAGAACCTGATAGTGCCTTATTAAATAGCCAAGCTTCAGGTAAGTACTTAGACATGACTTTCTCAAAGATAGGTAAATCTTTACCAAATAACTCCTTAGGTCTTTTAGTGCTACCATAAAGGCTCGTCATAATAGCCTTCTTAACCTGTTCTCTTGTAATATTAGAAGTAGTATCAGACTCTTCTAAGATAGCCTTATGAATAATAGTATAAGAGTCTTCTCTTTTACCCGTATTTAATACATTACAGAGCTTGGCTCCTGATCTATCACCTGTAAGGATAGATAACCACTGAGTACCTGATGCACTAGCATCTAAGTGAATACCATATCCACTTGGAATACCTGCATAGTGATCTCTTAAAGCCTTTACTGAGCATCTGTACATACATGGTGCATCAGCTTTATTAGCTAGGTTCTCTAGGTTATTAAGATTAGACTTAGCCCAGTCTATTCTCTCATTCCATGAGAGTTTATCTAAGCCATAGTTATTTGCTACATCAATGAGCAGATATTGCTCTTTATTGAACAGTTGCATATTAGTATTCCTTTAGTCAAAATAGGTCAAAATTGCCTAGTTGGTTTTTAGGTATAAGGTATTTTATTCTTTATGATGAAACATGATTAAAGACTTACCATAATCATCATCCTGAATATGAATATGATATCCTTGGTCGTATGATCTACCCCTCTTGTCATACTTCCATAGTAAGTGGAAGGGTTTATCTTTGAAGATATTTAAGATTTCCTTTTGAGCTTTACAGAATCTATCGAACACTTCTCTAGATCCTTTCTTATACTCCTTAGTATTATGCTCTACGGCATATTGGTTAATCTCTAGTTTTATCTGGTTCTGCTGATTCAGATATTCTAGATTTATGTCTTCATCTGTGTAGTTATCCCTAAGAATTTGAGATTCTCTCTTTACAGTATACATAGGAGATTCATTATTCTTAGTAATAGTAAGAGGAGTAGCTACCATAGGTAATGGATAACAGAACTTATCTAATTTAAGTTGAGTATCACTATCAGGAATAATCTTAGTAATAAACTTTAACTTAGTAGAGTTAAAATCTATTACATCAGCAGTTACTAAGGTATCTAAGATGTTCTCTAGTAACTGCATATCTCCATTAACAGATTTATGCATTAGACCTGCTGTAGTAGACAAGTCTAATTGCTTATATAGAACCAAGTAAGCAATAAACTCCTCAGCTATCTTATAATCTATATTTAATTTAAAGTTGGCTAAGTACTCTTTAGCCATATCCTTTAAATAAGGAATAAGCTGATGTTTGTTATATTCCTTCTCTAGCTCTATTTCTTCTTGGTTCATTATTAAACTCCTTCAGCTGTACGTTTCTCTAACTCTGATAAGATTTCCATTAGATCGTCTCTTGAGATAGATGGAGTTACACCTGTCCAATTAAACCTATCATAGTACTCAGGTAATAAACTATGAGGTACAGGAAACTCTATGGAATATTCATCCATATCAATCTCTACGAGTGCACAATAGTTATACTTTGGATCTAACACTAAGCAACGAAACTTATTCATATTACATATCCCTCAAAAAAAATAAGAGCACCCTTTCGAGTGCTCTCTTAGAAACACTATAAACCTAAGATTTCATTCAGAGTCTTAGGAGTTGCCTCTTCCTTAGGAGTATCATCAACGTGACGATACTGAACAGCCTCACAGAGGATTTGGTTATCCTCTAAGGTAATACCATAAAGCTCAGCAAAGTTATTAGGTAAGCACATACCTGGTCTGGTGAAAGTTTCACCTGGTTTTAAGGTGCTAATCTTCTCTAGGACAGCCTTTCTCAAGGCTTTTGATGCTTTAAGAAGTTTACCTGTATCACTACCCTCAGATGGAGCACTAGATACCTTAGCAAAAGAGGTCAAATCGTCATCAAGTGGACGACCTTTGCTACCGTCCTTGTAGAACTCGATAACTTTGCCCTCACGGGTGCATACAGCGATACCTGTATTAGCCCAGAACTTAGAAGGAACAAATGAGTTGTTGTTAACAGAAGAAGAAGAAACTACGTATGCCATAATGGACTCCTAAATAAAAAGTAAAAAATTAAAGAAAACAACACAATTGTTGTCATTATCCCGAAGGGATTTATTCCCCTGCGAAGCAGATGCCCACAGCGAAGCTGAACGCCCTTTTAAAATAAAAATAAAACCCTAGATAAACTAGGGTTTACTATAGTCTTAAGGATTAGCAGTGTCTATATTCACTAACTAATTCCTCAGCAGTCTCATAATCCTCAGGTGATACCTCAGGGTCAGAGGTGAGAATGTTTAAGATATCTTCCTCGTTGAAGATATCTTCTGACTCTTTAGTTTTTAAATTAAGAGCATGAAGAAAAACTTCTCCCTCTTCTTCATACAGAGAGTAAATAAACATTGAGGTAACGATTTGATATAAGAAATGCATATTAAGCCTCCTTGACTCTACATATGGGTACAACATGTACCTTAAAGATCTGAGAGCACCATTGCTCTCACCTTCCCGAAGGGATAGAGCCAAAGATTAGTACGGTACATAAATAGTACTTAGTATATAGGTATAGTTTAGGATATAAGTGTAGGGTATAAGTACACACAGTACAGTAGTATAAGTACATAGTAAGTGTAATAACTAAGTACAGTTAGTATATAGTTAGCATAATATTACTAAGTATATAAGTATAACTAAGTGTACTTACTATAGTATAAGTGTCTAAGTATACGTGTAAGTGTATAAGTGTACGTGTGAGGTGTTAGTGTAAGTGTAAGTGTAAGTGTTAGTGTTAGGTGTAAAAAAAAAA
>JGI24709J26583_10002888_pt1 | contig 13828 bp, 17 predicted proteins | sample BioPla2DNA1_FD_26583 | JGI IMG/M metagenome (IMG submission 26583) | reverse complement strand
CCAGTAGAAATAGTTCAAGCTATTAAACGTGAATGTGGCAAAGATTATCCAGTATCATTAAGATATTCAGTTGTTTCTAAAACTAAAGGATTTAGAAGTGGAGCTTTACCTGGAGAAGAATACGAAGAAGTAGGAAGAGACATGGAAGAATCTGAAAGAGCAGCTAAGTATTTACAAGATGCAGGATACGATATGTTAAACTGCGATAATGGTACTTATGATGCTTGGTATTGGGCTCATCCACCAGGATACATGGATAAAAACTGTAACTTAAAATATGTTGAACATATTAAAAAGTTTGTTGATATTCCAGTTGTTTGTGCTGGTAATATGGATGTTGCTGATGGAGCAAAAGCAGTTGAAGAAAATAGGATAGATGGCTTAGGTATCGCTAGACAATTCTTAGTTGATCCACAGTGGGTTACTAAATTAATGGAAGGCAGAGTTGAAGATATTAAACCATGTATACGTTGTCATAATGCTTGCTTTACCATGGCAAAATATGAAGGAAGCGCGAATGACCAAGATTTAATTGATGCTTTAAAGATGGCAAGATGTGCATTAAATCCAATTACCATGCAAACTAAAAAATATAAAGTTGTAGAAACTAACAATCCTAAAAAAGTAGCTATTGTCGGTGGAGGCATTGGTGGAATGGAAATTGCACTACTGTTAAAAGCTAGAGGCCATCAACCAATAATCTATGAAAAAAGTGATGTCTTAGGCGGAATATTTATTCAGGCTGCTAATTTCCCATTTAAAGGAAATGATAAGAAACTACTTGATTGGTATCGCAAAGAGATTAAAGAAAAAGAAATTGAAGTACATTTCAACACTGAAATAACTGATATTGCAGCATTAGACGCTGATGAAGTAATTATTGCAACTGGTTCTAAACCAAAAACTTTGCCAGTTAAAGGTTTTGATAAAACAATAGATGCGACTGACTATTTAAGAGGTGCAGAAGTTGGTGAAAATGTTGTTGTCATAGGTGGAGGTTTAACAGGATGTGAAGTTGCTTATGATTTAATCTTAAAGGGCAAAAAACCAGTTGTTGTTGAGATGAAAAATGACTTGATTGCGGTTAAGGGTGTCTGTTTAGCTAACAGTTCATTCTTAAGAGAAATGTTGGCTTATAAAAAAGCACCAGTTTACTTAAATTCAGTAGCAACTGAAATTAGAGACGATGGTGTAACTATTAAAGACAAAGATGGAAAAGTTACTGACATCAAAGCAGATAGTGTTATTTCAGCAGTTGGATACAATCCTGATCCATTAGTTTCAAGAACTAAAAATGTTCATTTAGTTGGTGATTGTAGAAAAGTGGGTAACTTAAGAACAGTCATTTGGCGTGCTTGGGATGTTGGAATGAAAATTTAACAAACTAAAAGACAAGTTTTAAAAAACTTGTCTTTTTTATGCTTTAATCTTTTTTATTTACTATATTAATTCAACTTCTTGTAAAGTTGGAATAGAATCAGCTGCTCCTTTTCTTTGCACAGTGATGGAACTTGCTTTGGTCGCTAACAGTAAGCATTCTGATGGTTCAAGACCTTGAGATAGACCATATGAGAAATAACCCATAAATGTATCCCCAGCTCCAACTGTATCAATGGCTTTTACTTTGAAAGCTTCTTGATAAATTCTTTGCTCATTGTCTTGATAATATGCACCCATACTACCTAAAGTTAAAACGACTCTAGCATTTGGATACATAACTTTTAATTCATCAAGAATTCTAAGAGGATCTGTTTCGTTGGTAAAGCCTTTCCCTTCTATTTCATTGATAAAGAAATAATCAATTTTATTTAATGGATAAGTGTAAATATCATCATTAAATGGAGAGGGATTTAACATGATAGTTAAACCAAGTTCACTAGCTTTATTGATTAAGTATATTTGATTATTAATCTCATTTTGCAAAATCAATAAATCACCTTTTCCAAATTTAGCTAAAACTGAGTCAATGTATTCAGTTGTAATTGTTTGATTACTACCACCATAGATAAAGATAGAGTTTTCACCTGTTTCATCTATTTGGATAATGGCATGACCATTAGGATTGTCTACTTTATTAAGATAAGTGGTATCTACTTTATTTTCAGTCAATACTTTTTCTAAAACTTTAGCATCATTACCGATGTTACCCGCTAAGTAAACATGTACACCACTTCTAGCTAAAGCAATGGCTGCATTTAACCCTTTGCCACCAGCAACAATATTATATTCTTTAGCAAAAATAGTTTCTTTTGGTCTAGCAATATTTTTCACATAATAATTATGGTCGATATTTAATGAACTAAAAACTAAAATTTTCATAGTTAATTCTCCTTTAAATTATTATAACATTAAATAAATAACAAACTAAGGGCAATTGCTAGCTGTCCTAAATAATAAAGTAATAAGTTAGCAATTCGCATAGATTTTTTACTTTCTTTTCCAAAAGTATTAAAGATTAAGATAATATCACTAGCTGTAAAAAGCAGGGCGCCAATCAAATAAATTAAACCATTTGTATTAGGATTATTTAGGTAGTTGATTAAGGCAACACTGGTCATAATGACAATAGCGCCAATATAGAAGATGCCAAAAATCTTAAAAGTTATTTTAGCTTCAATTTTTGAAAAGATCCATATTAATAGTAATATAGTTATCACAATACCAATAATTATTGCCACAAGTGTATTAGTGCATAATGGAAGTAATGCTAGTAGATAAAAGATATGTCCAGTTAAGAAGACAAGTATTCCTACTAAAAATATCAATGAATCAATTTTCTTAAAGAGATGTCTCAAATTAAGTAATATATCACCAAGCATACCAAAAATCAGACCAAGTTTAACCATTTTCGCAAACTCTAAGTTAATACTTTGCTGACCACAAATAAAACCTAAAATAACAAATACTAGCGCTGCCATCCCTTTTAGAATAACTGCTGGCAGGTATTTGTTTTCTAGTTCTACTTTAATAAATAAAAGTTGAACTAAAAGGCCAACAATACATATTATAAAATATTTCATTTTAAAACTCCTTTTATTAATTTAATTATACTATGGAAAATTTATAGAAATTGAATTAAAGGGTGAAAATGTTTATAATTTTAATAGGAGAGAATGATAATTATGAATGATCGTAAAAAATACTCATTTTGTTCACAGATGATGCTCTTTTTCGTTTTAATATGGAAGTATTTTAAACAAAAGAAAAGAGAAAAGAAATATGCTAAGGAACTAGCTGCTAATAGAGAACGTCTTGGACTTGATAAAGATATTTATCCACAAAAGGATATTGATGACAAGGTTTAGAAAATATACTTAACTTTAGTTTTTCGTATCTTCCTAAAAAATGAATGGATTATGCGTGTTCAGCATTTTTCTTGTGGATATATTTTTAACTATTTGAAAAGCAAATCAACAAAAATAAGAAGTGTTACAATGTAGATAAACGAGGAGGAAAAAGATGAAGATTGCAGTTTTATTGGCTTCTGGTTTTGAAGAAGCGGAAGCTTTGTTTGCCACAGATATTTTTAGAAGAGCGAATATAAAAACTGATTTAGTTAGTATTAATGCTAAAAAAACAGTTGTAGGTTCACATGATATTGAAGTGGTGGCTGATTGTGTACTAGATGATGACATCTATAATTATGATGTGGTTGTTCTTCCTGGTGGTTTACCTGGTGCAACCAATCTTAGAGATGATAAAAGAGTCATCAAGGTAATTAAATATTTTTATGAAAACGATAAGTACATTGGGGCAATTTGTGCTGCACCTATTGTTTTAGCTAAAGCTGATATAATTAAAGGCAAAAATATTACTTCATATCCTGGATTTGAGAAGGAATTAAAAGAAGGAAATTATTTAGAAGATAAAGTGGTTGTTGATGGGAAAATAGTCACTGCAAGAGGGCCAGCTATAACGATGGATTTTGCCTTTAAAATTATCGAATTACTAGGTTATGATACCTCTAAATTAAAAGAAGGCATGCTCTACAATATGCTGATGCAAACAAGATAAAATGACTGTCCGAAAATCTATTTTAAAGTAGATGAAAGGACAGTTTTATTTTTGCCCCTTAAAGCATTAATCACATTAGAGTAAAGCAAGCAATTGAATTAAGACTTAAAAATGATATAATTTATTGAAGGAGGTAATGTGTATGAAGTTATATAATTCTTATACCTTACAAGTTGAAGAGTTTAAACCAATTGTTGAAGGACAGGTTTCCATGTATGTTTGTGGACCAACGGTCTATAATCATGCCCATATTGGAAATGCTAGACCAATAGTTGTTTTTGATACATTAAGAAGAGTGTTTGAAGCGCTTGGTTACAAAGTTAAATTTGTAAGTAACTTTACTGATGTTGATGATAAAATTATCAACAAAGCTTTAGAAGAAGGTGTAGATGAGAAAGTAATTGCTCAAAGATATATTGATGCTTATAACGATGTCAGAGCATCATTAAATGTACTACCTTTAGATGCTACTCCAAAGGTTACTGAAACTATGGATGAAATTATTGAGTTTATTTCTAAACTTGTGGAAAACGGCAGCGCTTACCAAGTAAATGGTGATGTTTACTTTTCAGTTGATGCTGATGAAAATTATGGTCAATTATCTCATCAAAACATTGATGATTTATTGGCAGGAGCTAGAGTTGAAGAAAATGACCAGAAGAGAAATCCTTTAGATTTTGTTTTATGGAAGAAAACAGACCAAGGTATTAAGTGGGATTCTCCTTGGGGTCCAGGAAGACCAGGCTGGCATACTGAGTGTGTGGTTATGATTGGAAAAGAGTTTAATAACAAGATGATTGACATTCACGGTGGAGGAAGAGATTTGAAATTCCCTCATCATGAAAACGAAATGACTCAATCAGAAATGTGTAATCATCATCATCTAGCTAATTATTGGATTCATAATGGCATGTTAGAAACTGAAGGAGGCAAGATGAGTAAATCTTTAGGAAATACTCAGTGGGCCAAAGATGTGATTGCTGAAAATGGTGCTAATTTAACTAGATGGCTATTGTTGAGTGCTAAATATCGTGATACTTTAATTTATTCAGAAGAAACTTATGAAGCTAGTAAGGTTGAACTTACAAAGATTGAAACGATTTTAAAGCAAGTAGAAGTTAAAAGACAATTGGCCAATATTGAATTTGGACAGGATTATGATAATAATCAATATCAACAATTTTTAGAAGCAATGGCTAATGATTTAAATACACCGAATGGTTATAAAGTTATCTTTGATACAGTTAAATTATTAAATCAGAGTTTAAGAGTTAGAGAGGTTGATTTTGTTAAGGTTGAACAATTATATAATGCAATTAAAAAGATGTTATATATTTTAGGCATTTATATTGATGAAGTCGTTTTAACTGACGATGACAAAAACATATACGATAGTTGGAATCAAGCTAAAGCTCAAAAAGATTTTGAAACAGCAGATAAATTTCGTGCCATTTTAATGGAAAGAAATATTCTATAAAAAGGTTTGAAAAAACCTTTTTTAAAAAGAAAGAAGGAAGACTAAAGTGGATATAAACAAATATGGTTCTTTACAATTAGCTTTTATTGGCGATGCTCATTATAGTTTGGTTGTTAAAAGAGATATCATAGATGAAAAAGTAAAGATGCATGATTTACAGAAGTTGGCTGCTAAATATTGCAGTGCCAAGTTTCAAGCTAAAGCAGCAATGTTTTTAATTGAAAATAATTATTATTCCCAGCAGGAGCTTGGGATATATAAAAGGGCCAGAAATCAAAAAAGCCATGGAGCGCCAAAAAACACTGATATTATCACTTATAAAACTTCTACTGGCTTTGAAGCGGTATGGGGTTATTGGTTTTTGACATCCAACACACAAAAAATTGAAGAAATATGGAAAATAATCAAAAAACTAGGAGAATAGTAGTATGACACAATTAGTATATGGGAAAAATGTTGTTTTAAATTTGTTGAAAAAAAATAAAGAAATTGATTTTTTATATATTCAAAAAAGTAGAAACGACGACGATGTATTATATTTGGCTAAGAAAAACAATATTAGCTATAAAATAGTTGATAGAAAAGTTTTAGATAATCTTGTAAATGGTAATCATCAAGGTTATGTAGCTCAAATTAAAGAATACAAAACATACACGATTGAAGAAATTATTGAATCAATTCCCCAAGGCAAACAGCCATTATTAGTTGCCTTAGATGGTTTGGAAGATCCTCACAATCTTGGCGCGATTTTAAGAACAGCAGCTTGTGTTGGAGTTGATGGAGTTATTTTCGAAAAAAATCGAAGTGTTTCCTTAAATAGCACAGTAGCTAAGGTCTCAGTTGGCGCCATTGATATTGTCAAAGTTGCTAGAGTAACAAACTTGACACAAACGCTAAATAAGTTAAAAGATGAAGGCTATTGGGTTGTTGGTACTGATACTAAGGATGCTGTGGATTATCGTAGTGTTGACTACAGCATGCCAGTTGTCTTAGTTATTGGTTCTGAAGGGAAAGGAATGCGCAGGTTAGTGAAGGAAAATTGTGACATAAAAGTTATGTTGCCAATGGAAGGTGATATTGGTTCACTAAATGCTTCTGTTGCATGTGCGGTACTACTTTATCAAATTTATAGTCAACGATTCCCACTTAAATAGTTAAGAGGGATGGTATGGAAAGATATAATGATTATGAGTTATTGTATTTAGTTAGAAGTAATGATGAACAAGCTTTAGAGAAATTGATTGAAAATTATAAACCAATCATTTATAAAATGTATTATCAATTACGTCGGAAGTTAGACTCTTTCCATTTTGATGATGGTTACCAAGCAGGATTAGTGGGTTTATATACAGCAGTAAGTTACTATAAAGAAGGTAAAAACATGGCTTTTTCAACTTTTGCGATTATGTGTATTACCAGAGAAATGTATGCCACATATCGAAAAGAAAGGAAAAATAATTATGCTCACAATTCTAGAATAGTATCTTTAGATATGAAATTAAATGAAGTTGAAGAAATATACTTATCAGATGTTAATCTAATAGATCAAAAAAATGATCCAGCATCAATAGCGATATGTACTTGTATGTTGGAAGAAGTGTATGGAATTTTAAATAAAATAGAAGTTAAAGTGTTACAACTCAAGACTATGGGATACTCTTATAAAGAGATGGGAAATAAACTTGGTGTAAGCGCTAAAACAATAGATAATCACATTCAAAGAATTCGAAAAAAATTGCAGTCTTTGTTTGACTAGATAATATGATTATGGTAAAGTTAATAGTACGAATGAAGGAGTGTTTTTGATTATGGGCTCAACCAGCAACAAAGTGATTATGACTTGTAGTGAATGTCTATCAAGAAATTATACAACCAATCGAAATCGCAAAACTTCAAGCGAACGTTTAGAGTTATTAAAGTATTGTAAAAAGTGCGGAAAGCATACATTACATAAAGAAACCAAGTAGGAGGATTTATGACAAGTTCAAAAGGTAAAAAGAGCAGTCCAAACAGTGGAAATCCCATTTCACGTTTTTTCACTGGTGTAACAACCGAGATAAAAAGAATTAGATGGCCAAAGTTTTCAGAATTAATGTCTGATACTGGTAGAGTATTGGCTTTCTGTATTTTATTTGCTATTTTCTTTATTTTATGCGACTTAGTTATTTCAAAATTATTGATTATGATTGGAGTAGGAGCATAATGGAAGAAAAAAAAGAGTGGTATGTAGTTAATACATATGCTGGTCATGAAGCTAGAGTAAAAGATAATTTAGAAAAAAGAATTGTCACAATGGGATTAGAGGATTGTTTGTTTAGAATTGAAATTGCTGAACATGTAGAAGTAGACTACAAAAATGGCAAACGAGTAGAAAAAGTTAAAAACATGTTCCCTGGTTACCTATTTGTTGAAATGATCATGACAGATGAAGCTTGGTATGTAGTAAGAAATACTCCAGGCGTAACAGGATTTATTGGTTCTTCTGGTGGTGGTGCTAAACCATTTAGTGTTCCTGAAGAAGAAATCGAAGCTGTCTTAAGAAGAATTGGTAAAAGCGATCAGAAGATTGTTGTTGATTATCAAGTTGGAGATAGAGTAAGAATTTTAACTGGACCTTTCGCAGGTGTTGAAGGTGTTGTTGAAATGATGGACGATGAAACAGAAAATGCTACAGTATTGGCGATTATGTTTGGTAGAGAAACTCCAACTGAAATTGATTATGGCGATTTAGAAAAAATCGAAGATTAAAAGAGAAAGTAAAAAACTTTCTTTTTTTATGCTAAAATTACATCGTGAGGTTATATTTATGTTACGATGTCCAAAATGTCAGGAAAGAATAATTAAAGACAGAAATCGTTATGTATGTAAGAATAATCATAGTTATGACATTGCTAAGCAAGGCTATGTCAATTTAATTTTAGCTAATCAGAAAAGTAGTGATAGTGCAGGAGATAATATTGATTCTTTAAAGGCTAGAGAATACTTTTTAAATAATGATTATTATAAACCATTAGCTGATAGTTTAATCACACTAGTAAACAAATATCTAGATGATGGAAATGTTTTTTTAGATGCAGGTTGTGGAACTGGCTATTATTTACAACAAATAATCGCTGAAAGTAAAAAAGATATATCTTTTTATGCAGTAGATATTTCCAAAAAAGGAGTTATCATGACTAGCAAAAAATGTAAATCAGCAACTTGTTTTGTTGGTAATGTTTTCCATCTACCTTTTGAAGAAGCAGATTTAGATGGGATAATGAGTGTGTTTTGTCCCTATTCAAGTGAAGAGTTTTCCAGAGTGATAAAAAAAGGGGGATATTTATTTGCTGTAACTCCTGGTAAAGAGCATTTATTTCAGTTAAAAGAAATAGTTTATGAAACCCCATATCTTAATAAAGAGGAGGGTTATAAACTTGAACAATTTAATTTAGTTGAACAGTTTAATGTTACCTATAATATGAATTTGAAAAAAAATAAAGATATTTTATCGTTGTGGAGAATGATGCCTTATTATCATACAACTTCAAAAGAGGATAATAGTAAGCTTGAGAGTTTAGATAGAATAGATTGTATAGCTGACTTTTTAGTTTCAGTATATAAGAGGTGTTAAAATGAAAAAGAAAATTTTAGTTATATTAATTGCATTACTAATTGTTTTTCCTTTAGGTTGTCAAAAAGAGGATAAGTATTCTAAATATACAAGAATAGTAATTTTATCCAATAAAGAAACTGATGATAGTAAAATCCTATTTATGGATAATGATCATAAAATCATCTATCAATTAGAAAGTCAGTTTATTTATGAAGCGATTTATATTGATGACAAGCTATATGTAGGAAAAGATAAAAACAACTATCAAACAATTGATTGTGTTACTGTTGAATTTACAGATGATATTTATATTAAAGAAGGAATTCTTTTACATTATTCTAAAAATGGCAGTTATATAGTCTATCTAGATGGTAAATGTAATGTGATAGATAAAGAAGGAAACAAAAAAGAGTTAGAAGGTTATTTATTGACACAGCTGGTATGTAATGATTGTTTTTATATGGTTGATTACTCAAATTATTTGTATTGTTATAATTTGAGTGATTATACTTTGAAAAGTAAAATTCGACTATTTAATTCCGAATATATTTCATTAACAGAGGTAAATGATAAGTGCTATATCGTATCAAGTAAAGGGTTTACCTTAATAGAAGAAAATGAAGTAACAGAAACCTTTGTTTATCCTTACGATTTTAATGAAATATCAAATGTTAGAAAGGATTTAATATTCGTTAGAGAAAATAATGAACCGGTTGTTTATAGGGTATCATTTGATGAATATAAAATGATATTAGAACCGGTTTATGACGAGGTTTATTATGCAGATATTAACTTCAATGAGCTATTTGAAGATTATTACAAGTTGGGTTATAAAGTAGTTTATTATGGAGAAAAATAAAATGGAAATTAAAGCAGTAATTTTTGATGTTGATTCGACCTTGACATCAGGAATTAATGAGCCAGTAGTTGAAAGTGCAATTGAAGCATGTCGACTATTACAAGAAAAAGGAATAAAGGTAATTATTGCCAGTGGTAGGCCTCACTATGGGATACCTTCAATTGAGGGGAAAATTTTCCCTGATTATTATATTGCTTGTAACGGACACATCTTTGCCGATAAAGAGTTGAATGTACTAGATGTTAAGTATATAGATAGAGATTTGTTTGAAAAAATAAATGACTATTGCCAAAAACATAACATTGGTGTTTTTTGGAAGTATGTTGATGGTTGTTATGTAAATGTATACATTGATAAAATGAAACCAATACTGGCTTCATTAAAAATGAATCCATATGATAAACATCCTAACTTAAAAGCTTTGCCGGTAGCTGGTGCCTTAGTAGGAACAAAACAAGAAATGGAAATGGTACAAGCTGAATTTGAAAAAGAGATAGATGTTATTGATGGTGGCTACATTTTATTTGATTTAGATCAAAAAGGCGTTAGCAAAAAAACTGGTATGGAGATGTTGGAAAAGGTTACAGGAATTAAACCTCAGCAATGTGTAGCCTTTGGTGATAGTGATAACGATTTAAAAATGGTAGAATATGCAGGAATTGGCGTAGCGATGGGAAATGGTTATGATACCGTTAAAGCTATAGCAGATTATGTAACAGATAGTGCTGCCAATGATGGAATTATAAAAGCTTTAAGAAAATTTAAAATATTATAAAAAAAACAGGTCTTTTTATGGTAGAATCAATATGTTGTTTGGAGGTGAAATCTATGGGAAAGATAGCTTTTGATAGTGAAAAATACATTAAGATGCAATCAGCGAAAATAATGGAGCGAGTTAATCGTTTTGACAACAAATTGTATTTAGAATTTGGAGGAAAGCTGTTTGATGATGGACATGCTTCAAGAGTGTTACCTGGCTTTCCTAAAGACTTGAAGGTTAAAATGTTGTCTTCTTTAAAAGACAAAATAGAAATTATTATTGTCATAAATGCTCACGATATTGAAAGAAACAAAAAAAGAGGCGATTTAAACATTACTTATGACCAAGAAGTATTAAGGATGATTGATGCTTTTAGAGCTGTTGGTTTTATGGTCGGTTCAGTAGTAATTACTCAGTATGTCTCGTTACCTGTTGTAAATGACTTCAAAAGACTATTGGAAAGAATGGATATTAAAGTATATTTACATTACTTTATTGAAGGATATCCAAATGATGTGGATTTAATTGTTTCAGAAAAAGGTTATGGTAAAAATGATTATATAGAAACAGAAAAACCACTAGTTGTTGTAACTGCACCAGGTCCAGGTTCTGGTAAAATGGCTGTTTGTTTAAGCCAACTTTACTATGAACGTGTTCGTGGCATTACTGCTGGTTATGCCAAATTTGAAACTTTCCCTATCTTTAATTTACCTTTGTCACATCCAGTCCATATAGCTTATGAAGCAGCTACAATTGATTTGGATGATGTAAATATGATTGACCCCTATCATTTAGAAAAATATGGAGTGATGGCTACTAACTACAATAGAGACGTAGAAATATTTCCAGTACTATCAAGAATTCTAAAACAAATTACTAATGAAGATATCTATAATTCCCCAACTGATATGGGAGTAAATATGATTGGTTTTTGTATCACGGATGAAGAAGTAGCTAAAAAGGCTGCTAATGATGAAATTATAAGAAGATATTATCGAGCACAAGTTGATTTTAGAAATGGTTATATAGAAGAAAATATTTTAAATAAAATGCAAGCTATCATGAACAAAGCTGGAGTTAGTGTAAATGATAGAAAAACAGTTGCTGTGGCATTAGCTAAAGCAGAAGAAACAAATGGGCCAGCAGTAGCGATTGAACTAGATGATGGTACAATTGTTACTGGTAAAAACTCTTCCTTATTAGGAGCAGCTAGTGCTGCTGTACTAAATGCTTTGAAACATATTTGTAACATTAATGATGATACAATGTTATTATCTCCAAACATTATTGAACCAGTTCAACGCTTAAAGGTTGATTATCTAGGAAATAACAATCCTAGATTACATGTTGATGAGGTTCTTATTGCCTTGACAATCAGTGCTCAGATGAACCCAGCAGCTTATCAATCAGTTCATGCTTTACCAAAGTTAAGTGGAAGTCAAGTACATTCATCAGTAATTCTTTCTTCGGTAGATATCAATACGTTTTTAAAACTAGGAATGATGGTTACTTGTGAACCGAAATATCAAACTAAAAAACTGTACCGCCCAGGAAAATAATTAAAGCCTTAAATTAATAAATATTAATTGACAACACTCCGTGAATAATGTAAGATTATTATGCTCGCGTTTTTGCGGAGTGTTTTTTGTGGAAGAAGGGCAACCCTTCGTACCACACATAAATTTATAAAAAGAAAGGAAAAGTTTATGAAGAGAGTTGCAAAAGTATGTAAGCTCCAATTCCAAGCTGGTGGAGCAAGACCAGGTCCAGCATTAGCAAGTGCTGGTATCAACATGCCTCAATTCTGTCAAGCATTTAATGATGCAACTAAAGACAGACAAGGGGACTTAGTACCTGTAATCATTACAGCTTATGAAGACAAATCATTTGACTTTGTCTTAAAAACAACTCCAGCCTCACACATGTTAAAGAAAGCCGCAGGCATCAGTAAAGCTTCAGGCACACCAAAAACAGTTAAAGCTGGAAAAATCACAGTTGATCAATTAAGAGAAATCGCAGAATACAAAATGCCAGATTTAAATGCGAACGATGTTGAAGCAGCAATGAGAATTGTTGCTGGAACAGCAAGAAATATGGGCATTATGATTGAAGGATGGGAATAAGCCATGGCTAGACGCAGTAAAAATTATCAAGAAGCGGCTAAACTTATCGAAAAAGGTAAAGCTTATCCAATCGAGGAAGCAATCGATTTAGTTAAGAAAGCTTCTTATGCTAAATTTGATGCTACAGTCGAATTAATATTCAGATTAAATGTTGACCCACGTCATGCTGATCAACAATTGCGTGGAGCAATGGTGTTACCAAATGGAACTGGTAAATCACAAAGAGTTTTAGTTATCACTCAAGGAGAAAAAGAGCAAGAAGCAAAAGATGCTGGTGCTGATATCGTTGGTGGTAAAGAAATCTTAGAAGACATCAAAAAAGGTTGGTTTGATTTTGATGTAATCGTAGCAACTCCTGATATGATGGGTGAATTAGGTAAATTAGGTAAAATCTTAGGACCTAAAGGTTTAATGCCAAACCCTAAAACAGGAACAGTTACAATGAACATCACTGCTGCAATCGAAGAAATTAAAAAAGGTAAAGTTACTTATCGTACTGACAAAGAAGGAAATGTAGCAGTTATCTTAGGTAAAACTTCGTTTGAAACTGAAAAGTTAGTAGAAAACTACCAAGCAATTTATGATGTAATCTTAAAAGCTAGACCTGCAGCTGTTAAAGGGACATATATGAAAAACGTTACCGTTTGTGCAACAATGTCACCATCAGTTAAGGTTGAACATCTTGTATAATCAAGAAAATTATAATTTTTTGTAAACAATATACCATAGACAGCAACGACCGAGTTGGTTTAAAAAGGTTGCCGAGGTAAAGTTGATATGAAAACTTTGGCCTATTTTGTCTTTGGAAAATAGGCTTTTATTTAGATAAAAGGTATATTGAACAAATACTTTAAAGAAAGGAAGAACATTATGAACCAACAAATACTAGAACAAAAGAAGCAACTAGTAAATGAAATCGCTGAAAAGATGGATAATGCTGCTTCAACTGTAATTGTTGAGTACCGTGGTTTACCAGTGAAAGAAGTAACTGAATTACGTA
>JGI24709J26583_10002886_pt1 | contig 13830 bp, 5 predicted proteins | sample BioPla2DNA1_FD_26583 | JGI IMG/M metagenome (IMG submission 26583) | reverse complement strand
ATAAAAGTTATCAAAGATAACAGGCTTAAGGTCAATTCCAAACTTGTGGATTTGCTTTTTGAAAGCTTTGATGTTCTGCGCAGAATTGTAAATGACAGCTTTTCCTCTCAGGATACCAAAGTGGATTCAGAACCAGTTCTCCTGAAGCTCAAGTCAGCTGCTTCTCAGCTTTCCAAAAAGTTCCAAGCGGCTTCTTCAAAAACTGCCAAACCTTCGTCAGAGACTTCTCAGAAAAGTGGGGTAGGGAAAGAGCCCTGTGCCGAAGCTTTGTCGCTTCTTGAATCTATGGCTCTTTCTGATTATGAAAAAACCGGATTGATTTCTTCAATAATTCCTGGGCAAAGCATATATTTTATAAGAGTGAACTTGGCTCCGGATTGCCTATTGAAGGGTGCTCGCGTTTTTATGGTGTTGCGAGCTATTGAAGAGCTTTATAGCAGTGTTATAAAAGCTAATCCTAGCTTGGAAGACCTTGAAAATGAAAACTTTGATCTTTCCTTTGATTTGCTGATACTCTCAAAGGGCAAGAAAGAGGAGTTGAAAGAATCAATTGGTTATATTTCCGAAGTGGAAGATGTTTCGGTATATCTTATTCCTTTTGAGTGTTTGACTAATACTTCTGAATCCGAGATTCAGCCAGATTTCTCTGCAAAACAAACAGCTGCGGTTGTGTCTGAGAGCAAGCGATCAATATCGGAAAAAAGCGAAGGCAAACAGCCTCAGGCTCACATAAAACCTGAAGTTGCTTCAAGGCCTCCTGAGCCTAAACAATCAACTGTTTCCTCATCTGTTAAGACAGCTTCTGTTAATAGGCCATCTGTGTCCGCGGCTTCTCAAGAAAGGCGAGAAGCTTCGGAGATGAGGCGCAGAGTTGAAAACCCTTCTCAAATTAAACCGCGGGTGGCAGCGGAGATGCCTTTGCAGCCACCTATGATGGAAGAAGATGATTATGATTCTGAGGAGCAAGTTTCAAGGCCTGAAACTCTTTTGGAGAAACAAACAAGATTGTTGGAGAGTTTGGTCAACAGAAGCTATGAGAGCAACGAATTGCATTCTGCTGAAGAACTTAAGCAAGATGCTGGTTTTATCCAGATAATTACCTTCAAAATGGAAGGTGAAATGTATGGGATGGATATTCGACAAGTAGAAACAATTATCAACAGAACCCCGATCACAAGAGTGCCCAAGGCGCCGGAACACATAGATGGTGTAATCAGTTTGAGAGGTGAGATTATATCTGTTATAAATACAAGGCGGCGTTTGCGTCTTCCTTTGGACATTGACAATACCAAGGATATGCAGATTTTGATATTATCCTTCGAAGAAGAAAAGATAAAGACCGGTATTCTTGTAGAGAGGGTCAGTGAAGTTATAAAACTCCCGGAAAGTATGATAGAGCCGCCTATCGCGGTTGTTGAGAATGTAGACTTGGATTATTTAAAAGGAGTTGGCAAGATTAATAACGACATACTCATAATCTTGAATCCTGAAAGACTGGTCTTCGGCATTAAAAAAGAACGCGACCGCAACAAAAACTAGAGCGACCTCTAAAAAATTTTTTATCCACAGATTACGCAGATGAAGAACTAAAAACCCTTCTAAACCACGAAACACACGGAATACACAGAAAAAGTCTCTGACAAAGGAAAATCTCGAAAAAGCATATCTGCTTTTTTTCGCTCTCGGTTTAAACCATTGATTTTACAAGTAAGCTTGAAAATCTCTGTATTACTCCGAGAGTCTACCTAAATTGCATTCTATTAACATAGACTTGCAATTTGTGCCGATTTTGGCTAAGAAACATTATAGAGGCAGAAAGGCACAATTCCACAGAAAGAGATGAAGAACGGTTATTTATCTATCGACTTCTTAAAGCAGTTATCAGTTTCAGTGATTGAGTCTGAACAATTCAACTCGCCACCTGCCACTCGCTGGATCACTGGTTCTTAAGCTACTCCCTACACCCTTGGAGTTTTGTCCTCTCTGTCCGCTGCCCACTAATCACTGTCCACTGTTTTTATGCCAGCTCCCTTTCCATTATGTGGGTGTAAGCGACGCTTATGGCATCAGCTTCGTTATCGTCTTTGACTTTTACAGCGAACTCCCGCTCTACGAAAGTTATTACATCTTCCTTTGCTGCATTGCCGTAGCCGGTTATAGCTAACTTGATCTTTCTGGGAGGATAAAAAAACACTGGAATTCCTCGCTCTTGAGCACACAAAGAAGCAACCCCTCGGAGTTCACCGAGGGCTATGGGCGTTCTTCTGCTGGTTTTAATAGGCAGAAAAACGTCTTCAATGGCTATTTCAGAGGGAGAATAAGCATCGAATATTCTGCTGATGATCTCTTTGAGTGTCAGAAGACGTTTGTCTTTGCCATATTTTGAGAGCTTAAATGTGGCACTAAATAACAGCTTGCGCGAAGAAGCCTCCATAACGCCGACTCCAAATTTGTCGGCTAAGTCCAAGCCGACAATAATGCCTTTTGGAGACTGTTTTTCGCAAAGATTAGTTATCAATTGTTGTTCTTTTGTTCAGCAGCTTCTTTGGCTTTCTCGTCAAGCTGCTTTATTCTTTGCAAGTGCTCAGGGGAGGGGAAGAGGACTACGCTGACTCCTGCGATTATACCTGCGCAAGATGCAATTATGGGGGTAGCTTGTTCAGGAAAATATTTTTGAGTGATCAAAGAAATAGGGGTAAGGAGAACGAGCATGAATATTGCTCGCTTTACTGTGTAATTGTTCATCTATTTTACCTGGCTTGAGAGGGTCTTGTTTTTTTTTGGAGGCTGTTGAGAGAAATTGCCGGAAGAGCGTTTGCGACGCTTCTTTGTGTTTTGTCTCCTGTTGGCTGAAGATGCCTTTTTATTAGTTCTTTTCTTTTTTGGGGGATTAAGGTCATATCTTTCAGCATTTTTCAGGGCTTCCGCATCTCTGACACGCTTTGGAGGAGCATGCATTAAATCAAGCTCGGGATCAAAATGCTCATAGGGAAGTTCTTGTTCTTCCTTTGGGCTATTGGCATGTTGTTCCTGCAAAGAAGAATGTCTCAGCATGGCTAGGGACATGCGGAGTGATTCACTGTCTTCTTCGGCTATTCCGCCAAAGTTCTCAAAGTGTCTGTGTTCAGCTTCATAAAGAGAGGCGCTGAAAGAGTTTCTTGCTTTTTCCGGAGGCTGTTTTCTTTCTGGTTTTTGCTTGGAAAGTTTGCTTGCTCCAGTGAAGGCATAGGGATCGTCTAGAATTTCTTGAGAAGTAAGCTCCGATGCGGATTTCTGCTGCGGTTGTTCTTTACGGTCGTTTTTCCTTCGTTTATCTCTTTGCGGTTGCGGTGTTTCCTGTTCAACATGTTCTGTTTTTTGTCCGCCTGCCAAAGAAGTCTGGCGGAGTTTGTTGCTTTCTTGGAGTTTTGTGTCTTGCTGTACAAATGTTTGAGGCAAGAAAGCATTCAGGTTGAATTCGTTTGTGGGCTGTTTAAGAGATTTAGCGAGATACTGTCTCAGATGGTAAATGTTTTGTTCTGTCCACTCCACCTGAGGAACCAGATGGCTGAGCTTTTTAGAAGCATTTTCAATTCTGAGTTTAGTATAGTCGCCAGCCATATAGCTTTGAAAAAGCTTGGTTTCATCGAGAATTTCCAAAGGATATTCTGTTTCTTTTTCGCCTTCGTAGCCACATCTTTCCAAAAACTGTTTCAGAGTGCTGTAAACTGACATTCTGGCTTTTGTTCCGTCAGCGTTAGTGCGGAAGTCTTTGAGGAAAAGGCTTTTCAAATAGTCGCTGGGACCTGTTTGAGAAAAAGATCTCAGAAATTTAACCAATGCTTTTTTGTGGCGCTCTGAACTCTTTTTTATTTCGTCTACCAGATTGTTTTCTTTTGAAAATATCGCTTCAGATATCTGCTCGGGATTCTCAGTATAGTCTGTAAGAGTCTTGAAGCGCCTGCTGAGGATGTCTCCGGTTTTACTTTGATAAATACTTGATAATATTATCAGAAAAAAATGAACGTTATCATCTGATATTTCACGTTCTATCCAACGCCAGAGACCTTTACAAACGTATTTGTTACGTCTTTTGTAGATTGTGGCAAGACTTTCTGAAGAAACCGCCAGTTTTAAGGCTTCAAGAAGAGGCTGGTCGAGAGGCACATACTTTTTAGTTGGTTGTTGATGTTGCTTTTCTTGGCGATTTTGATTTTTATTGAATCGTTCTTTTTTTCCTCTCTCGTTAGGTGAAGGAGAAGATTCTTTGTTCTCTCTTTGGTTGTTTTGAGGTTGAGGTTCCTTTTTTAAGTGGTCTTTTTGAGGTTTTACTATGCTTTCATAGGAAATTTCAAAAATGGGGCAGCGGACTCTTTTGCTGTATGCACTGATATTTTCAGTGCCTTTTCTTATTAGTATTATTGCCTTTTTTATTCTGTTGGCGGCTACCTTGTGAGCTGCTTGAAACTCTCTGCCCTTTTGTGGAAGCAAGTATTTTTGTCCTATTGAGAGGTGGGGGACAGCTACGTCTACAATAACATAGTCGTGTTTTCTTCCGTTTGGAGCCCTGAAGAGCAGATCTACTGGTGCTGATTCCGGAAGCTTGGAATCCATGCGGAAAAATTCCCAGTCGAGTTCGCTGACTTGTTTTTTTAGACGGTTTATTATTATCTTGCTGTTGTCTTTGAGAGCTTTTTTTATTATCGAGAATTCTTTTTGTATCTCTTCACTGACTTTGCTGTCAGTTTGAGTCTTGTTTTTTTCTGTTTTTGTCACAAATAACTCCATTGCAATCTCGGCTTCAAAATAGGCACAAGATCGTATAAATTAAAAACTTAAGCGCTTTTTGAAATGTGCGGTTAGGTTTGTCCAAGTTGAAGGCGACTTCCAGAAATCCCTTTAACTGAAATGCTTCAAGAGGCATCTTGGCAAAAGTCCCGCAAGCGCTAAAGCATGGCGATTATAACACAGAGTCACTTTACAAGCAAGAAGAGGAGATTTCTAAACTGCGAAACACACAAAAAACACTAACTAAAAGTCTTTACTCGCTGATTTGTCTTGTCTTGATATATTTAAAGAAGCAAAGTTCAACTGCAGGATTACAACTAATCTCAACTCTAGGAAAACTCTTATATGAAAAAGGTTGCCGCTAATTTAATTCTTACGCTTGTAGTTGTAGGATTGATGATTTTCGCTATTTTCTATCTTATGGAAAATTCTCTTTTTGAGTTAACAGCTCTTAGCACTTACTATTTGAACAAGGTCGCTTCATATCAGATTACAACGCTTATTCTTGCCTTTTTGATTGTGCTTGTTACCGCCTTTCAAACTGAATTTAAATCAATTAGTCTTTTCTCGCTTTGCAAGATAGACGGGGATGTTGTTCCTGAACCTTGGATGGGACTAACTAAAAACAATAAAGATTCTTGGAAAAAGGTTGGCTTTTTATTTACTATTACTATTTCTATAGTGACGGCAATAATCATGTATTTTCAAGTTTTAAAAAGCGGAGTAATTCAAACTCTTACAATAGGAGTTTTTGTTCTGATTTTATTGTTTGCTCTTATTAATAGCTTTGTTGAGGAAGTGACATTTCGTCACACTTTTGCGAGTATTGTTGAATACCACAATCTTAACCCTAATATTTCTAAGGCACTCTCTGCTGTTATTTTTGGAGCTGTTCACTACTTTGGAGTGCCAAGAGGAGTGGCTGGTGTATTGTTGGCAGCTTTTCTTGGCTGGTTTTTATCGAAAAGTATACATGAAACTAAAGGTTTCTTTTGGGCTTGGCTTATTCACTTCATGCAAGATGTGATTATCATGACATCCTTGTATTTGATATTGAAGTAGTTTTATTCAGCAGAGTTAAGCAACAAAAAAATCGCAGTTTTTAAAACTGCGATTTTTTTGTTGTTGATTCTTAGTTTTATAAGAAACAGATAGATGAGTTTCGAAGCTGGTTTGGGGATTTTTTGTATGCTATTCCCCAAACACTACCCTCTGCCCCCTTCTCTTATTCGTCTTCGTCGTCGAAATCTCCTTCATCTTCAATATCCTCAGCAGATGAGGAGAGGGGAGTCGGCGGAGTCATGAAGAGTTCTTCTTCCAGAGCTTTCAGATCTCTGTCTTCGCCTTCTACCATGCTCTTGAAGAGTTCTTCAGGAGTATCTTCGACTCTTTCAACTTCAATTGGCAGGTTGGCGTATTCAATGTTTCTGTTTGCTGCCAAGCCTGTACCGGCTGGAACCAGCTTGCCTATTACCAAGTTTTCCTTTAGACCGCGCAGATAGTCAATCTTGGATCTTATAGCAGCCTTGGTCAGAACTCTGGTAGTTTCCTGGAAGGCGGCTGCAGATATGAAGCTGTCTGTAGTCAGAGAGGCCTTGGTGATACCCTGAATCATGGGCACGCCAACAGGGATTCTCTTGCCTTTCGCAGAAAGTCTGGAGCACTTGTCTTCGAAACGTCTGACGTGGATGGAGTCGTTCAAAGTGAAGTCTGAATCTCCAGGATGTACTATGGTGACTTTTCTGAGCATCTGTCTGACAATTATTTCAATGTGTTTGTCGTTGATGCTGACACCCTGATCTCGGTAAACGCGCTGAATTTCATCGTTCAGATAGCGTCTTACTGTAGGCAGGGCTACGACCTTGACCAGTTTTTTGCTGAAGATTTGCCCGTCAGTTATAGGATCGCCTGCTTCAATGTATTCGCCGTCATGAACTACCAAACCGGCAGAACCGTATTGGACTCTGACAGCTTTTTCACTGCCACTATTAGGATCTAGTATTGTTACGTTGGTTCCTGTAACGTGAACAACGCCTGATTCTTCTGCTATGACAGCTTCTTTCTTGGGCTTTCTGACTTCAAAGAGCTCGGCTACGCGCGGCAAACCTTGAACAATGTCTGTAGTCTTTCTGGCTGCTGTGCCCCACTTGGCAAGTATCTCGCCTTTTTTGACCATGTCGCCTTCTGAGATTCTCAGTTCAGCGCCGTCTAGAATCTGGTGGGATTCGCCAGGCTGCACTATTATGTTTTTGATAGTGCTCTTGAGTTTGCCTGTCTTGGTGGCATCATGTTCAAGAAGGACTACGCCTTTGTTCTTGGACTTAAGAATTGCCAGCATTTGGCCTTCTTTGACTGTATCGCCGTCTTTAACAAGGAGAGAACCGTCGGCTGCCATTTCTTTAGTGATAGCGTACTTTTTGGCCTTCAAGACACGCTGTTTAATCAGTATGCCAGGAGTTCCGTCTGTATCTTCTACTTGCTCATAAGCTTCAAATGGGATTGGAGCCATTGTTAGTTCAGTGTTTTGAAGAACAGTGGGAGGGAACTTCAGTTTGAGAGCTGCAGGATAGCTGAACTCAACACCGCTGTAAACAAGGACTTTTTCGATTATTTCTTCGCAAATTATCTTGTTGTAGCCGTAGATATAGTTCACTTTGCCTGCGATTTCGCTGATCATAGGATCTATGTCGCTGACAAGTTTGTCGCCTGCTTTTACCAGCTGACCATCTTCAACGCAGATTTCGGCTTCTTCGGGAACAGGATATTGAAGCTTCATTCCGTCTTCGCCCACAACGTTTACGGCTTCCTGTTCGCCTTTAAGTATGTAGACTTCTCTGATAGCACCAGCATTGGTAGCAAGAAGCTCATGAAGCGGTTCGTCTATAACAGTGCCGGCATCGGCTATGATATCTTCTGTTTCTCTGTCGATAGCAGCTCTTGCCAATGTTGCTCCATTAAGAATTGAAAGGTCGTCGCTTATCAGTCTGACACGGTGTTCAGATTTAATAGAAGTGATTTCAACTACGCCGTCTATTTCAGCCTGTATAAAGAGTTTGCTGGTAAGCTCTCCGTTTTCGGCAACTTCGCCTCCGTTAGGAATCTTGCAGTTTTTTTTAGGTCTGAGAATAACGCCTCTGGGAACGTCATATTCAGTTTCGTTCTTGACTATGACTCTCTTGCGGTCTTGGGTTTTGTTGGCTGCGCTCTTTTCGCTTATTACTTTTACAACGCCTGATATAGGAGCTATAAGCGAGAGTGTTTTGTTCTTTTCATCGATGGCGGCTGCCATTTCACCCTTGAATTCGTATTCTTCTTTAACTTCCTTAGTTACGGAAATCTTAGTGTCATGTGATGAGAGTTGGATTACGCCGTTTTCTTCCGAAACAACCGAGAAGAGCTTCTGGTTTGGATAAACAATGTCGCCGTTGCGGACATTGAGAATCAGACCTGTGGTAGCAGGTGATGCGTCCTTGGCCACTTTTACGCTCTTGGGCAGAGGATATTCAGCTCTTTCGCCTTCTTTGTCGTCTGTCGGGAAAACAAAGACCATACCGTTGTCGCTGATAACCTGGTTATTTTTAATCCTGAGATTTTCGAACTTGGTAACTCCGTCCATTCTGGCGATAGCAGCGTGAGACTCTGCATAGATTTCGGCTAGCAGATTGCCTGCGTGTATGATTTCGTTGTCCTCAACGCGCAGAACGGCTCCCTGAGGAATCTTGTAGTCTTCAATAATAAAGTCTTTTGTTACCGGGTCGAAGTCCTGTGTCAGAATTTTGATAGTGCCATTGTCAGAGACCACCATACCGTCTTTCAGTTCTATATCGTCGAAAATTACTTCGCCTGTATAGCCTGTAATGATATTGTTGGGGTTGTATTCTGCCAAAGCTTTGCCAGGAGTAACTTTTGCGCCTGGTTCAACGCGCATTTCAGCACCGACTGGTATATGAACACGGTCTTTTCTGCCGGATTTGTTTTCGACTACGAGATGACCGCCAACAACTACTGTTTTAATTGTTGAGCCGAATTCTGTTTTATCGAAAGTTTCCTGTCCGGAACCTATTTCAAACTTGGCTCTGTCTGAAATTTTTGCAAGACGCAGCATATCAAACTTGGCAATACCTGTTGTTCTGGCTTTGATGTATGAACGCTGTGCCAGAGCTACGCCGCCCAAGTGGAATGTTCTCATTGTCAGCTGTGTGCCAGGTTCGCCGATTGACTGAGCTGCGATAATGCCTACAGCTTCGCCTATGTCGACTTTGCGACCTGTTGCAAGGTCAGAACCGTAGCAGGCTTGACATATGCCAGTTCTGCATCTGCAGGTAAGAGGAGATCTCATTACTATCTTGCTTCTTACTTTGGCTTCAATGAAGTTGAGTTCTTTCATCTTGTCTATGACATATTCATTGAATTCCCTGTCAGGACGTAAAATCAGGCGGTTTGTGCGAGGATCTATTATCTGCTCGGCGTTAATCATACCTATTTCGATCTTGTCCATAGGTATGGTGAATTCGCAGGAGTTTTCAATTTCTGCCGAAATGTCATTGTCGCAGTAAAGACCTGCATTGAGAGTGATATTCTCGCCTCCGACTTCTATAACCAAAGGTTTCTTGGTAAGCGGATGCAGGATAGGTTTCGCAAGAAGTTTGCCTTCGACTCTATATCGTATGGGAACCATGATGTCGTCGATCATGATGTTGCTGGAGGTTCTGTTTTGTCTGACAGGAGCTATTTCAACGCCGTTTTCAGTTCCGCAGTCGGGTTCAATGATGACAACGTCTTGAGCAACGTCAACGAGCCTTCTGGTCAGGTATCCGGAGTCGGCGGTTCTTAGAGCTGTGTCAACCAGACCTTTTCTTGCGCCGTATGTAGAAATAAAGTATTCAGACTGGTTCAATCCTTCTCTGAAGTTTGATTTAATCGGGAAAGTCAAGATGTCGCCGCGGGGGTTTGACATAAGACCGCGCATAGCTGCCAGCTGTCTGATTTGCTGCATATTACCTCTAGCGCCTGAGAATGCCATCATATAGACGGGATTGTAGTCGCCGTATTTAGCTGTATGCTCAAACTCTTGCAGCAGGTCGTCCGTGACGTCTTCAGTTGTTTTGGTCCAGACGTCTATTTCAGCCTGTTTGCGTTCGTCTCTTGTGAGCTCGCCGTTTGCCCAGCGCTCACGGATTTTTTGAACTTTTCTGTCGGCTTGTTCAAGAATTTCACCTTTTTTGGGCGGGTCAATCATGTCAACTATGGAGATGGTCAAGCCGCTTCTGGTTGCATATTTGAAACCGAGGGATTTGAGTCTGTCCAAAGTTTTGCCAACTAAATGGAGGTCATATTTGTTGTAGAGCTGTTTGATAATCGCAGAGACATTGCCTTTTTTGACTTGAGCATTTTGATAGGGGAAGTCTGCAGGCAGGTTGTCGTTGAATATGACGCGGCCTATTGTAGTCTTGAAGTAGGGGTTGCCGCTTAAGTTGGCTTCTTCTGATTTTCCTGGCTGAAGAAAGAGGTTTCTCTTCATGTATATGGGAGCGGAAAGTTCAAAGTTGCCTGTTTCGTAGGCGTTTCTGGCTTCTTCAATTGAAGCGAAAACTTGCGGTTTGTAGACTGTGACAGATTCAACTTTGTCTTTTTTGAGAGCCTTTATAGCTTCGGGGCCGTCAAATACAAATCCTTTGTGCAAAGTATCAGAAGCGTCTTCAGCCAATACGAAGTCGGTAGGTCTTCCTTCTGGAAGCAGCCAGTTTTCCCAAGTTTCATTCTTTCCAAGAGTAATGGTCGTTCTCGGATAAGAATCATTCTCCGGTGTCATAATAGTCAAGTAGAACAAGCCTATTGTCATGTCCTGAGTCGGGAAGGCCACAGGGTTTCCATCCGCAGGTTTCAGTATGTTGTTGCTCGCCATCATGAGAAGCCTTGCTTCAACCTGGGCATCAAGCATCAATGGAACGTGAACGGCCATCTGGTCACCGTCGAAGTCTGCGTTGTAAGCGGTACAGACCATGGGGTGAATTCTTATGGCTTTACCTTCGATCAAAACAGGCTCGAATGCCTGAATACCAAGCCTGTGAAGTGTCGGAGCACGGTTCAGAAGGATCGGGTGGTTTCTGATAACTTCTTCCAGAACGTCCCAGACTTCGTCTTTTTCGCGCTCAATCATTTTCTTGGCACTCTTAATGTTGGCTGCCAAACCTTTGGCTTGGAGTCTCTGCATAACGAAAGGTTTAAAGAGTTCCAGAGCCATCTTTTTCGGAATACCGGCCTGATTAAGTTTGAGTTCCGGGCCAACTACGATAACTGAACGGCCTGAGTAGTCAACTCTCTTTCCGAGAAGGTTCTGTCTGAATCGTCCTTGTTTACCTTTAAGCATGTCGGTGAGAGACTTGAGAGGACGATTGTTGGGACCGGTAACGTTTTTGCCGCGTCTGCCGTTGTCTATCAAAGCGTTGACTGCTTCCTGAAGCATTCTTTTTTCGTTTTTGATGATGATGTCAGGAGCTTGAAGCTTGATAAGGCGTTTAAGACGATTATTGCGGTTGATGACTCTTCTGTAGAGATCGTTCAGGTCGGAGGTGGCGAATCTGCCGCCATCCAGCTGAACCATGGGGCGTAAATCCGGAGGTATAACCGGAACAACGTCCATAATCATCCACTCAGGTCTGCTTATGGAGCGGCTGAACATTTTTACCAAGTCAAGCCGTTTGATAAGTTGAGCTTTTTTGGTAGCGGGAGCTGTTTTAAGTTGTTCTGTCAGTTCTTTTTCGAGCTTAGGCAGATCTATTTCAGCGAGAAGTTCTTTGATAGCTTCAGCGCCCATTTTTGCTGTAAACATATCGCCATATTTTTCTCTTAGCTCTCTGTAGCCCATTTCTCCAGCTGTTCCTTCTTCGGGAAGCAGCTGTTTCTTGGAGAGCGGCAGATTGCCTGGATCTATGACTATATAGCTTTGGAAGTAAAGAACTTTTTCCAGTTCTCTGGCGCTTATGTCAAGCAAAAGAGCTATGTAGTTGGGGCTGCCTTTTGAAAACCATATATGTGCTACAGGTGTAACCAGCTGTATGTGTCCCATGCGCTCGCGTCTTACTGAGGATTTGGTGATCTCAACGTTACAGCGTTCGCAAACTATGCCCTTGTAGCGTATGCTCTTATATTTGCCGCAGAAGCATTCCCAGTCTTTTTGAGGTCCGAAAATTCTTTCGCAGAAAAGCCCGTCACGCTCCGGTTTGTGTGTTCTGTAGTTGATAGTTTCGGGTTTTTTGACTTCGCCGTATGACCAAGATCTTATTTTTTCCGGTGAAGCAATACTTATCTGTAAAGCATCAAATTTGTCCATTTCCAACATTTTGCATTTACCCTTTCTATTCTGTCCGGAGTGTCACTCACTCTTCGTCGTCTGAATCCGAATCATCGTCATCGGAGTCTTCAAGATCGTCGGAATCAAATGCGTCAACAAGCAAATCATCATCCGAGTCTTCCATCCAGTCTTCTTCTTGTTCCAATAGCAAGCCTCTTTCGCTGGGACTTGTAATCTGAACTTCCTGAGTATCTTTTTTCAGGTCGAGCTGCAGGGCAAGGCTCTGCATTTCAGATATAAGAACCTTGAAGGATTCCGGTATGCTGGGCTTCATTACGTTCTTGCCTTTGATAATAGACTCGTAAACCTGAACGCGACCTTCCACGTCGTCTGATTTTACTGTGAGAATTTCTTGCAGCAGGTGTGCGGCGCCGTAAGCTTCAAGAGCCCAAACTTCCATTTCTCCGAAGCGCTGTCCGCCGAATTGGGCTTTACCGCCTAGAGGTTGCTGAGTCACAAGGCTGTATGGGCCTGTGGAACGAGCGTGCATTTTGTCGTCTACCAGGTGATGAAGCTTGATGACATACATATAGCCGACCATAATCTTCTTGTCGAAAGGCTGTCCAGTTCTGCCGTCATAGAGCACAGCTTTTCCTTCGCTGTCAACAAGATGATGGGGGTCTTTGTCATAGCACTCTTGAAGTTGCTGCATAACAAATTCTTCGTTTTTGACTTCTTTGCCGTCGATCATTCGGCCTTTATTGAATACCGATGTGGCATAGCGTCTTCCCTGGTTTGCTGCAGCCCACCCTAGGTGAGTTTCAAGGACTTGTCCGACGTTCATTCTGGAAGGAACTCCCAGTGGATTGAGGATAATATCTATTGGGGTTCCATCGGCAAGATAAGGCATATCTTCTACAGGAACTATGGTGGAGATAACACCTTTGTTGCCGTGGCGTCCTGCGATCTTGTCGCCGACTGTGATTTTTCGTTTTTGAGCTACAAAAACTCTGACAAGTTTGTTTACACCGTATGGAAGTTCGTCGCCATTGTCTCTGGAGAAAACCATGACATCAACGATTTTGCCGCCTTCGCCGTGTGGAACCGTGAGAGAAGTATTTCTGACTTCTCTGGCCTTGTCGCCGAATATAGCTCTAAGGAGTCTGTCTTCTGCTGTAAGCTCTGTTTCTCCTTTTGGAGTGACTTTGCCTACCAGAATATCCCCGGCTGTAACTTTGGCGCCTATTCTGATTATGCCGTTTTCGTCCAGGTCGGCCAAAGAGTCTTCTCCGACGTTAGGTATGTCTCTGGTAATTTCTTCAGGACCAAGTTTGGTGTCGCGAGCATCTATTTCATACTCTTCTATATGAATAGAAGTCATGGTGTCATCTTCGACCATGCGCTGAGAAAGTATGATAGCGTCTTCGAAGTTGTACCCTTCCCAAGGCATGAAGGCTACCAACAGGTTTTTACCCAATGCCAGTTCGCCTGCGGAAGTAGCAGGACCGTCAGCTATAACAGTGCCAGGTCTGACTTTGTCGCCAATTTGAACTATGGGGTTCTGGTTGATGCATGTACCCTGGTTGGAGCGCATGAATTTTTGCAGCCTGTAGATGTCTTCAGACTCTTGTCTTAGGCGGATGGAATCGCAGACTGATTTAAGTTTGGAGAGATAGGTTATGTCGAGAGTTTGTCCTGATTCTATAATTATTTCGCCTGTGAGGTCGTCAACTATGGTGTCCATTACTTTGCGTCCCTGATGTTTTCTG
>JGI24709J26583_10002885_pt1 | contig 13832 bp, 10 predicted proteins | sample BioPla2DNA1_FD_26583 | JGI IMG/M metagenome (IMG submission 26583) | reverse complement strand
AGCCATGGGTAAGCCTTTGGTGGGCGAATTGCGGCCAGGACGGCAATCTTACAGGAAAAGATGGAAGGACAACCTGCATTTCGACTGCTCCGCATGTTCACTCCAGAGAAAGGAGTAAATGGCAGCACCAAATCAGCCATGGGTAAACCTTATCTGAGGCGTGTTATCCCGCATCTGAGCGTACAGTGACAAGCTTGGGACTTTTGAGAGAAATTTGACCTACCATTAGGAAGGAAATTGAGTAGATAACGTAGAAAATTCGAATGACTAAGATTTGCGCTAAAAGCATATGCAAATTCGGGGGTGACCGTTTTGGAGGTCAAAGGCTATCAGCTTCCGGATGACTTGTACTATGACCGCAACCACTGTTGGGGTAGGGTGGAAGGAGGCATCGTTACAGTGGGACTTAATGACTTTGCCCAGAAGCTGGCCAAGGATTTCGTGTCAGTGGACCTTCCTCTCGAGGGGAAGGAGGTAGTTCAGGGCAAAGCCATTGCATCGATTGAGTCAGGGAAATGGGTCGGACGTATATATGCCATTGTCAGCGGTGAGGTCGTAGAAGTCAACGAAGAGTTGGAAGACGAGCCGACACTGCTTAACACAGACCCATACGGAGACGGATGGGTTCTGAAGATCAGAATGGAAAACCCCGAGGAGCTTTCCAACCTCCTTCAAGGTGAAGAAGCAGTTAGGTGGTTGGAAGAAGAGATCGCGAAGCATACTTAGTGGCTCCCAGTTTCGCCGGGAAGGAGGGCTCTTTGAATGGAGTCTGTCCAGAGTAAGGATGCCTCTGTCGTGACGATCCTTGACCCGAAGTTTAAGTATGAGGTAGCACGGGAACCCGGTGGAGAAAACATCAAGTACTGTTTCCAGTGTGGCACATGCACTTCCGGCTGCAAAGTAGCTGAACTCGACAGGAAGTATAACCCTCGCAAGATAATCAGAATGGTCATCTTAGGGATGCGGGAGAGGGTTCTCGCAAGCGACTTCATCTGGTTGTGTGCTACATGTTACACCTGCCATGAACGATGTCCCCAGGATGTCAGAATACCCGAAGTGATGAACGCCTTAAAAAATATAGCAGTCAGAGAAGGATACATCCACCCTGCCTTTCGTGCACAGGCCGAACTGATTGCAGGAAATGGCCGGCTGTATGAAGTTGACGAGCTTGCCAATGAGAGGCGAACCGATTGGGGGCTTCGCGAGATACCCCAGGGCTCACCGGAAGTTGCCGAGATTTTCGGAATGACCGGGCTTGCTGACTTACTTTCCGGCGGGGCGGGTGGTACATCATGAAGATGGCAGTGTTCTTAGGTTGCACAGTGCCTGTGAGAAACTTAAGTTACGAGCTGTCTGCTAAACGGGTAGCGGGAGAGCTTGGCCTTGAGCTTGTGGATATTCCGGAATTCAGTTGTTGCGGGTATCCTGTGAAATCTGTCCACCACGAGACAGCTTACCTCCTGGCTGCCAGGAACCTTGCATTGGCAGAGGAGAAGGGGTTGGATATCTGTACCCTCTGCAGCGCATGCACATCTGTTTTGACTGAAGTTGCTCGGGCGCTTGACACAGATGAAGCGTTGCTAGATACGGTCTCGAAAAACCTGGGCATGTTAGGCAGGCGATATTCAGGCAAGGTCAAGGTTAAGCATTTCGTACGTGTCCTCTATGAAGACATTGGGCTCGAAACCATACAAAGTGCTGTGAAACGTCCCCTTGATATGTTCAGTATCGCATCTCACTACGGGTGCCACTATCTAAAGCCCTCAGAAATATATGACAAGTTCGATCATCCTGAAATGCCTGAGTCCCTCGATAAGCTTGTTGCCGCAACCGGAGCCCGGGTAGTCAAGTACCGGACGCAGAAAGACTGCTGTGGCGGGGCGATCCTAGGTGTTAACGAAGAGACAGCGCTTTCCATGGCCAGGGCAAAACTGGATGACATCAGCAGCAGCGGTGCAGATGCTATCAACCTTATATGTCCGTTTTGCTCAGTGATGTACGGGGCGAATCAGCGGAAGATCGGTTCAAGTCACGGAGTCAAATATAACCTTCCTATTCTCTATTATCCGCAGATTCTCGGGCTTGCAATGGGAATCAGCCATGAAGAACTCGGACTGATGCAGAATCCCATCAAGCCCAGGGCGTTGCTGGCGAAGATCTCATAAGGGCGGTGCATGCAAAGCATGCAACAAGGGATTGAATCTTCTGCGCGAATAGGCGTTTATGTTTGCCATTGCGGCTTGAATATTGCGGGCGTGGTGGACGTCGAGGCGGTGAGGGAGAGCGCAAGGTCTCTTGAAGGTGTAGTAGTGGTAAGAGACAACCGCTACACATGTAGTGAAGTAGGCCAGAAGAGCATTGCCGATGACATTCGCGAGCTTATGCTTAACCGTGTAGTCATCGCCTCGTGTTCACCAAGGCTCCATGAAAAGACCTTCAGGACCCTTTTGGAGAAATCAGGGCTTAACCCGCACCTTCTTGAGATGGCAAACATCAGGGAGCATTGCTCATGGGTTCACTATGATGACCCTGAGGCTGCCACCGAGAAGGCGAAACACCTTGTTCGTTCCGCTGTGGCCAGGGCAAGGCTGCTTCAGCCTTTGTCTCGGGCAAAAGGCAGGGTGATTCCAAAGGTGATGGTTGTCGGCGGAGGTGTAGCAGGCATCTCTGCCGCTCTTTACTTAGGCGGGATGGGGATAAAGACCTATCTTGTAGAGAGAGAGCCTTCCATCGGNGGNCACATGGCAATGCTTGATAAGACCTTTCCCACCCTCGACTGTAGCCTCTGCATTCTCTCACCTAAAATGGTTGAAGTCGCAGAATGTGAAAACATCGAGATCCTGAGTCTGTCTGAGATTGAGAAGGTTGAAGGGCAGGTAGGGGATTTCCGGATCCAGGTGAGGAGGAAGCCCAGATACGTGAATGAGGAGAAATGCGTCGGGTGCGGTGACTGCGCAGCGAAATGCCCTGTTAAAGTTGAAGATGAATTCAACCGCAACATGGGAACGCGAAAAGCCATCTATATCCCGTTTCCGCAAGCCATTCCCCCTGCGTATGTAATCGATGAGAAGAACTGCAGATACTTTACGCAGGGGAAATGCAAGGTATGCGAGAAGGTCTGTGAGCGGGGCGCGATCGAGTACGATCAGGCTTCCTACACTGAAACAATTGAAGTCGGAGCGATCATCGTGGCTACCGGGTTTCAACCTTATGACGCCAGAGGCCTGCCTCAGTATGGGTATGGCAGGTTTGCCAATGTCATAACCAGCCTTGACTTTGAAAGGCTGATCTGCGCTGACGGCCCTACCTACGGCAAGCTGAAAAGGCCCGGAGACGGAAAGGTTCCCAAGAGGGTTGCGTTCATACAGTGTGTCGGATCGCGGAACGCGTCTTCCGGTGACCGAGGGTATGAGTCCTGCCCGGAGATGGGACCACGGGCCGAAGCAGCGGAACCTAAAGCCTACTGCTCCAGAGTCTGCTGCATGATCACTGCAAAACAGGCTTTCATGGTCTTAGAAAAGTATCCTGATGCCGAGGTCTATGTCTACTACATCGACATGAGAACTGCAGGGAAGGGATTCGAAGAGTTCTACCGGCGCGGTAGGAGCGAAGGCATTGTGTTTCTCCGGGGCAAGCCGGGCGAGATCGAGGAGACGGACGACGGGTGCTTAAGGGTTGTGTCAGAGGACATGGATTCCGGGTGCATTCTCGATCTTACTTTTGACATGGTGGTTTTGGCTCAAGGGCTTGTTCCGCCTCATGGGCTTGTGGAGCTTGCCCAGAAAATGAATCTTTCCCGAAGCGAAGACGGATTCCTGATGGAAGGCCATCCTAAGCTGCGCCCTGCTGAAACCGGGATTGACGGGATTTACCTTGCAGGGTGCGTTCAGTTTCCGAAAGACATTCCGGACAGTGTGGCTCAGGCAGGGGCAGCTGCAGCAGCGGCTGCGGTGACATGTTCAAAGGATACCATTGAAATAGATCCACTTGGCCCGGTGATAGATGCTGAGCTCTGTATTGGGTGTAAGCTCTGTGAAATGCTTTGTCCGTACGGCGCGATAAGAGTCGAGCTTACTGATAAGGGGCCTAAGGCGAAATCCATAGAGGTGGCATGCAAAGGCTGTGGAGTATGCGGGGCCTCTTGTTCTACCAAGGCGATTACTATGAAGCACTACACAGACAGCCAGCTTACTGCGCAAGCCAAGGCTATCCTGGAGGTGGTCTGATTGGCTGAGCAGGTAACAGTTGACGTGAATCAGGCAGAGGGTGTTTTGGAAACGGAACGTGTTCAAGGATTGGAGCAAGCCTCGGGAACCTGCAACACCATTGAGGCACAGCGAGTTGAGGCAGAGCAAGTTGAGGCAGAGCAAGTTAAGGTAGAGCGCGTTGAGGTTAAGCACGCTGTAGATGCGGAGAATGCTTTTGACGCTGAAGAGGACCTGGGAAAGGAAGGGGCTTTTGAGCCTGTAATAGTGGGGTTTTTGTGCAACTGGTGTTCGTACGCAGGAGCTGATCTTGCAGGAACATCCAGGTTGTCCTACCCTACCAACCTCCGCGTCATCCGAGTCATGTGCTCGGGGCGAGTGGATCCCGGCCTCATGCTTGAGCCGTTCTTGAGCGCGGCAGACGGGGTCATGGTACTGGGCTGCCACCCTGCTGACTGTCATTACATGACTGGCAACTACCAGGCCGAGCAGCGGGTCTTGTGCGTGAAGGCACTGCTCGCGCACCTCGGGATAGCAAGCGGAAGGTTGTATCTTGATTGGGTTTCCGCAGCTGAAGGGGCAAGATTTGCTGAGCTGGTTGCTGAGTTTACAAACCAAGTGAAGAAGCTGGGCCCGGCAGGCTGCGGCGAGTCACAGGAGGGCTTATCTCGGGAGGAGTTTATTCGACGCGTTCGTGTAGCAAAGAGGGTATGTGAGAAGGAAAAGTTTAGGTGGCTTGTGGGACGGAGAAAAGCCCTTCTTGAAGAGGAAAACGTTTACGGCGAAAAGCTGCAAGCGGGAAAGTTTAACGACCTCATGTCTTTTGTCATCACTGAAGAATGTCTCAGAGCTGCTATTGAACTCCTTGCTGAAGAAGGTCCTATCTCGTGCAAAGAGATCGCAGAGGTCTTGGGAATGCCTGCCGGCAAGGTGCTGGAGCACACTGCTTACCTCAAGAGAGCCGGGCTACTCGAGCTTCATGATGTCCGAGGGCAGAGTCCGCGATATGTAGCGTTGAGATAAAGACAGTGTCTGGAGGAGCGCAAGGCATGGCGTTGGACGAAAGAAGCGCTGCGAGAGAGAGTGTTGGAGCCGTCCTCGTCATAGGCGGCGGCATCGGTGGGATGCAGGCAGCTTTAGACCTGGCAGACTCCGGCTTTTACGTTTACATGGTAGATAAGAAACCGGCTATCGGCGGGGTTATGGCGCAGCTGGACAAGACATTTCCCACGAATGATTGTTCCATGTGCATAATGGCGCCGAAACTCGTTGAGTGCGGACGCCATCTGAATATAGAGGTAATAACCAATTCTGAAGTAGCCGATGTAAGGGGCGATCCCGGCGATTTTACCGTCCGATTGGTAAGACATGCGCGATATGTGGACCAGGAAAAGTGCACAGGGTGCGGGATATGTGCGATGCACTGTCCTGTGGGGGCGGCGAGGGATCGGTTTAACTTAGGCCTTGGGGCGAGGCCTGCCATATATATTGAGTACCCTCAGGCTGTTCCCCTGGCCTACATCATTGACAGGGATACTTGCATAGGGTGTGGTCTGTGCGAGACACTTTGCCTAGCCCAGGCTGTGAAATACGATGATGTGGCTTTTGAGAGAGAGCTTAGAGTCGGTGCGATCATTGTTGCCACCGGCTTTGATGCGTACGATCCGACTGAGAGAAAAGAGTACGGATACGGGCGATTCCCAAATGTTGTGACGAGCATGGAGTTTGAGAGGATCCTGAGTGCGTCCGGCCCGTATGAAGGAAGGGTGCTGCGTCCGTCTGACGGTGACATACCCAGGAGGATCGCTTTCATACAGTGTGTCGGGTCGCGGGATCGGGCAGCAGGCAATAGGTACTGTTCATCTGTCTGTTGTATGTATGCGACAAAGGAAGCGGTTATTGCAAAGGAACATCAGCCCGATGTTGAGGCGACAGTGTTTTTCATGGATATGCGGTCGTACGGGAAGGGGTTTGAAGCTTACATTGAGAGGGCGAAGGAAGAATACGGGGTCAGGTTCATTCGCACGAGAGTAAGTGATGTAGAAGAGGATTCCGACACACAGAATCTCATCCTATCTTATGAGACTGAGGAAGGCGGAGTTGTCACAGAGGAATTCGATCTTGTAGTCCTTTCCGTAGGGCTCGTGCCTCCTCGTGACAGTGAGCGCCTTGCAGAAGCCCTCGGGATCAGCCTTGATGCGCACGGTTTTGCCAGGACAGAGCACCTGAACCCCCTTGCTGCGACAAGGCCGGGTGTGTTTGTGTGCGGGGCAATGCAAGGGCCAAAGGACATTCCGGAGACTGTGACTCAGGCAAGTGGGGCAGCTTCAGCGGCAGGTGCATTATTAGGAGCGAGCCGTGGTGAACTGACCCGGACAAAAACTTATCCTGAGGAAAAGGATGTTCGCGGCATCGGCCCTAGAATCGGCGTTTTTGTTTGCCATTGTGGAATCAATATAGGCGGGGTTGTGGATGTCCCTGCTGTAGCCGAGTATGCAAAAACCCTTCCCAATGTGGTGTACGCTGAGGAGAACCTCTATACCTGCTCTCAAGATACGCAAAGACGCATTCAAGAGAAGGTTGAAGAATACGGCCTCACCCGCGTAGTGGTGGCGTCATGCACACCCAGGACGCATGAGCCTCTTTTTCAGGAGACGTGCAGGGAGGCAGGGTTGAATTATTACCTGTTTCAAATGGCAAACATCCGCGACCAGTGCTCGTGGGTGCATATGCGTAACCCTAAAGAGGCTACGGAAAAGGCAAAAGACCTGGTGAAAGCCGCTTGTGCCAAGGCTTCATTGCTCCAGCCTCTTGAACGGATTCCCATCGAGGTGAAGCAGTCAGCCCTTGTGATAGGCGGAGGGCTTGCAGGGATGGTTGCAGCCCTTGACATAGCTGACCAGGGGTTCTGCGTTGATCTGGTGGAGGCTTCACCTAATCTCGGTGGGCACCTGCGGAAACTCTGTTTTACTCTGGCCGGTGATGATATCCGGACCTTTTTGACTGAGTTGTCTTCTCGGGTCATGTCNCATCCGAATATAAATGTCCATCTGTCTGCTGAGGTTGAAGATATCCAAGGCTATGTAGGGAATTTCAAGTGCTCCATAAAGGTCCGTAGCACCGACGGTGAAGTCGGCGACGAGACAGAGCTCGAGACGGAGCATGGGGTTATAGTCGTGGCAACCGGAGGTAGAGAGTATGTTCCGACAAACGGAGCCTTTCTCTATGGCAGACATCCCTCAGTGGTCACGCAGGCAGAGTTCGAAAAAGCCGTTGCCTTAGGAGCCTTCAAGAATTGCGAGGCTGAGGACGGTCCGGTAGTGATGATTCAGTGTGTCGGATCCAGAGATGACGAGCGCACCTATTGCAGCAGAGTGTGCTGCAGCGAAGCAGTAAAGAACGCGATTCGCGCAAAGAAGGAAAACCCAAATAGAGATGTGTTCATCTTGTATCGCGATGTCCGCACTTATGGGACCAGGGAGGTCTATTTTGAAGAGGCGCGCGAACTAGGGGTTGTGTTTATCAGGTATCCGGACGGCGAGATGCCTAAGGTATGGAGTCCGGCGCCGACAGTCAGAGAACATGTGGGGATGGCTCAAGGGATAGAGGGCGAGGCGAACCACGGGAACCCATGCTATGCTAAAGGTTTGAATGGCAGTTCCTCATCTACAGGCAACCAAGGATTAGATTACCTATCATGCCATACAAAGAGTGAGACAGATCCGGGATTGAGGAATGCGTTCAACCCCAAAGATTCGGATGATGATTCCCAGCCTGGGCCGCTAATGGTAGAGGTGGCCGACACCTTGCTTGGGGAGAAACTCTGTATCCCTGCAGGGCTGGTAGTCTTAAGCACCGGAATAGTTCCTGGCGAGGGGAACAAGGCACTTGCACAGATGCTGAAAGTCCCTCTGGATGAAGACGGTTTCTTCCTGGAGGCGCACATGAAGTTAAGGCCTGTGGACTTTGCCACCGAAGGCGTGTTTGTGGCAGGCCTTGCCCATTCACCGAAGACCATTGATGAGACGATTGCGCAGGCTCATGCGGCTGCAGGCAGAGCGGCAACAGTCCTTGCCAAGGGCGTTATTATGGCAGAAGGGATTAAGTCTGAAGTTCTTGCGACAAGGTGCACCAGGTGCAAGTTGTGTGTTGAGGTGTGCCAGTATAACGCCATAGAGCTGGATGATAAAGATGACGTTGCAGTTGTCAATAAAGCCCTCTGCAAAGGGTGCGGCCTGTGCGCTGCNACTTGCAGGTGTGGTGCGATTACACTGAGAGGATTCACAGAAGAGGAGATCCTGGCGGAGGTGGACGCGCTGGTATGCTAGATCGAGATGCTGATTGCAAGTGTGAATTAACTACAGGTTCACCTCAGACTGCAAAGCCTGCCCAGCTTTGCACTGGTTCGCCGCACAAGACCGGCGGGGCAATCCTTGCAGAGACTGGGGGCAGCGGAGAAGCAAAGGAGGACAGCACCGCAATACTTGCTGAATCTGCGGTAACTCGAGATTCCAAAGAGAGCGCCGCAGCCCTTCCCGAATCTTCGAAAAAGTGGGAGCCTAAGATAGTTGCGTTCCTTTGCAACTGGTGCTCATATGCAGGCGCTGATCTTGCCGGCACAGGGCGCATTCAGTATCCACCTAACGTCAGGGTTATCCGAGTGCCGTGCTCGGGCAGGGTTGATCCGCTGATGATCCTAAGGTGCCTTCAGCGCGGTGCGGACGGAGTTCTGGTGTCAGGTTGCCATCCAGGCGATTGCCACTATATTGCCGGGAATTATCTTGCCAGGCGGAAGTTTGCTCTTCTCTCCGAATTGCTTGATTTCTTCGGAATTGAAAAGGGAAGGGTTCACTTTTCATGGGTGTCCGCTGCAGAAGGTGAGAAGTTCGCAGACGTTGTGAAGCAGGTGACAGAGACTGTCAGGGCATTGGGCAAGTCCAACAAGCTTGTACTCAGGCACTCAGCGGATGTTTTCTAGGTAATTGCCAGGAATAGCGTTGAGTTCTCTAAGTANTCTTCTAATGAGTCTTCTGATGAGTTTTCAAATACGCTTTCAAATGGGTTTTCTAATGAGTTTTCTAATAGGTTTTTAAGTAGGTTTTAGATAGGTTCTCTAATAGGTTCTCTAATAGCGTCTCTAATAGGTTTTAAATAGGTTCTCTAGCAGGTTTGCTAATAAGCTTTCTGAAGAGCTCCCTAGTGTTCAGTTAACATATCTCGCGTAAACAGAAACAGATAGGTAGCACATCCAGGTGCGTGACAGCCACCGGAAAAGCTTAAGACGCTTATGAACCCATTGCCAGACGAAAGATTATTCATAGGATTGACTTTCGCAACAGACATACGGGAATGAACCAGGATAAATAAGGCAACCTAAGGCGCCGCGGAAAACGGCGCGAGAGATACCATACGAGAGGGTATCAGGCGAAAAATCCATATGATTGACTCTTACAACAGACATGCGGGGATGAACCACGATGAATAAGATGACCGACGGTGCCGCCGGAAACGGCGCAAGAGATACCATACAGGAAGGTATCAGAAAGATCGCAGCCAAAATGCTGGAGTCCGGAGAAGCCCAGGTGTTCATCGGGTATGAGGAAGGGACTCTTCCTCTTCGAACGACTCCTGCTTTCATTACCTGTCCCGAGGATACTGTAAGACTCGTATGGACCCCATTTTGTGAAAACAACCTTACTGTCTATCTCCCTGAGTATAAGGGAAGGGACGATGTTACTGTCGGACTTATCGTAAAAGGCTGTGACGTGCGCACGCTCGTCAACCTGATCCTTGAGAACCAAATATCCCGAGACAGGGTAAAGATAATCGGTGTCCCGTGCGAAGGAGTCATCGACAGGGCGAAAGTCGCGAAAGTGTTGGGCACAGATAGAATCATAAGGGATTCAAAAGTAGCCGGGCCTTCTCTTGTGCTTGAAGGAGATGGTTTCGAGGTTGAGATAGAAATCGAAGATGTCCTGGCTGACCCCTGTGAGGCATGCAGGCATCCTGTGCCGGTGATATATGATGTGCTGGCAGGTAATGGATATGAGGTGAGTAAAGACGAAAACCCTGAAAGAGCTTATCTTGAGATAAAGCAGTTCGTAGAGCTTCCGTCTGACGAGCGGTTCTCCTTCTTTGCTCGAAAAATCGAAGAGTGCATCCAGTGTTACGCATGCAGGCAAGCGTGCCCTTTGTGTTATTGTCCCGAGTGCTTTGTCGATAGGCAGACCCCTAAGTGGGTCAGCAGGTGGAGGGGNCTTTCTGATAAGATCCTTTTTCACCTTGGACGCGTTTTGCACGTGGCAGGCAGGTGCGTAGATTGCGGGGCTTGTAGACGGGCGTGCCCTGTAGGGATCGATCTTCGTTTGCTTACAAAACATATGGAGAAGGTAGTAAGCGATTCATTCGGGTACGAATCCGGGCTGGATTTAGACGGGCTGCCTCTCCTTGCCACCTACAGGCGGGATGACCCCGACGATTTCATTCTTTAGGAGTGTAGCAGAGTCTAGGCGGCTGCAAGGCTCCGTTGCGCAGCCGTTATTTGAGGTGAGTCACACGTGGAAGACAGAGCCGGGCCGGAACTATTTAAGATAGCGAAGACGGGTTTAGACTCGTTTGCAGGTGCGCTGAAAAAGGCATCATATGAGGTTTTAGCTCCGGTTCAAGACGGAGAAGCAACGAGATTCGGCGTGCTCAGCGACGAAGAAATCCAGATCCCCCGTCTCTCTACAAGGCCGTTGAAAGAGCTATTTTTCCCCCAGGATGAGCCGCTTCTTTCCTTTGGTTGCGGCGGAGCGGAGGCTATGAGCGTTGAAGCGTCTGGGGTCGTGGCTTCTGAATCCATCTCGCCACGCGTGGTTTTAGGTGCAAGACCATGTGATGCCAGATCCCTTGTCCTCTTGGACAATGTCTTTGTTTCGAGCGAATACAGAGATCCATACTATGCAGTGCGCCGCGAGAAGACAGTTATCATAACCTTTGCCTGCCTTTCACCGGGTGCAGCGTGCTTCTGTGAATCTACAGGCAGTGGGCCTTATGATGAGACCGGATCTGACATATTGTTCATGGGACTTGCTGATTCATACGTAGTAAAGCCTGTCTCGGAGAGAGGCAAAGGGCTGTTGAAAGAGGTATTTCCTCTTTCTGAAGACGGTTTTTCGGGAGAATCGTGTATCCTTCATCCGGTAGATGGTGAAGATATCCAGGCAGCAGTAGACGCCACCCGGGCAGAGGAGAAGTTGGCTGCATTCGCAGGTGTCCCTGTAGAAGCTGCTGTAGCTGCGTTGCAGGATGTTGATGCATTTGACGCCTCAACTTGGGAGGAAATCTACAGGAAGTGTCTTGGGTGCGCAGTCTGTACCTATCTTTGTCCTACATGTCACTGCTTTGATATTGGAGATGAGATTGTAGGTGCCTCAGGAGAACGGGTCCGCAACTGGGATTCGTGTATGTTCCCTCTCTTTACGCTGCATGCATCCGGACACAATCCGCGTCCTTCAAAAAAGGAGCGATTCAGGCAGAGGGTAATGCACAAATTCAGCTACTTCGTAGAAAACAACGGCTGTGTGGCGTGTGTAGGATGTGGCCGCTGTGTCGAAGCTTGTCCTGTGAATCAGGATATGCGGCAGATTTTATCGGTGTTTGCGAGTCGCGGCGGGGGCAGTTAATCGAGATTTCGTTTTGTGTGCTTCGCCGTTTCAGCAGTGTTCATGAGCCTTAGAAAGCCCGAGAAACTTTTCAGAGCGTCAGGAAGCATGAGACGTCGTCCAGAGCCTTAAAAAGCCTGAGGCGTCTTTCGGAGTTTTAGGAAACCTGAGACACCTTAAGTCTCTTGCGCATCTCCGGCAAGATTCTTGAACCAGACAATCATCGGAAAGAGGGCCGGGNAGNATCACGAGAGGGGGGCTGGCCATGCTTCAGGAAATCCTGCGGGTTTCAAAAAATCCATACATACCTGAGCTTGCAAAGATCACAGGTATTACGCAGGAAACAGAGGCAAACGACGTAAAGACTTTCTGCGTTGAGTTTTGTGACTTGTTGGCATGGGAGAGCTTCCACTATGAGCCGGGCCAGTTTGCTGAGGTTTCAGTCTTCGGTGTAGGTGAAGCGCCGATTTCCATTACTTCTTCTCCTACCCAAGAAGGCTACCTGGAGTTTAGCGTCAAGAAAATAGGCCGGGTAACAACGGCTTTGCACTATGCTAACGAAGGAACTGTGATAGGTGTCAGAGGCCCTTACGGGAACACGTTTCCCATAGATGACATGAAAGGCAAGAACATCCTTTTTGTCGGAGGCGGAATCGGCCTTGCACCACTACGGTCTCTCATTACTTATGTGCTGTCTGAGGAGCATAGAGAGGGATTCGGCGATGTACGAATCATCTATGGTGCGCGGAGCTCCGGTGACCTGGTGTTCAAGTACGAACTTGCAGCTTGGGGAAAGAGGGAGGACGTAGATCTTGTAGTCACAATCGACCGCCCGGAGGAGGGGTGGGACGGACATACAGGTTTTGTCCCTGCCGTTCTTAAGGAGGTCGCTCCTTGCTCTGAAAACACAGTTGCGGTTACGTGCGGTCCTCCCGTAATGATCAAGTACGTCCTTCCGGTCTTGACTGACCTGGGCTTCCCGCCCGACAGAATCGTAACGACACTTGAAATGCGCATGAAATGCGGAATAGGCATGTGCGGAAGATGCAATATCGGCAGCAAGTACGTGTGCCGAGACGGACCTGTGTTTACATTAAAGCAGCTAATGGAAATGCCTCAGGAATACTGAAGCCTATGTTTTCCGGGACCTACCATGTTACTGAAGCTACACTTTTTTACTGAAGCCATGTTCTTACTGAGGCTACGCGTGCNNTGNNAGCCGCAACGCACCCACGGAAAGGTTTACCCATGGCTTATCTGGTGCTGCCTTCTACTCCTTTCTCTGGAGTGAGCGTGTAGTGCAGTCGAAACGCTGGTTGTCCTTCCATCTTTCCCATAATACTGCCGTCCTGGCTGCAATCCGTCCGCCCAAAGGCTTACCCATGGCTGATCTAGTACTGCCTTGCACTCCCTTGTACTGCCTTCCCGCGAGCAAACGTGCGCTGTGGTGGAAATGGCAGTTATACTGAGATGCTTTCGCATACCGTTGCCGTACAGGCCCCAACCCACCCGCCGAAAGGCTTACCGATAGCTGATCTGGTACTGGCTTCCACTGCTTCCCGGGAGTAAGCTTGTGCTGTGGTCGAAAATGTGCCACAGAAAGGCTGTTTGGTGGAAGAGTTTCTACCACAGTTTTGAGCGTAGGCTCCAAAATGGTAGAGTCTCGCCCACCTGGAGGCTCAAAGGTGGAAGGTTTTCTACCATGATCAGGCGTTAAGGTGGTAGGATATCGACCACCACGCCTGCCATAATCTTACAAATCAGGGTTTGGTGGTCGAAACTCGCCCACATTTTCTGAAAAGGTGGGCGAAAAACTGCCACATTTTCCAAAAACGTGGTAGGAATTCTACCACCTAAGGCTCAAAAAGTCCCCAAAACCGGGCTGCAACCTGAAAATGTGGTCGAATCTCTACCACCTGAGGCGGTTTAGGTGGTTCAAACTCTTCCATTTATGAGCGTTTGCTCGAAAAAATCGGAAAGT
>JGI24709J26583_10002880_pt1 | contig 13848 bp, 9 predicted proteins | sample BioPla2DNA1_FD_26583 | JGI IMG/M metagenome (IMG submission 26583) | reverse complement strand
TTCTTAAAGAAATTTCTCTTCATATTCTTACTTCCTCCTTAAAATATATGGTTTAGTATTATACTTTGCGTATCACTATTGCTTTCATACGGTTATAAACCCCTATAATATGCAAAAGTAACGCGTAATATAATCTTTCCAACACAAGTAGATTATAGCAACAAAGGAAATAAAGGTCAAGTCTTTTTAAACCCTAAATTGGATATTTTACCATTCCTTCTAATCTCTCTTAATTGTGCAATCTCATGGTTGGTTGATTACTTTTTAGTCAACGTACCTCTAATGTTAACCATCCACACTCATTACCCCATAAAGCTTCTGGATGGCAGATGTAGAATAGGATGTGACTTCATCTGCTACAGTTTCTCAAGGGGTAATTCCTGTATCGTTGCATTGACTATGCTATAATAATGAACTTTGTATGTGTCAAATTTATGTCAGGCATTTGTCACAATTAGATTATTTTTAAATATTCTTTAATATTATCTTCCATTTCATCTACTTTACATGTAATTTTATGAAGAACTGGTGCAGAATGTATCTCCTCCACTGCTTTTGGTATGTCTACACCAGATAAATCCTTCAACATAAGAGCTTGATCGTAGTCTTCAGCTGGTACACTATCAGATTGAATTGCTTCTAATACACTATCTGCAAATTTATATGGACTAGCAGTAGATACTATAACTGTTTTTGTCTTGTCCCCTGTTTCTTTCATATAGTTATTATAAACGGTGGTGGCTACTGCTGTATGGGTATCTAATACATACTTATCCTCATTATAAACTCTATGAATTGTTTCCTTTGCTTCATTCGAATCAGCCCAACCTCCAATAAAGCCAGCAAGATTATCCTTCATACTATCACTTATCTCGTAAGCTCCCTCTGAGCTAAGAGCTTCCATCAGTTCCCTTGTTATAGAAGAATCACAGTCAGCAATCTGATATATCAATCTTTCGAGGTTACTTGATATCAGAATATCCATAGAGGGTGAAGTAGTTAAAACAAATTCCCTGTTCTTATCATATCTTCCAGTCTCAAAGAAATCATAGAGTACCTTATTCTCATTGGAAGCACAGATCAACTTATCAATTGGCAGCCCCATCCTTTTCCCATAGTAGGCAGCAAGGATATTACCGAAGTTACCTGTAGGAACCACAAAATTAATCTTCTCACCATTTTTTATTACACCATTTTTATATAGATTAGCATAGGCATAGACATAGTACACCACTTGAGGTATCAGCCTACCTATGTTGATAGAGTTAGCTGATGAGAAACGGTATCCTCTCTCCTTCATCTCCTTGGCAAGATCCTTATTATTGAATATTGCTTTAACTCCTGTCTGGGTATCATCAAAGTTACCTTCAACTGCTATAACCAAGGTATTACTACCCTTTTGGGTCACCATCTGCTTCTTTTGAACAGAACTTACCCCATCCTTTGGATAGAACACAACAATCTTAGTCCCGTCAACATCAGCAAAACCCGAAAGAGCCGCCTTGCCTGTATCACCTGAGGTGGCAGTTAAAATAACAATATCCTCTTTCACTTTATTCTTCTTTGCTGCCGTTGTGAGTAAATGTGGCAAAATAGAAAGCGCCATATCTTTAAATGCTATAGTTGCTCCATGGAATAATTCCAGATAGTAAGAGTCACCGACAGCTTTAATAGGCGCTATATGGGGAGTGTCAAATTTATCATCGTAGGCACGATTAATACAATTTCTAAGCTCCTCTTCAGTATAATCTGTAAAATAAAGCTTCATCACTTCATAAGCTAGGGTAGGATAATCCATCTTAGCTAACTCATCCATTGATTTAGATAATTGTGGTATAGATTCAGGTACATATAGACCCCCATCCGAAGACAAACCTTGTAGAATAGCCTGGGAGGCCACGACTTTGTGTTCCGAGTTTCGAGTGCTCTTATACATTAGATTCATAACAGTTCCACCATCTTTTCTATAATTTTTCTTTTATTTCAAATACCTACAGATTAGGAACACAAATTCTACTAATCTGTATATTAGTGGATATTATATCACGGTTAAACCCTATAGACAAGAACCATATTAACAGTAATTGCTTCCTATAAGCCCCCGCCAGCAGTAATGGGTTATAAATTTTAATCATCTGATAAAATCAAAACTATTTAGCATCATAAAATATAAAATAGGACTAGGAAAAATGTTTCCCATGGTGAGTATTGCATTCGTCGGTACTTAGGTTCTGTTCTTTAGAACCTTAGGTACCGCTACGTAATGCACCTAAGTGAGAGTGTCTCACAAATGGGATTATTTTTCCTAGTCCTATCAACATCTTAGAATGCTGAATAGTTTCTACACTTTATCATTTACTTATAGAATTCATGGCCACCATGTTTAAAGAGCCATTTCAAGTTATTGTCAAACCACCTAGCACTACTAACCCTTGCTCTCTTTCTAGCCATAAAAAACAAAGCTCCATCAGAGTAGTCCTCACCTTCAAGGGCAAGCTGTACTGCTTCCTTGGTTTTTTTTGAAACCTTAACAGACCAATAGCGTTTATCGGAGATTGGCGAGAACTGATACTCACCATTAGAGTTTTGAAAGATTACTCCTTCTATAGTATCCGGGAATGCTTTATCCTTTGTCCTGTTAATTATGACATTGGCAACAAGAACCCTTCCCTTCAAATCTTCTCCTCCAGCTTCAGCTTGAACTATTCGCTCCAGCATAGCGATCTCATCCTTGGTGATATTAACCACATAATCTGAGCTAGCCTCTTCAACGACTTCTTCTTTTACTGCAGCATCTTCCATGGCTAAGCTTGTATCTGACTTAATTGAGAAGCTTGAAATCTCATCCTCAGCCACTTCTACTGGCGCCTCCAGATTTTCCTTCTTAGCCAATGCTATTGACCCATCTGATTTATTGGTCTCTGCAACATTGGTAATATCCACTATTATCTGGGACTCCATATAATTGGATATGGCGGGATAATGGATATAAAGCTCTTCAATCTTTTCGATAGACTCATCAGTCTCATCTAAAGATTGGGCCATATAGGTTATACCGGTATCACTAATGGTATTAATATTCTCATTAGCAATTAAGTTTTCCGTTGATTCATCGGTTATGTCATTTACCCCTGCTGCAGTCTTCGGTGTTTTATATAATACATCCGATCCGATAAACAGCAGAAAGATAGATAACAGATATGCAATAGCCACCATGATCATTCCATGGGGGTATTCACGCATCTTCCTCCTTTGAATAAACGTATTTATCATAGACATAATACTTCCTCTTTTCTTGAAATAACAATATTTCACAATTTTTCACAAGGGCAATATCCATAAAATGGAAACACCCTTACGGTAATTGAATTATAATCATGAGATTTTATTCGTGTCAATAAGTTTAGGCCATTTTCGTTATTTAGTCGAAGACTAAAATTACTTAATTTTCCTTTAATAGTTATATGAAACAAATTTATTCCAGTCAAAACATCCTTCTTTAACTATTTTGCACAATCAAATTTTAACATTTATTTAATACTTTATTAATCATTTTGTGAGTATTTTATATAATTTATACATATTCTACACCATTAGTACACATTTCTATGTTGGTTTTGATTATTCTACTCTAATATCACTTAACATTTTCTTAATATTTGCAATTAATTACCTTTTTATTCCTCCATATATAATTAACCATTATTGTAATTTTATACCGAGTTTGATATATTCATTCTAAGGAGGCGAGCTAATGTTACCCGGAGTATATTCAGCTAAAAGAAAAGATGGTACCATATATTACCGTTCATCAATAACCTATAAGAACAAGCATATTAGCTTAGGAAGTTATGAGTATGAGGAAGAGGCTCATCAGGCTTATATATTAGCAGGAGAAGTATTAGCAGACTCTAATACATATACAATAGAAGATTATCCAGAAAAATCCATTCTTGATTTTAGTAAGTGGGTAACATTGATTAACTACCGTGATAACGGGATTTATATCAAGACCCCCATCTATCTCAAGAAAAAGTTCTTTCTATATTATATAGACATGAATACCCCCTTGACCTTTGACATCGATGACTTGTTCTATTATTCGACTCGCAAGATTATGAAGCGGGGTGGACATTTATTTGTTGCAGAGTATGGGATGCAGGTTAATATCCTTTCTAGATATGGAATTAAGAATTATGGAGTCCCAGGTCGTGACTATAGATTCATTAACGGAGACGACAGTGATTACTCCTATAATAATATTGAGATTATCAATAAATACTATGGAGTTACAAGATTTAACACCAAAGGGCAGACAAGATACCTTACTAAAGTTCATGTTAACGGATACTATATAATAGGAAGATATGATACAGAGATAGAAGCTGCTATTGCTTATAATAAAGCAACTCTACTTTTAACCAATAAAGGATTGCTTAAAGACTTTCCGAAGAATTATATAGATGAGATTGATGAGATTACTTACGCATCAATGTTTCAAAAGGTAAGAATCTCCAAGAAGTTTATTGAATATGTCAACTCACTGAATATTGACTGACAACACATACTATTGAACATAGTATTTCCTACATAAATGTTAATAATGTTTTAAATTTTAAAAAACATATATCAATTTCTAAAAAATCTGTTATAATAAAAGTATATTTTTCTTCTTCCATTTCATATTTTAGTAAGTTGAAGCCATTGTTAGACTTTTATAAGCATGCTGATACGGCCGTAATGTATCCGCTTGTTAAAGTTTATCAATGGCTCAATTTTTAAGGTAAACTGTAAATACAGTTCCATTGGAATCACTTTTAGCAACAAGTGTCCCTCCATGAATGGAAATTATCCTATCGGCGATAGCAAGCCCTAAGCCACTACCTCCTGTCTCACTAGATCTTGAAGTTTCTACACGATAGAATTTTTGAAATATCTTCTTTAAATCTGCCTCCGGTATAACATCACCATAATTAATAATTGATATGACTATACAACCCTCTTGCTTATCAAGATTAATACTAATATATCTACCTGATTTGCCATAGGTAATTGCATTACTAATAAGATTGGCAAGGGCTCTTGCTAGTAAATCTCCATCTACATTTATCACCGCAGCCTCAACACTGGTTTGAAATGAATATTCCAGCTTATAGTCTTGAAATCTAGGATAGAATTCATCTAGAAGCTGGTTTATTAATTTAACCAGATCAACTTCTCTCATTACTGGCTGCACCTCGCCAAAGTCAAACTTTGTATAGGTGAATAAGTCCTCTATAAGATTTTCTAACCGTAAGGATTTATTATAGGCTATCTCTACATATTTCACCTGAGTTTCAGGAGATAATTCCTTTGTCGAAACCAAATCCAGATATCCGATAATTGATGTCAGAGGTGTTCGCAGGTCGTGGGCAACACTGGTAATAAGCTCATTTTTTGCATTTTCAGATTTACGTTCATTTTCCATAATATTATTAATATTATCAGCCATCTCATTGAGCTTATCAGCAATAATGGCAAATTCATCTTCATTTTTGATAATAACTCTATGACTAAAGTTCCCTTGGGAAATCTCATTAATACCTTCTACTATTCTACCCATATATATAACAAATTTCTTTGTAAGTATTAAAAAATATGTTATAAAGAGTATAATTGCCGCAGATCCAGAAATCACGGAAAGTACAGTAAATGAAGCTGTTGACAAAGTTTTTCCTTCTTCTCTAAAAAAGAACAAATATACTCCCACATATACTACAGCAACTGATAGCAGGGTATATATAAGACTAATAAGACTATATAAGACTATTTCAAAGCGAAAGCTTCTAAAGACATTATTCTTCAATCTTATATCCAACTCCCCATACGGTTTTTATTATTTTTGAATTTCTAGGATCCATCTCAATCTTTTCCCTAATTCTTCTAATATGTACCATAACAGTATTATTGGCCTCGTACATTCTTTCCTTCCACACTCTTTCAAATATCTCATCAGTAGAGAATACCCTTCCAACTTTACTTGCCAACAGGTATAGGATATCAAATTCTATAGGAGTAAGCTTTACTTCCTTACCATAGGCAATAACCTTATGAATTTCTTTGTTAATGGTAAGGTGAGAAAGAACTATTTCTTTATCCATATCACCATTAAGTGAATTGGGATTAAACTCTGTATATCTTCTAATCTGCGACTTGACTCTGGCTGTCAGCTCCAAAGGATTAAAAGGTTTTATAACATAATCATCTGCTCCTGCACCAAGTCCAACTATTTTATCCAGGTCTGCAGATTTAGCGCTAAGAATAATAATGGGAATAGTACTTTTCTCTCTTATCTTCTTACACATTGTAAGGCCATCCATCTCTGGCATCATAATATCAAGAATTACCAGTTTAATATCTTTTGATTGAAGTATATGAAGCCCTTCTATGGCACTATTTGTTTTATGTACCTCATAACCCTCACTGACCAGATGAATTTCTACCAAGTCTGCGATCTCTTTATCGTCATCTACAACTAGAACTCCCTCGCCTATCATTATTATCACCTCATTATCTTCCGGTAAAAACCAAATATTGTTATTATTTTATCATACTGTTGTTCTTATGTCATTAAGATAATTAGAATTAGTTTCTTCCTATTATAATATGAATCCTTTACATCATAAAACAAGTTCACTTATTATCTATTAGACGACACATACTTCAAAAATTATCCATAGATATTTTTCTCATGTCGTGTTACAATACTAGCTGTGAGTAACACGGATGGTCGCACTTAACAAGTGAGGAAAGTCCGGGCTTCATAGGGCAGGGTGCCGGATAACGTCCGGTGGAGGCGACTCCAAGGCTAGTGCAACAGAAATATACCGCCGGTGCTAGCATCGGTAAGGATGGAAAGGTGGCTTAAGAGACCACCGCCCTTCTGGTAACAGAAGGGGCAGATGTAAACCCCACTCGAAGCAAGACCTAACAGAAGCNATACGGTAGCCCGCCGTGCTTCGGGTTGGTCGCGGAGTAATGGCGAAAGCTTTTGCTCGAGCTTTATGGTAACATAAAGTCTAGATAGATGACCATTCAAGACATAACCCGGCTTATAGTGTTGCTCACACCTTGAAACAGCTTCCGCCAATGAATTCCTTTAGGATGGAGTTCTTTGGCACAGCTTCACCAGGTGCACCGATAAAATAATCTAAGAATTTCAATAATCTTTTAGCTTCTATATATTCTTTACTATTCCGATCAACTCCAAATAATATAGGTTCTGCATATTGCTTAAGGATCGCCAATTCATATAATAAGGCAGAGTTAAACATAACATCTACCTCCTCTTGAAATGGGAAAATATTCTCCTCTTCCCCTCTTCGTACTGAAGGCCACATAGCTATAGTTGCCTGTGCAGAAGTCCCTCTTGTTCTTGCATCTCTTACCATTCGCCTTAGAAGTCTTCCGTCAGTAGTAGGAATCCTATTATGCTCATCAATATTAAGCTGAGTTAAAGCACTTATATATATCTTATATTTGCTATCCCTAGGTAGGGAGTATGAAAGAGCATCATTTAATCCATGGATACCTTCGATAACCAAGATATCTCCTTTACCCAATTTGAGATAGTTACCCTTGTACTCTCTTCTTCCGGTAAGGAAGTTATAATGAGGGATTTCCACCTCTTTACCCTTCATCAAATCAGTCATATCCTTATTAAACTGTTCGATATCTATAGAATATAAACTTTCAAAATTATAATTGCCATGCTCATCCTTAGGGGACTTTTCCCTGTCTACAAAATAGTTATCTACGGCAATTGGATGAGGCTTCATCCCATTAGCTGTTAATTGAATGGAAAGCCTATGGGAAAATGTGGTCTTTCCTGAGGATGATGGCCCAGCTATCATAACAAACTTCTTATTCTTAGCCTTGGCGATATCCTCTGCTATTTCACCAATCTTCTTCTCTTGCAAGGCCTCCTGAACTAAGATAAGATCACTTAACTTATCTGCAGCAATAAGATCATTAAGGGTACCAACATTAGGTACTTCCATCATCTCACTCCACTCATTGGCTTCCTTAAGTGTTCTAAATAATTTGGGCTGAGGCTTAAATTCCTTGACAAGAGTCGGCTCATTCTTCTTAGGTAGAATCAATAAGAAACCATCATCATAAATCATCAAATCAAAATATTGCAGCATCCCTGTACTTGGGGGCATATAGCCATAATAATAGTCTTCAAATCCATCAAGATTATAGATGTTAGCCTTAGAAACTCTACGATAACGAAATAGTCTTTCCTTATCATACATCTTGTATTGGCGAAATAGTTCGATAGCATCATCGGTTCCGATGCTTCTCTTTACAAAGGGAATATCTCTCTGAACCAAATCCTTCATTCTATTCTTAATTGCTTCCATATGCTCTGCTGTTAATTTAACACTTCCATGATAATCACAATAAAGAGCATTGCCTACCGAATATTCTATTGCTACCTTTTCAATGTTCTCAGTTCCTATCTCTGAGTAAAATGCCTTAAGCATTACTAGTATCATCCCTCGGATATAGGTTTTGTGCCCTGCATCATCAGCTGTAGTAACAAAGCTGATTTTACAATCACGATTAACTGTTTTGAACAATTCTCTAAGCTTCTTATCAACAAAAGCCAGAATTATATCATGGGCATAGTCCTTTTGAAAATCTTTGCTTATCTCTAAAAGAGTAATATTCTTAGGGTATTCATGGATAGTATTATTGATCTGTACCTTTATTGTTTCATTCATGAGCTTTCCTCTCCTTCATATAAAATGTATATTAAGATTAATCATTCATAGTACTTCAGGGCCTTATCTATATGTTCTAATTTCTGAATAATCTCTTTCCGTCTTTCTAAAGCATCAGTTTTTAGATTATCCTTTAGTTTGGAAATTATTCTATTACATTTATTTCTTTCCTTATGAAGAAAGGTTTTAAGAATCGAGTTTTTACTTTCAAGAAGCATTCTACCATAGTATTCATGCTCTATATTAGCTAATTCGTATAAACCTTCATTTACTGCACTATTAGGTACCGCCTTCATCATTACGTAATATTTCCCATCTTCCATAACCATGTTTTCTCCTATTATAGAATAGCTTATATGGGACAAGTACCTTCTCACTACATCAATGTCCGATTGTGGCTGTAAAACTAATTCCTTTACAGATTTAGTAATATCTATGTCCCTGGATAATATTTCTACTGTTAGCCTTCCACCAATTCCTGCCATCAGCACTGTATCTACCTCACTAATTTCCAATTTCTCTAATCCATCGGATCTTCGGGTTTTTATCTGATCTTGGCAACCATATTTAATTATATTATTATCAGCCCGCTTAAGAGGGCCTTCATTCACATCCATAGCAAGAACATAAGGTGAATTCTTATGTTTTACAAGGTAGATTGACATATATGCATGGTCACAGCCCACATCAGCAACCCTATTACCAGAAGTTACAAGGTCAGCTACTGCCTGCAAACGTTTTGAAAGTTCCATTAAATCTCTCCGTTTATTAGTTAATTATAAAATTCTCATATTAGAAGCAGATTAAAAATTCAAAAGTCCTCGACTTTCGAACTCACCTTACACTTATCCTTGCTATTCATATCATTTTATTGTGACATAAAAAGATATGTCACATAAATTATTCTGTATAGCACGGACTAATCTGTCTATTAGTGAACATTGTATCATATACCTTGGTATAAAAAAAGGACAAAGAAGGGCTTAACTTCCTTGTCCGTTATGATATGCTTGGGGCTTCAAAANATCTGCGCAATAATGTACGTCNGCGATNTGCATAAAGTAAAAGAACGAATACGCCTATGAAATGTATTAGATATTCTTTTAGCTTTTTGCAAATTGCCATTACCACAACACTAAGCAGGGCTTTTGAGGCCCTAATCATGATATCTTTAATCCAGATAATCCTTAAGCTTCCTACTACGGCTTGGATGCCTTAGCTTACGAAGTGCTTTAGCCTCAATCTGTCGTATTCTCTCTCTAGTAACATTAAATTCCTTACCCACTTCCTCAAGTGTACGAGCTCGTCCATCATCTAAGCCAAATCTTAGACGGAGTACCTTCTGTTCTCTATCTGTTAATGTTCCCAGAACATCAACTAACTGCTCCTTTAATAAGGTGAATGCTGCTGCCTCAGCTGGAACTGGTACATTATCATCTTGAATAAAGTCACCAAGATGGCTATCCTCCTCTTCACCTATTGGAGTTTCTAAGGATACTGGCTCCTGGGATATCTTCTGTATTTCTCTAACTCTTTCAACAGGAATACCCATTTCTTCAGATATTTCCTCAGGTGTTGGTTCCCTTCCAAGCTCCTGTAATAGCTGTCTTTGTACTCTAGTTAATTTATTAATAGTTTCAACCATATGAACTGGTATACGAATTGTTCTAGCTTGATCAGCAATTGCCCTTGTTATAGCCTGACGAATCCACCATGTTGCATAGGTGGAAAACTTAAAACCCTTACGGAAATCAAACTTTTCAACGGCTTTAATCAATCCAAGATTACCCTCCTGAATTAAGTCAAGAAATAACATACCACGTCCTACATAACGCTTTGCAATACTAACAACAAGACGAAGATTGGCTTCTGCTAGTCGCTTCTTGGCAAATTCATCCCCTTGCTCCATTCTTTTTGCCAGTTCAACTTCCTCATCTGCCGTTAGTAAAGGAACCTTACCAATTTCCTTAAGATACATGCGGACAGGGTCTTCAATATTGACCCCTTCAGGAACCGTCAAATCAATTACGGTAGCTTCATCTTCTTCCTCATCAATAGGTATGTCCTCATCATCTTTGTCATCCTCTGTGAAACGAAGAACGTCTACATTGTTTTTTTCTAAATAATCATATATTTTTTCAATTCGCTTAGGGTCTAATTCCAAATCTGCAAGAAAGTCATTAACTTCCTGATATTCAAGGACCTTTTTCTTCTTCTCTGCATAAACTAATAATTCTTTAAGTTTTTCTGTAAATTTAGATATATTATCGTCCATTGATAATCCTTCCTTCTTAAACTTCATTTATATTTTAACCATCCCCGGATGAAATATGCAATATTTGCTATTCCTAGGCATTTCATGATAAAAAGAGCCCTCTTACAATTTCAAGTTGAAATTATGCTTATTAAGCTGAGCCTTTTTTAAAATAATCTGCTGTAGCAAAGCAGTGTCATTAACTTCAATTGCTTTTTCACTCTGCTTGTCCAAACTATATTCCTTTAATCTTAATAGAGTATCACTTAAAGCCTTACTTAAATCAGACTTGTCCATCTCCCCTTTAATACTAGCTGAAAACAGGGCCGCCACTTCACTCTGTTCTTCCTTGCTTTCAAAATGGTTAATGATTTTAGCAGGAATAACTTGGTTTTCTTTGACAAACTGATCAAATACTAAGACTGCCACATCCTTACATATACCTTCTGTAAAGTCCTCCGGTCCAATGATGTCTTTAATCTTATGGAATAAAGAATTATCCTCTATTAGCCATGTAAGCAGAAGTTTCTGGGATTTGATAATTCCATCCTCTTTGCCTTTAGCTCCAGGGCCAGTTTTTCTAGGTTTCTCGACTGTATTATAACTACTTCCTATCATCTGTGAACCTCTTCTATTAACAAGTCTTTGAAGTTGTTCGACATCAATCATATAATTTTTAGCAATAGCATCAATATAGAAGTTCCTCTCCAACTCTTCTCTAAAAGCCAGAAGCTTCTTAGCGACCTCATTAAAAAATCGCGTCTTCTGCTCTGGATCCGACATATCATATTGACTCTGCAAGACATCAACCTCAAAGAAAAAGCTGTTCTGAGCTTCATCAATTCTCTTTTGATACTCCTCGGGACCCATTGCTTTTATAAAATCATCGGGATCCTTATAAGGTTTCATATTAACCACCTTAACTGCAAGGCCAGCATCCTTTAATATAGGAATTGCCCTTAGGGTTGCTTGAATTCCAGCCCCGTCACTGTCAAATGTCAGCAAGGCCTCAGAAGTGTATCTCTTCATTAAGTTTCCATGGGAACTTGTATAAGCCGTTCCAAGTGCAGCTACTGCATTGTTGAAACCTGCTTGGTGAAGTGCAATAACGTCCATATAGCCTTCACAAACTAGCAAGGAATTTTTTCGGCTGCTTTTGGCAATATTTAAGCCGTAGAGTATTCTACTCTTGTCGAATATCATTGTTTCTGGTGAATTCAGATACTTAGGCATACCATCACCCATAACCCTTCCACCAAAACCTACTACTCTATGATTAGCATCCATAATTGGAAACATTACTCGATTCCAAAACTTGTCATTAGCACCATATTTCTCATTGAAGGTAACAAGCCCAGATTGCTTAAGAAGTTCATCACTATATCCTTGCCTCTTCAAATATTGGTATAAATCATCTCTGTACTTATTGGAATAACCAAGCCCAAACTGCTTAATTAAATCCTCAGACAGACCTCGTCCTATTAAGTAGTTGTATGCAGCTTGTCCCCTATCTGATTTTAACTGATAATAGAAATACTTGGCTGCCTCCTTATTAACTTCCAAAAGCCTTGTTCTAAGGTCAGCCTTTTCCCTAGCCTCCTTAGAATATTCCTCTTCAGGCAACTGCACTCCAACCCTGTCAGCAAGCTGCTTCAGAGCTTCTACAAAAGTATAATTCTCATATTCCATAATAAATGTAAATACATTACCACCTACACCGCAGCCAAAGCAGTGATACATTTGCTTTGATGGACTTACGGAAAATGAAGGGGTTTTTTCATTATGAAATGGGCATAGCCCCATATGGTTATTACCTTTTTTCTGCAACTTTATGTAGGAGCCAATTACTGAGACTATATCATTTCTATTTCTAACTTCTTCAACTAACTCCTCAGGATAATACAAACATACTACCTCCTAATCCAATTCACTAGTCACGAATCAATATACATCCCAAGCTTCTGGAATCATAAGTTCTTTAAACTTTGCCACTGCGAACCTATCCGTCATTCCCGCTATGTAATCAACTACCGCCACATAAGGAGGTTCATCATTCTTTGATCCCTTCTCAATATATTCTTCTGGTAATTGGTCAATATGATCTAAATAGTATTTATACAATTCTATAACTAAACGCTCTGCCTGTTCTTCCTGTCCCTTAGCCTTTCGATTAAAATACACGCTTTGGAACATAAATTCTCGCAGATATTTCATAGCGGCCTCTATATCTGGAGACATAATAATATCATTCTTATCTCGACTATTAGTTATGATATCATGAACTAGGGTGTCCAGTCTTTTACCTAAGCTATTACCCAGTACATCTGTATATTCCTTAGGTATATCATCTTCACTTATAATCTGGCCCCTTATAGCATCATCAATATCATGATTAACATAGGCAATTTTATCACATAATCTAACTATCTTCCCTTCCAATGTTGAAGGATTTCCTGAGGTTTGATGGCCAGCTATTCCATCTCGAACCTCCTTGGAAAGATTAAGACCCTTCCCATGATTTTCGATGCATTCCACAACTCGTAAGCTTTGTAAATGGTGCTTAAATCCACCAGGAACTATCCTATTAAGTGCCCTTTCACCTGCATGNCCAAATGGTGTATGACCCAAGTCATGACCAAGGGCTATAGCTTCTGTCAAATCTTCATTAAGACGAAGGGCTTTAGCAATGGTTCTGGCAATCTGTGACACCTCTAAGGTATGGGTAAGTCTAGTTCGATAATGATCACCCTCCGGTGCCAAAAAAACCTGAGTTTTGTGTTTTAATCTTCGAAAGGCTTTCGAATGTAATATCCTATCCCTATCTCT
>JGI24709J26583_10002874_pt1 | contig 13856 bp, 13 predicted proteins | sample BioPla2DNA1_FD_26583 | JGI IMG/M metagenome (IMG submission 26583) | reverse complement strand
AACGATTTGAAGCAAAAGACCAGTCACAATCAAGCATTCATGCCAGATTGTGACTGGTCTCTTTTTGTCCCGCTTGAAGCTGTTCACTTAAGTTTTTCTTCAATCCCTAAGTGAACGCTTCTTTAAGAGGTCTTTTTTTCTAAATACTTTAAACTTTATATCAATGTTTTTCATGTATAATACGATATTATATATAACAATGCTTTATTTCATGCTCAATCAAACAGGACACCAAATAAAGCGAAAAAAACCCGTGAACATAACAAAAGAATGACCTCATACATAAAACGCATTGGTAATATATGACGAAGCCTTTTATATAATATATTTACAGGAGAGAATTAAAATGGGTGAATTTAAAGATGTTTTATATAATGCCGGTCTGGAAAACTCCGCAGAAAACCTTGTGTTGCAAGAATTATCTGATTTTGTTGAGAAAGTGAAAAACGAACCTAACCCCCAATTCTGTGTATGCAGCATTTGCCTGGCAGATGTTGCTGCTATTGTCTTAAATGAGTTAAAACCAAGCTACTCCTCAAACTTTATAGATAAGGACAAAAGATTGAAATATTACTCAAAATACAGACCACAGGTACAGAGTAAAATAATTGAAGCCTTTGGTATCGTAAAAAAGAATCCCCACCATGGGAAATAACCGTTTTTATATTTAACTCTATCTTCTAAGCCGACAGTGGATTCATTTGTTTTTTACGCTTTTTTACTTGAGAAACCAAGGATTTTTACGCTTTTTTATTTTTCTTCTAATTCCATTGTATAATCATTGTATAATATACAAAATTACTATATAATCTGACTATGTCCTTAAGGAACATTTCATAAAACTCTTAAACTAATAACATAAAACAAAGTATAAAAAATCAGCCGAACAACAAGCGGTTTTATCAGGTTATAAAAAAATAGTAATTTTGTAGAGGGGAAAAGTAAAATGAATAATACTGCTATATCTTCACCAAGATTTAATCGTTGGGTAGTTGTTATTGCAAGTGTTGCAATTCAGCTATGTCTGGGAACTGCATATATTTGGAGTGTGTTTCAGTCATACCTTATTATTAGTGAATCAACACCCAATGCTTTATTCAACTGGCCGGCAACCCATGGTACATTGGCGTATTCACTGCTTTTAGGGTTGTTGACGGTCGGCAGTACCATCGGAGGAAAACTCCAAGAAAAATTGAAACCAAGAACGGTGATCATTGCTGCAGGTGTTGTACTGGGAATGGGCTTTTATTTGGCCAAGTATACTACTGAATCAATACCATGGTTGCTATGGCTAACCTACGGTGTTTTGGGCGGTTTGGGAATGGGAATGGCGTATACGACTACAATTGCCTGCTGTCAGAAATGGTTCCCGGATAAAAGGGGTTTGGTGACAGGAATTATTGTTTCTGCTCTTGGATTTGGCGGTCTTTTGTTTACTCCCGTTGCTGAATCTTTGATTAAGGGATATGGAGTTTTAAATACTTTTTCCATATTAGGTGTTTTATTTCTTGTTGTAAACATATTAGGGTCATTTTTTATAATTAGTCCTGCTGAAGGCTACAAACCTCAAGGATGGACGCCACCGGCACCAAAGGATGGAGTAACCGGACAAAACTTTACTCCTTCTCAAGCTTTGAAAACACCCCAGTTATATATGGTAATTGTTGCATTTATGTGTGCTACCGCTGCAGGATCAATGATGATTCCTATGGCGAAAATTCTTGGTTTACAGCCGGACAGCGGCTTGACAAAAGAAACAGCTGTTGCGGGAGTTATGATTATCAGTGCATTTAATTCTTTTGGACGTCTTTTTTGGGGTTGGATTTCAGACAGGTTGGGAAGAAAGAAAACACTGTTAATACTTCTTGTTATTGCTGCCGTCTCAATTGTAGGAGTATCCTTTGCAAAAGCATATTTAATGCTCGCTTTTATTGCAGTAATTGGATTTTCATATGGAGGATTCCTTGGGGTCTTCCCCGCATTGACTGCTGATTTCTGGGGAACAAGGCATGTTGCAACAATCTATGGACTGATTCTACTTGGGTTTGGCGTCGGAGCGGTTGCATCTTCGTATATTGTAGCTTATTTCAGTGCATCAAAGGCATTTTCAACAGCATTCATTATTGCCGGGATAGCAGCATTTGTGGGATTTGCAATCATGGCTATATTAAAAACACCCAAACTGAAATCTGAAAAATAGTGCAATATGAGCTAACGGGGCATTATCTGCCCCGTTTATGTACTTAGTTATAGCTTTAAAGGTCGCCGGGATGTAAATAAATAATATTTTAGATCCGAGTAACTATAGAGGAAAACATATACAGTATCCCATAAATCCTCCTCAGTATCAGGGGGAAATAATGTGCCTCCTGTATATACCAAACAGTGGGCTTCCTTTTTCGATCCGGTACCAAACTTAGGTTGTGCAACTCTGGTATCCCAAGCAGGAGTTATTTTAAGGGATTTCGCATGGGAAAACAAGTTGTACTCAAAACTTATCATGAAGTTGTCATATTCAGTCGAATCCATATACGCATTATTGTCATATATCAGTTTGCCTAAAGCCTGTGATATAACATCCATTTGTCTTCGAAGTTCATAATCGTTGCTTATAACTGTTATTGCCTGTGAATACTCATTCCATATCACTCTTGCACCTATTCTACTAAATTCTGCTATCGGAACGTATATATAAGGATATTGTGCCTGTGGCGGTTTATAATTGAGAACCGGATATGTTCCGGTATTAATGTTGGCCCCGTTTACAAACACAGGAATCCTTGTAATCTCTGCTACGGCTGTGGTAGCCGATTGAACGGGAATGCATATTTCCTGTCCGATATAAAGCATGTTGGGATTTATACCCGGATTTACCAACAGTATCTGTTGAACGGTTGTATTAAATCTTCCGGCTATTTTATAGAGCGTATCGCCAGCCTGAATTCTATAGCTTGTAGTTCCAACAGGACACGGCACTTTCATTCATCTCCTCAACATAAAGTTTCATTTCATTATATGTTTAGAAGAGATGATTGGTGAAAAGATATTGAATATAAAGAAAAGCAGCTTTCTTAGATTTGTAATATTTCCTAAAATTATAATATAAACCCTCCACTGCATAAGTAAACCTTAAGTTTTGACTGTTCAAGGTCAATTATATTATTTTTTTTATTGCTGAATCATCCTCCAAAGGATACGCTAGTTTCCATTCTAAATTGCTCATATATTCCTCCTATCTGTTGGCTGTTCCGCCACCCCAAATATTTTTCCCTCCGTTCCCGTTCTATATCTGCATCATGGATTTCATGGTAAGGTATTTGTTTACAACCTCAACGGACAGCCTATCCGGGGGGACATCCAACACCGCAATTCCCGACTCGATAAACACCCTTTGAATCTTCTCTCTCTCCTCGATCAGCTTCATCGAAGCCGCCTTCTGATAAACATCATCGGTGTTTTCAACGCCGGACTGTGCCATTTCATAAAGCCTCATGTCCTTAATTGTTATAAGGAGGGGAACATGATACTTTGCAATGTTCTTCAATGCTGACGAAAGAGTAAGTGCTTCATCCACACTGAACAACTCCGTAAAAATACAAATCAGACACCTTCTGTTCTGGTTTTGGTTTAAATATGTCAATGCACCTTTATAGTCTGCCGAAACAAAGTTTTCTTCCACGTTGTACAGGTTTTCCGCCAACAGTTGAAAATGACCGAGACCCTTACCCGGTTTGATATAACGCTTTACCTGGCTGTCAAAAACCATCACTCCCACATTGTCACCCTTCTTGATTACGACGTCGGCAAGTAAAAAAGCTGCATTTATTGAATAGTCTAGCTTTTTTATATAATTTATTTCCGAATTCATTACCCTGCTGGAATCGAGCATAATCATTACCTGCTGATTCTTTTCCGGCTCGTAGGTATTGACAATCAGCTTGTTTGACCTTGCGGAAGCAAGCCAGTTTATTTTTCTGTAGTCATCACCCTCGGCGTATTCCTTCAGACTTTCAAATTCGGTACCTGTACCGTAGGCTTTAAACTTCTTTATTCCCTGAATCAGTTGGCTTTTCTTTATGGCAGCAAGTCCATACCTGCTCAAATCCTTTATATTGGGATACACCTTATAGCTTTTTGTAATGTCATAAACGCCTTTTTTTGAGCATAGCCTAAGAACCCCGTTGTACCTTATATGGATCTTTCCAAAGGTATATTCCCCCCTCTTCTGTGGCACGACAACATAGCTTGTGCTGTTTTCAAAATGGGGTGAAACCTTTATTTTTACAATACGTTTTTTTAATTCCATATACTCCGGAACTTCATCAACTGCTTCAATATTTACATTATAATCACTGTTGTTTCGGATATTTATGAAAATTTCATTTTCCGTTCCCATTGAGAGTTTTTCATCACAGATACGCTCTACCTCAAATGCTTTGCTCCCGGGAGTAATCCTGTAGTCCACAACTAAAAGCAGGATGACAATAAGGTTATAGAGTAAAAAAACATACATCTCTATTCCTACTAAGGATCCTATCAAAACCGGCACTATTCCAATTGCAACAATTAAAGAAAAAAGCTTGCTAAAAGGCATTTATACTTCTCCTTCTAAATAATTATCTCGGCACTTCAACCTTAGATAAAATACTGCTGACCACGTCATCGTTTCCTAGGCCGTCAATACCCGCTTCCGGCTTTAATATTATTCTGTGGCGAAGTACCGGAAGTGCCAGATCCTTTACATCTTCAGGAATAACATAACTCCTTCCCTGAATGGCAGCGTAAGTTTTCGAAGTAAGCAACAATGCTATGGAAGCCCTGGGGCTTGCACCCAAAATCAAGCTGGGAGAGTTTCTTGTTGCCCTTATTATCGATGTAATATAGTTTATTATTTCGTCACTAACCCTAACGCCCTTTATCTCCTCCCGGCACCTCTTTATATCCTCGGGATTGCATACCCCGTTTATATTCTCATTTTCAAGTTCCTTGCTGTCAAATCCGGAATTGAACTTCTGTAAAAGGATGTTCTCAAACTTCTGTGGAACATAACCCACAATCAGCTTTATAAGGAATCTGTCAACCTGAGCTTCGGGAAGGGGATATGTTCCTTCGTACTCCACAGGGTTCTGAGTCGCCAGTACCATGAAGGGTTCTTCCAGCTTGTGGGTTTCACCGTCAATCGATATTGCCCTCTCCTCCATGGCTTCTAAAAGTGCTGCCTGGGTTTTTGGAGGGGTTCTGTTTATCTCATCGGCAAGAAATATATTGGTAAAAAGAGGACCCTTCTTAAGGTAAAATTCCCCGTTTTTTTGATCAAAAACCTTTGTTCCTACAATATCTGCAGGCATAAGGTCAGGGGTAAACTGTACCCTTTTAAAATCCGCCCTTACTGTCTTTGCAATAACCCGCGAAGCCAGTGTTTTAGCCAGTCCCGGAACTCCTTCCACCAGTACATGCCCTCCGGAAAACAGGGATACCACTAATTTCTCAATAAAATCGTACTGTCCGACAACTACCCGGGATACCTCCTGGATTATTTCCCTGGCTTTATTAGCTGTAAATTCACACTCATTGCCGGTTATACGATTATCTTCCATATATTCACTCATGCTTTTATCTCCTTTCTTATCTGCTCCAATCTTTTATATAGGCTCAAAAATTCTTTGTTATACTTTCCATCGTTGTTTATATAATAGTTGCACTCTCCAAACAATTCTCTTAAATTAAAATTTTTCAATATATTGTTGGATTGAGCCGCAGCCAAAAGCTCAGCATCACCAAAACCTTCCCTTCCGAAGCCCAGAAAAATAGCAAGCTCCTTTTTTAAACAATCAAGATAGCTTTCCAAAACAAGACCGTTGGCCTTGGATTTTTGATATATGTTTGAGAGGGCAAAAAGGTTTTCATTTTCCTTACGCTTTACAATTTCATACACAACCTGAGGTCTTCCAAACCTTCTTGATACTACAAAAATAAGAATCAATGCCGCTATTATCAGCTGAACCAATAATAATTTTGCTGCAGGAGTCAATATGTCCCACAATGTAATATTGGAACTGCCAAGACCGTGATAATACTCGTTGAACAACACCTTTTTATGCCCTGCTTCATTAAGGACATCGATAAATACCACTCCGGGATCCAGTGCCTCAAGTCCACCGTTGATATAATCATTATAATTATCCAGAAAAATTACCCGTCCATTTCCTATGGTGCATATGTAATTATTACCATATCCCTCAAGGGTATCTGTGCTTTCAATGTATTCCAAAAGACCTAACATACCTGTTTCAAAGTTTTCCCAGTCATCTATCAACACAAGCACATTTCCCTTTTTAATCCAATCCAGCAGGTATTTCTGCTCCATACTGCTGTTAAAAAGGATTTCGTCGGGTGCTAAAGCAACCATTGTAGCATTGTTTGGAATAAATCTTGCAGGTCTCGTGTATCGGCTCACATTAAACCCCATTCTGTCAGCTAAAAGATAAAGAGCTTTTGTTCCGATATATGTCTCATTGTAACTGGAAAAGTCCGTGGACTCTTCTTTCTCATTTTTTATATCAAAAACAAAAAAACCTATTACAATAACAACTACAATAACGGTTATCAATATTGCGATGTTTCTTATTTTAGCCATCTGTGAAAGCCCCCTCCGTTTCAATAATAGTGCTGTATGACCGATACAGGCTTTCAAATTTGGTTTTGCTGAGTTCTTTTTTGCCATACCAGTACCTGTTGAAGTCATTGGTAAAATCCATAACAGTGCTGTAGACCTGCGGTTTGTTGCTTTCAATCTCCAATAGATACTGTTTATTGGTCTTTGCCTTGTTTATTCTAATTATGTTCAACTTATTGAAGCTAATCAACATGGCAATATATAAAAAACGCAGTGCCTGGCTGTAGTCTCCAGCTTCAATATACTGTTGAACCCGGTCTGTTATAATATCAGGGTCATGTATAGTATTTAATATTTCTGCATCCTCATCCATCATTACCCTTCGTGATTTTTTGAAGTTCCTGAAAATAAAATAACAGATTAAACCCAAAATCAAAAGAATCAATCCTGCTGCAACTATTGCCAGTACTTCTGAAGCACCTTCTGATATAGTAATTTCTTTCTGGAATCTAAAAAGCTTCGAAGGATTAATCTTCTCCATTAACCATTTTATAAATTCCTTTATTTTGTCTATAAAAAAGCTATTTTCATGATTTGAATTACTTTTACTGGAATCAAGTTCAGAAAGTATTTCCGACAGTTTTTCCTTAACCTCTTCCTCATTAGATGGGCTGGCGGAAGCATAAAAGACGAATCCTATGCCATGAATAAAAGCAAGCATAAGAATCAGATATAAAACAATTTTTTTAAATGAGGCCTTATTAATGCCGGTTCGTTTTTTAAATAGATTGTATTTAATCATTAAACTTCTCGCCACCTACACTATTATTTGCTTCAAATTGCTTTTGAATCATGCTGCGAATCTTAACCTCCAAGTCAAGACCCTCTTTCCTGATTTTTATGTTAATAAAGGTGAGGGTAATAAATATAATTATAAAGGGGTACAAAAAAGCATTGAAAATACTTGTAACGGTAAAAAGCAACACAAAAAGGGCATTGTTTACGACTGACACAAACATGGAAGCTGCAGTTAACATATTTCCGGATACAAAGAACAGAAGAAAGCCCAATAAACATGTTAATGCTATATGCCAGAAATATCCCTTTGATAATTGCCAGCTTCTTTTTATGCTGTCAAATACAGATGCATTTTCGGACACAACGGCATTGGCACCAAATATGAGCTTAACCCAGAAGAATGCGGTGCAAAACAGTGCCGCCAATATCAGCACAATAGAAAATATTATTCCCAATGCAATCATCACATTGGTTGGTATTGTCTCGATAAAAAATCCACTCACAAGAAGCCCTATTATTATTATAAAAATTGCAATAAAAGATGATATATAATAGGTTCCATAAAAAATAAGGTTAAACAAAAAAGCATTTCCCATCATCCGGGGCATAAAAGAAAATCCTTTTTTTATCTTGTTTTTAATATTTTCAAAGGAGAAAACTTCCTTTTGTTTATTCACAACATAATCATAAACTATCTTCATTATGCAAGCGTTATATACAAGTTTTATGGTTAATCCGTAACCCATACTCAAAAAGGACATTAGATTAGACAATAAACTTAATATTAAACTGTTATAGGGATTAGAAGCAACTTCCCCAAAACCGGAATAATTGCCTTCAATAGTGGCCTTAAATATATTTTCATAAATTTGCAATGTATTCCCTAATACACTGCTTGTTATTAAAGACTCAACAAAAACCCATGGCAAATAAAGTATCAGGGTTAGAAGAGCAAAAATTTTGAAATTGGATTTAAAAACCTCTATCGAATAATCAAGAATATCACCGATACCCATCGGTTTTAGCTCATTTGTCCTTTGACTCATAATGACCTCACTTACTTGTACTTTTAATATAAAATATCATAATTTGAATTTTAATTCAATAGAAATAATTTCAGAAGGTTGCATTAGATAAATGTAAATATACACCCATTTCAGAACTCACAAAACGATCGGAATTGGTTTATAATAAAGCCTTCCTTTTTAACTTTCAGATTAATAAACATAAAAGTTGTTAAAACTACTATAAAACTATGGAAAAAAACATTGATAAGATCAAAAACAATCTTTAACACAAAATTTATAATATAATCATATAAAATCCAGTTATCCAATGTAATGTTACCGGATTTTGGAATTAATGGAATAAACGCCGATATGACATAGAGTAAAAAAGGCGGTAGACAAACTAATAAATACGATAAAAATATGCGAATAAAATTTCCCTTTGATATATTCCAGCTTCTTTTTATGCTCCTCCCCACATATGCCAAAAGTAATTAAAACAAGTAATAAATCCCCCATATTTTCAGGCGGTACAACAAGAAATAGTGTTATTAAAGATATAATAATTGCCATAAATAATACTATTAAATATGAAACAATTAAGGTTCCGGCAATAATGAGACCAACCAATAAAACATTCCCGATAATTCGCGGCAAAAAATTCAGTTTTTTCTTCATCATGGTTTTTATATCATCAATATTACCAATAGAAAAAAAAAACAAAAGCTTCATTTTTTGCAATATTGTCATATACTACTCTCGTTATGATTGCATCAACCAAAAGCCTCAAAACCCCAATAAAACACAGGAGTAAAAGAAAAATAAAACTCAGAAAAGCACTCGTTCCAACCTCGATTTCAGCGATAGTGCCAAATTTAGAGCCAATCCCTAAAATAAACAACCTAACAAAAAATAAGGGCAAATATACCAAAAGAGTTAAAATTGCAAGGGGTTTGAAATTTGATTTAAAGAAGCAAATGGAATTTTTTATGTTTTTAGAGATACTAAAAGACTTTGACATTTCCAATACATTATTCATAATAATTTCACCTTTTATTATAATAGATTTCAACTGCAATGACATCATGAACCAATAGTAAAATATCTTTAACTTATCTTTTCTAAGAAATACCCGATTTTAATTCCTTAAGATGCTAATTACTTATTAAAATATCATACTTTCCATATAAATTCAATACAAGTATGAGGAAAAATTTCCCGGTAGCTTGGGTTTGCAAAACATTTTTCTTTGCTTTAAAGCACCCTCAAAACAACCTCTTTAGAATAATCCAAAGAGGTTGAACTGTTCACCGATAATGCTTTCAGGATTAATTACTTAATATGCTTAACCCACAGTTATGTAATTTACCGGCATTACAATCTATGATCTTCCGAGATTGAACCAGCTTGAAATCAACATTCCAAACAATTTACCGAAGGATGCCCTCTGTATATCGCCGGCAGAAACCAGATCCACCTTTGCAATTTCTCTTTCATCAATCTTATATACCACTTCTCCCACCTTTTGTCCCTTGCTTACCGGTGCTGTCAATGAACTTTTGAGCCGAACCTCCCTTACCACCTTGCCTTTTTCTCCCCGGGCTAAAAGAAGACTGACATCATCACTATATAAAGCTGTTGTCTTAGGAACTAAACCCTTTTTAACTTCTACTTCGTTGACCTTTTCACCCTTTTTATTTACCATTGTGGACTCATAATTTGCAAATCCAAAGTCTAATAGTTTTCTTGTTTCTGCGAATCTGGTATTTGAGTCCGGTTCACCCAAAACCACGGAAATAAGCCTCATGTTATTCCGTGTGGCAGTTGCCGAAAGACAATGTCCCGCTGCCCGGGTAAAACCGGTTTTAAGTCCGTCACATCCATCATAAAAATGAACAAGCTTATTGGTATTTACCAATTCAAATTCGCCGTTTCTGAAGGTATCCATCCATATAGATGTAAATTCAAGTATTTTGGGATGATTAACTATCAATTCTCTTGACATCAAGGCTATATCGTAGGCGGTACTGTAATGTCCTTCATCGGTTAATCCCGTGCAGTCAAGAAAATTTGTATTATTCATTCCAAGTTCTTTAGCCTTTTCATTCATGAGAACCACAAAGCCCATTTCACTTCCCGCAACCAGCTCTGCCAATGAAACTGTTACGTCATTGGATGAGTGGGTGGCAACCGCTTTTAAAGCATCCCTGACGGAATACTGTTCCCCCGGCTCAATATAAGCCTGTGAACCTCCCATCCCGGATGCATACTCCGATGCAGTAACAATATCATCCATATTAATTTTCCCCGAATCAATAGCTTCCATTATTAAAAGCATGGACATAATCTTAGTTATGCTGGCAATAGGAAGTCTTTCGTTGCTGTTGCCCTCCATAAGAATCTGTCCTGTTGTTGCATCCATTAGAACATGGGCTTTTGCCTTTAATTCAAAAATATTCGTATTTGTCACTATTTGTGCAACGGTCTCAACATCGTAAACCGGTTCACCAAGGTCAGGTACTGCTAAAACAGATATTGCCACCATGTTTAATAATAAAACAACTGCCAAAAAACAACTGATAATATTTTTCAACACTTAAGGACCCCTCCAAGCATTTATCATTATTAAATTTTTATGCAGAATAATGCTTGGATATACTTAATTTTGACTTACAAAATAAAAGTACCCGGAATATTTACAGAGGGCTAAAACTTGCTCCGCAATCTTTCCTCCACATGCTTCCTTGCCTTTTCCTCACCTTTACTCTACAACTTCGTATACATACTTAATTGGTGCAGGTTTTTCATCCTTTATTATAAAAGCACTCAATGAAAGTTTTTGTGCATCGTCCCATTCCGGTAAATTTGTATGTAGTACACATAGAGTATCACCGCTTTTTACTTCATATCCAACCTTGCGGACAATTGTTACACCTGCCGAAGGGTCAATTCTGTCTTCTTTAGTTCTTCTGCCGGCACCGAGAAGCATTGCCGATACACCTATGCTTTCGGCATCTATTGAATTGATAAATCCACTTTTATCTGCCTTTACTTCTATATGTTTTTTGGCCTGCGGCAGCAAATCGAGATTATCGACAATCTGCGTATTTCCGCCCTGAATTCTTACAAGCTCCTTAAACTTTTCCAGTGCTTCCCCCGATTTAATCAACTCACTCATACGATTATAAGCCGATTTAAAATCAGGAAAAGAGCCTGCCAAAACAGCCATATAAGAAGCGATTGTCAGTGCTATAGCGGTTACATCCCCGGCACCGTTTCCTTTTAGCACCTCTATTGCTTCTCTTACCTCATTAGCATTTCCCACCTCATGGCCTAGGGGCTGGTTCATATCGGTAACAACAGCAACGGTCGTTCTTCCAAGGGATTTTCCAATATCCACCATCGTCCTAGCAAGCACCACTGCATCATCAACAGATTTCATAAAGGCTCCCGAACCCACCTTTACATCCAGTACAATACGGTCGCATCCCGAAGCTATCTTTTTGCTCATTATTGAGCTTGCAATAAGGGGAATACTGTCAACAGTGCCCGTAACATCCCTAAGGGCATATATTTTTTTGTCTGCTGGAGTAAGGTTTTCAGCCTGACCAACTATTGCCATTTTATGCATGTTTAAATTATTTATGAATTCTTCCTTGGAAAGTTCTGTTCTAAACCCATCTATTGACTCAAGCTTATCAATTGTCCCGCCGGTGTGTCCCAATCCCCGTCCGGACATTTTTGCTACCGGAATTCCGAGGCTCGCACATAAGGGAATTATTATAAGGCTTAGCTTATCTCCCACTCCCCCAGACGAGTGCTTATCAACCTTTATTCCTTCAATACTTGAGAGATCTACTACCTCGCCGGAATTCACCATTGACATCGTAAGGTTTGAAATCTCCTCCGGGTTCATTCCCTTAAAGTAAACCGCCATTAAAAGAGCTGACATTTGATAATCGGGGATTTTGCCCTCCGTATAGCCTTGGACTATATAATCGATTTCAGCGGCCGTCAGGGCTTCGCCATGCTTCTTTTTATTTATCAAATCAATCATTCTCATTAAACATGACCTCCAAAACGTGTATTTTCTGTTTTTACTTCATCTACAGGATTTGTTCAAGAAAACTTGTCCCTTTAAACCCGGCATCAATTCCAAGATAATGGGCAACGGTCTGTGCAATATCAGCAAAAGTGCTCCTTGTTCCAAGATTTATACCTTTCTTTAACTTCTTTCCGTATGCAATAAGGGGAACGTACTCTCTAGAGTGGTCTGTACTTTCCGTCGAAGGATCGCAGCCATGGTCTGCAGTGATAAATAAAATATCGTCATCTTTAAGGCACTCCAATATTTCCGTTACTCTGTCATCAAACTCTATTAGAGCTTTTGCATAGCCCTCTATATCGTTGCGGTGACCATAGAGCATGTCAAAATCCACAAGATTCGTAAACAAAATCCCTTCAAAGCTTTCCTTCATATACTGAAGGGTTTTTTCAACACCATCCATGTTGTTTTGGATATGTACCGCATCGGTAATGCCTTTTTTGTTGAATATATCTTCTATTTTACCAACGGTCTTAACCTTATAACCCATTTCTTTTGCGTAGTCCAAAACCGTTTTTTCTATTGGATCCAGGGAAAAATCTTTTCTCCTGCTGGTTCTTTTATATTCCCCCGACTTTCCGATAAACGGTCTGGCGATTACTCTCCCCACCGCATGTTCTCCAGTTAGGATCTTCCTTGCAATTTTGCACATTTCATAAAGCCTTTCCACCAAAACTATGTCCTCGTGGGCAGCTATTTGAAACACACTGTCGGCAGAGGTGTACACAATTGGATAACCGGTCTTTACATGCTCATCCCCTAACATGTTTATTATTTCTGTCCCTGAAGCTGCAAAATTCCCAATAATTTTAGTGTTTATTGATTTTTCGAATTCATCAATTATTTCAGGAGGGAATCCGTTGGGATATACGGGAAACGGCCTGTCCATAACTATTCCGGCAATCTCCCAGTGGCCTGTAGTGGTATCCTTTCCGGCAGACCTTTCTGCCATTCTTCCATAGCAGCCAATAGGATTTTCTGATGGTTTAATTCCTTTTATATTATCTATATTACCCAGTCCCAGTGATTCAAGATTAGGAAGGCAAAACCCCGGAACATTAGATGCAATGTTACCTAAAGTGTTACTTCCTTTATCGCCGTACTCTTCTGCATCGGGAAGCTCTCCAATTCCAACACTATCTAAAACAATGATTATTGCTCTTTTCATAGACCACTACTCCTTTGCTGTTTATTTATAATGTACAAAAAAAATCAGTGAACTTTCTTACGCAATCGGGTAGGAGGTAAATAATTATTTTATTTACCGACCTCCCACACCACCGTACGTACGGTTCACGTATACGGCGGTTTCATAGTTTACACTCTAACT
>JGI24709J26583_10002870_pt1 | contig 13875 bp, 16 predicted proteins | sample BioPla2DNA1_FD_26583 | JGI IMG/M metagenome (IMG submission 26583) | reverse complement strand
AGCCAGGCTTGCCGGCGGGAGAGACCGCAATCTTCAAAAATTGTCGCTTGAAAAATATCCTCCTCATTATCGGACGGGCGCAAGGTTTGGGATTTGCTAACCGATGAATGCAGCAGAAGAGCCGTCGAGGTGGCAGAATTGTACGCCGATGGCAAGGCAACGGCGCAAGAACTGGAAGATGCCTATGATGCTGCCTATGCTGCTGCCTGTGCTGCCGATGCTGCCGAGGCCGCTGCCTTTGCTGCTGCCTTTGCTGCTTCCGATGATGCCTATGCTGCAAAAGCGGCTCAGATAAAAATGATCGCCGAGCTTGGTAATCCGTTCAAGAAGGAAAGGACAAAACGATGAAAGAACAGGTTTTTACTTACGTTTGCCGATGGTGCGGGCAGGGAAGAGAAATCAAAGGTTATTTAAAACTGACGAAGAAACAGCAGCGGCATTACCTTGAAAATCCATGCCTGCATTGCCAGTTACGGAGCGCGTTGTATCTCGATAAAAGCAAGGGGACCGGAAAATGAATGATGTAAGACGGCTTCTGAAGACTAAAGTTAACATTGAAACGGCGATGCAGCGAGCTGATCCATTGATGCGGTTGGTTATGCAGCGGCAACTCGACGTAGTTTGTGGGGAGATCGAAGAAGCGCGGGAGGAATGGCACAAGCTTTTCGAACCGCAGGAAATCGACCAGCTCCGGGCGCGGGTTAAGGAGGCAGAATTGAAAAACCGCATTGCCGAACTGGAGCGCGAGGTGCAGGACTACAAAGAAGAAAACGTAAAACTCCTGCAGCAGTGCCTTTCCCTCTACCGGGCTGTAAAAAAGGCAAATTGCGAGCTGGATAAGATCGAGGAAAGTTGCGATAACAACGTTTGGTTTCAGAAGATCAAGGAAAGGATGTACTAATGGCTGATTTTGTTTACCGCTACACCTGCCGCAAATGCGGAGCAATCCGGGAGGTGCGGACGTTGAAAGAGCTGACGAAAGACCAGAAGCACGAAAAGCATTGACCGCCAATCCTATACCTTATATATATAGGTGAAATACCTGCATGGTCAAAATATGGGACAAGCCAGGCTTGCCGGCGGGAGAGACCGCAATCTTCAAAAATTGTCGCTTGAAAAATATCCTCCTCTATCAGGATTTGGCGCGGTGCCTGGCTGACCGCTGCGCCAACCAAAACCCCTCAACAGCGTTATGTGGGCATTGGCCACAATGTGCGGATTTAGGACGCGAGGGCGGCTTGAGGAAGCCGAAGCTAAATCTGCTCCTGGCTCTAAGCCGCGCCTCTAGAGTGGTAATTGTGGCAAGCGCGGCATTTTTGCCAATTAAAATTAATTCAAGGCCAACAAAATTGACAAAACCAAAAGGAGAAACCAAAAAATGGAATCATCGAAATCGCTCCAAACCTACAACAAACAGCAAACGCAATCACTCCCAATTACATCAATGAGCGATCTTGCTACGGCTGGAGATTTGATTGCCAAGTCGGGCATGTTGGGCGCGCGAAATCCAGCGGAGGGCTTTCTGATCGTCGCAACCTGCCACCAGGAAGGAATTTCGTTTTTGAAATTCAAAGAACGCTACCATGTGATGATGGGGCAAATTGCGATGAAATCCGAGGCCATGCTTGCCAATCTCCTGGAGCTGGGCGGAGAATATCAAATCATCGAACGAAATCCCGACATTGCCAGCGTCAAGCTGAAATTCGGGAAAGCCGAATATGTGTCAACGCTGAAATGGGAGGATGCAAAGGAAGAATCCTACACCAAGGCGAAAAATGGCGAGTTGAAAGACAATTGGAGCACACCGCGAAGGCGGATGCAGATGATGTGGGCGCGTGTCGTGTCCGATGGCGTTCGCGCTGTTTGCCCGCTTGCGACCCGTGGAACATATACGCCAGAAGAAGTCATGGATTTTGACGAATCTCGTGAAATGAAAAATATTACCCCTGTCGCCACGGACAATCCGATCGTCGTCGAACCACTAACACCAAAACCAAAAACATTGGCCGATGAATCCGACATGCCAGAAACGATTGTCGAAGAGCCGCCGCAAATGCCGCAAATGCCAATGCCGCAAATGCAAATGCCGCAAAATCCACAATCGACAATATCGGCCGACATAGTCGGCCCCGACAATCTCGACTATACAATTTGCAAGGCGAATGGCGCAATGAACGGAATCAAGTGGGAAGAAATGGACACCCATGTTTTGAAAATGGCCATGGACATATCCAACCCAAACATCTACAAGCAGGACAAGGATGTTATTTTTGACATCCTTATGACCAGAGACAACAAATAACAGTAAAAACCACCACCCCAAAAAACAAAAGGAGAAATCGACCAATGACCGAACCAAATGCAAAAACAAACTTGACCGCGCTTGCAACCTTGGACAATTCGAAGGCGGTTGAAATTTGGAAAAGCAACCGCGATGCCGTCTTGCAGGAAGCTGGGGCATTGACCAAAATCGAAAACCAGCAGGACTACGACAACGGCACTGCAATCATGGCGAAAATCAACCAGCTGATGAAAGACTTGGAAAAAGAACGCAAGTCCTTGACCGCGCCACTTGACAAGATCAAGAAAGAAATCATGGGACAAGAAAAGGCACTTGTGAAAGACCTGGACGCCGAACATTATCGTTTGCGCATCACCTGCGGTGAGTACTATACCAATCTCCAGCGCGAGCGTGAACTAGCCGAGCAACGCAAGCGAGCAGAGGAAGCGGAACGCCAAATGCAAAACCAAACCGCCGCCGATTTGTTTGGCGCGGAATCTGCGGCAATCAAACCAGCTCCAACGGTGATTGTCCCAACACGGGCAACAAGCGAAAATGCAAAGGCGGTTGAAGTTTGGGATTTTGAAATCACGGACGAAACGAAGCTTGACCGAAAATTTTTATCTCCCGACCCCTCGAAAATCCGTGCGTTTTTGCAATATGCCAAAAAAATGGGGCAAACCCCGGAAACGTTGTCCGAGCCTGGATTGAAGATTACAAAGAGTTTCCGCATTGACGGAAAATGATTTTTGACAGAACCAAGCCAATCCCCCCCCCAAAAAAAAACAACGCTAAAACAAAAAGGAAAACCGAAAATGAACAATCTGAAAACAGGGCTGGATTTTGTAAACTACATCATCCAAAACAAAGCACAGGGATTTGTGGCAATCAGCCAAAATCCACAATTGAAAGAAAAAATGTATGACGCGCTTGCTGAAATCCCATCGTTTGACGAAGATTGCAATCCGCATGGTTTTGTAGTTGCCGTTGACTATGTCAGCGGGATTTTTGAGGACGATCCACACACCTATGTTGGCGTGTATATTTTCGACCCCGATCGGCAAAAGGGCGATTGGTGGCGTGGCTCAATCTCACAAGATTATAAAAAAACTTTTGGAAACGAAGCCACGGCTGTCCAAAAGACCTATCTGGAATCCACTAATGAGCAACTTGCAAAAGTTGGCTGGATTGCCGGGGAAAATTATGGTGCGTGGGCCGGGCGTGTCCTTGGCGAAAAAATACACTGCTGGGTAGCTGAAAGGGAAGCAAAAACTGGCAAGAAATACTATGTCATCCAGGCACTTGGCAGGGCATCCCAAAAGGCGGCGCGGAGCATTGGATCGATTTTCGGCGCACCGCCTCCAGCGCAACAAATGCCAGCATTCCAGCAATCGCAAGCGCCACAAGCGCCACAAGCGCCTCAAGCACCGCAACAACCGCAAATTCCGCAATCTCCTACCTATCAGCCATTCCAGCAACCGCAACAACCATTCCAGCAAGTTCCGTCATCCCCTGCACAGCAACCACAACAACAGCAAAATCCGTTTGCGTAATGGATTATCCAACGATCATCATCGACACTCGCGAACAAAGACCATGGGCATTCCCCGAATGGATATCCGTTCGGCGCGGAACACTCCAACAAGGCGATTACGCGCTTGAAGGCGACCCGAATTTTGCAATCGAGCGAAAATCCCTTGATGATTTTGTCGGCACGCTTTTCAGTGGCTGGAATCGTTTTCGCCGCGAGTTGTCAAGGATGGTTGACAATGGATTTGTTGCCCGCGTTGTGATTGTCGAGGCTGATTTTGAATCTCTAATGTGGCGTGATGGTGGCAATGGCGATTTAATCGCCCCTGAACATCGTCACCCACGAATAACGCCGCAAGCAGTAGCGATTCGCTTGGCCGAATTGACCATGATGGGTGTTACTGTACTTTTTTGCAGTGACCCCGACCATGCCGCTGGAATGGCATATAATTTACTCATGGTTCGCCATGCGCAAATTGAACGCAAAATACTGAATTTGGAAATAGGAGCATCCGCAAGTGAAGCCAAAAACTGAATCATTCATCCTTTCTGTCGAGCAAGTGATTTTCCCTCGAATCGAAGACGATATTAAAAAGCGGGAAGATGGGGAATCCAATCTTTTTTATATATTCAAGTACACGACAACCTTCGGACTTTCTGGAACAGCTAAAGGCGGTCTCTTGCACCGTCCGCAACCAGGGGAAACTTTTACGGTTACGGGATGGTTCGAAGCCAACCGCGGCGAGCGTGTATTTATGTTCAAGTCGGCAAATCCCTACATCCCGGATTCGTCCCGTGAATTGCTGGCATATGCCTGTGATTTGACCAACGGTTTTGGCGAACGCACGGAAGAGGCGATTTGGGAAGCATATGGCGAAAAATGGAAGGAAATCCCAGACGAAGCCGTTGGCGAAATCCGAAATTTGACCGAGGAAAAACTTGCACGGTTTAGAGAGACAATCGGGGAATTGGAATTGCGACGCGAGGAAGCCAAAACCATAGCCTGGCTGAAATCGCATTTTGTGTCAAATCGAAATGCGGAAAAAATCATTGCCGAATTTGGTGCGAAAACGATTGAAACAGTTTCCGAAAATCCTTATGCATTGACAAAGGTTGACGGAATCGGCTTTTTGACAGTTGACGGAGACATCCGCCGTTCGTTTGGAATTAGCGACCAGGATCCACGTCGAATCCGTGAATGTATTAGGTATTGCATGGGCGAACTTACTAGCCGCGGCGATACTGTAATCCCTGTTTTTTTACTTGAGGCAGAATACAGGAAGATTTGCCATGACATACCTAAGCCATTGGGCGACCAGGAATTTACGCGGCTGATAACATCGGGTGAATTTGTTTTGTTCAACACCTCGTCGCTTGTTTCACGACGCGAAGAGTTCGAAGCGGAAACGGCGATTTTCAAATTTGCAACAGGGACAGGACATGAATTTAGATAATGATAAAAAAATTACCCTGGACGAATCCCAGTTGAACGCAGTTGAAAATGCTTGCAACCGCAGGTTGTCCATTGTTACTGGCGGTGCTGGAACTGGGAAAACGACCATCATTAAGGAAATAGCAAAAAGATTATCCAAAGAAGGCGAGGAAGTCGAACTTTGCGCCTTTGCAGGGAAAGCCGCTGCAAGAATGCGTGAAGCCACGGGAATCCCTGCCAGTACCATTCATCGCTTGCTTGAGTTTCGAGGAACGGGATTTGCGCGAAAAACCTTGAGGAAGTCAACAATCATCGTCGATGAAGCGTCAATGGTAAATTCGCTTATCATGGCTGAAATCGTCAACCGCAATCCAAGGCGATTGGTTTTGGTTGGCGATGATGCGCAACTGCCGCCAGTTGGAGCAGGACAGCCATTTCACGACCTGATCAGGATTTGCCCGCAAATCGTTTCGACTTTGACAACCTGCTACCGTGCGACCGAAGCCATTTTTAAAGCCGCGCTGGCAATCCGAAATGGAATCCACCCAATGGGCAAAGACGAAACAGAGCAGGAAAAATGGGCGATGGTGCAAACTGGCGACCCCAAGCAAACTCATAAAATCATTTTGGACATGGTTCGGCGTGGCGACCTGGATTTTCAGCAGGATATTATTCTTGCGCCACGAAACGAGGGTGAAGATGTTGCGATCGAATCATTAAACAGCGACATAATCGAAATCGTTCGAAACACTACGCCATCGACAAAAAAATCAAAATGGTGTCCAGGGGATAGAGTGATCAATTTGAAGAACAATTCAGAGCTTGATATTTGGAACGGGACTACTGGCACGGTGCTATCCGTCCACAACAACGGGGATATTTGGCTTGAAACAGATTTTCCCGTGCGTGATGCCAATAACGATTTGGTTTCAGAAATCATGGTTCCCCAATCTTTTGTTTCGGTTAATTTCAAGCCTGCCTATGCATTGACCGTGCATAAAAGCCAGGGTTCGCAATATCGAAAAATTGTTGTCATCGCACAACAGCGCGATGCATATAGCCTATTGTCCAGGTCATTGATCTACACGGCTGTGACCCGTGCGAAAAAAGAATGTTTGGTTGTTGGCGAATTGCGAGCTTTTTTCGATGCCATTCGCCGCGAAACACGGACGCAAACCGTAATGCAACAACTCGCAAAATACCATAGGTAAGGCAAGCCATGGGCAATTATAGCGGATACAATTTTGACGACATTGACAAACATGTTTCGGCAAAACAAATTGCTGAAATGCATGGAATTGAAGTTGTTGGCAATCGCTGTAAGGCGGTTTGGCGCGGTGGAGAAAACGACCAATCGGTTTCTTTTTCCGACGACGGCAAATTTTACGACTTTGCAATCAAGGAAGGCGGTGGGGCTGTAAAGTTATTGTCGTTGATCACGGGACGCGACATGCAGGAATGTTCCATGGAGCTAGGTGATAGATATTGCCCCCAGCTGAAAAAGCAACCAAGGCAATCAAGACAAAAAGACAACATTGATGCAAAGCCAATGCCAAACCCAGCAATTTCCGAAACGGAAACAGTTGGCGTGAATGGACAAACCATTGAACAATCTGCAATTGTCGTCCAAATGGATGAAACAAGCCCTGCGATGATCAGACCGCCAAACCCAAAGGAAAAATTGATTTCCAGCGGATGGACTGATGTTGCCGTATATGATTATCTCGATTCCGATGGCGATGTTTCGTTTCGCGTCCATCGCCTTGAAAAAGACGGCAAAAAGACATTTCTCCAGCAGGATGTAAAAAACAAGTGCTGGAATATCCGCAATGCCGAAAAACTACCCTACAACCTGCCTGCTGTAATCAAAGCAAAAGAAGTTTGGATCGTTGAAGGCGAAAAAGATGCAAACACTTTGATTGAGCGTGGAATTTGTGCGACAACAAACAACGGCGGGGCTGGAAACTGGGCGGTTGATTGCATGAAATACCTCGCTGGCAAGGATATTGTCATTTGCGCGGATAACGATTCAAAGGGCAAAGCCCATGCCGAATTGATAGCGCGTGGAATTTGCGATCGTGTGAAGTCCTTGAAAATCATCGTGCCGAGCGACCAACCCAAGGGCGATGTGACAGATTACCTTATGGGCGGTACGCATACAATAAATGACTTGTTTAACCTCGCGTTGTCCACGCCGACCTATGTAAAGCCAAAGCTTGGAGCAGTCACAAAGGCGATGAAGGAAGCGGCAAAGGAAGCAAACAAAAAGCCATTTTGCAATTATTACATTGAAGAGGAAGAAAAAGAAGGCGGCGGGAAAAAGTTTGTCAAGCGTCCTAGGGGCTTGTCCGATATGATCCTAGACTTGCAAACCCGTTGCCTTGGATTCCCCTTGCGTATTGGCAATGATTCGCTGTTCGACTATCGGCGCGATACTGACGAGATATCGTTTTTCACGGAGCGTGATAGGTTTTTTGCCTGGATTAGCCTGACAACAAAGCAAAATGTTTNCTGGCTGAATAACGATGCGGATGGTTTTCACAACAAATCTGTATTTTTTCAATCGTTCCTCTTGAATGCGACCCGATGCGACCGAATAAGCCTATTCCCGTGCTACCCCGAATATTCCGATGTGTTTTATCATTATCCCGATTTGCCACAGCCATCGGTCAATTATTCTGTGTTCGAGCAATTGATTGATTTTTTCAATTCGCAAAACGACGGCATGAGCAGGAACATCATAAAATCGCTATTTGCGTCTCCGATGTGGTACCGCAAAGACACGCCACGACCAGGATTCCTGATTGATTCGAACCAAGGAAAAGGCGTGGGGAAAACGACCCTGGTCAAAATGGTGGCGTATTTATACAAGTCGCGCTACATCGAAAGCTCTGCCGAAGAATTGCGCGTCCATCCCGACGAATTGAAAAAACGCCTTGTATCCGCTGAAAACCGCAAGGCGAACATACTTATGCTTGACAATGTGGTTGGTGAATTTTCATCTGATATCCTTTCCTCGATGATCACCAGTTCCGACATTGCCATTCGCGCGCCTTATAGCCGTGGCGAAGATGTGCGGCAAAACGACTTGACCTTTGTCATTACCGCCAATGCGGCGCGATTGGATTCAGACCTTGCAACGCGGTTCATTGTCGCATTTTTGGACAAGCCGACTTCCAGGGACGGTTGGGAAGAGCGAGTAAGGGCGTATATTGACCAGTATCGCTGGCAGATTTTTGCCGACATGCTTGACATGATCAAAAAGCATATCCCATACAATGAATTTCCCAATGATCGCTTTGCCGTGTTTTCGCGTGAAATCATCCAGCCAATGTGTGGATCGGAAGCTGAATTCATCCGCACAATGACGCTTTGCACGGAATACAAGGCGGCAACGAACTACGATGCGGAAGACGCGGAGCAAGTCGAGCAGTTGATTTGGGCGAAGATTTGCGCATTGTCTCCAATAGAAAAAGGGATTTGCAAATTTTTTGTTTCAGCGCGGGCAATCAAGGAATGGTTCAAGGAAGAAAACTTGACACGAAGACGCTCCGACCAATTTACGCAACAGAAAATAATCCAATACGCGAAAGACGGGCATGTAAAGCGCATTGATGCGCGGATAGAGCGATTGCGGTTTGACGGAAGACAGGTAAGGGGAGTTTTGTTTACGCCTGATGCCGTTGGCGAAAATTCTCCAATTCGGCTCATCGACCGAATCGAAACAGATCGCGGAGCATATTTAGGACTACAGGAAAAAATCAATGAAAATAACATTGCCTCAAACAATGCCGAGTTTTGAAATCAAGGAAATTCACGGGAGCGAAGAGCTTGTCACAAAATCCGACCGCCATCCCGTGTGTGATGTGTCCATTGATTTTTGCGAGGAAAGCCACAAGTATTATTTGAACGCTGGCGATGTTATGCAAACATTGCCATCCGTGACCCAATTGGTTGGGCATTACACAAATGGATTTGACGCTGAAAAAGTGGCAAAAGAGCAAGCTAAAAGAAAAGGCATAACTGAAGCGGAAATAAAGCTTGAGTGGAACGATGCGGCGCGGCTGGGTACTCGTGTACATGCAAACATGGAACATATGATGAACGGAAAGCCGCCGCCAATCAAACCCGACACAATGCGAGAACGCCAAATCATGGCGGCTGGATGGGATGCAATGCAAGCAATTAAAAATGCTGGGTGGATCCCGCTTGCGGCTGAAAAAATGGTGCTGGGGCTGGCTTGGAAATTGGCTGGAACGATTGACGCTATCTTTCGGCGCGGAAACGAAGTCATGCTTGTTGATTGGAAAACAAACAAAGCCATACGAAAAAGTGGGTTCAACGGTGCGAAAATGCTAAAGCCCGTGCAGTGGCTTGACGATTGCGAATTTATAAAATACAGCCTACAATTGAACTTGTACGAACGGATTTTGATTATGGAGGGCTATCTGCCTTCCGTGTCGGAAACAAGGAAGCAACTTGTCCATCTTACGCCAGACGGATTCAAGGTAATCCAAGTTGAAAAAATGCATGAGGCTGAAATTATCGTGCTTGATTATTTGGTCAACGACTGGTTTTCGGAACAACCACCTTTTTGAAAATATGAAATACCTAAGCGTATGTTCGGGGATCGAGGCGGCAAGCGTCGCGTGGAAAGACTTGGGATGGGAAGCCGTCGGCTTCTCCGAAATCGAGCCGTTCCCGTGCGCAGTGCTGGAACACCGATTCCCAGATGTTAAGAATTACGGTGACATGACAAAATACAAGGTGTAGGCATAGGAGAACGGCGATGAATAGCAAAAACACCCCAACACAACCCGCACAGCTCCCAAAATCCGAAATTCTCAAAATCCTTGAGGAACTCGGAATTTCGGGAATTGTCAAAACCGCAACGCTTTCTGCGAAACTCGGGATATCGACCTCGACAATTGCAAAGGCGACCCAAAAAGGCGAATTGAAGAAAATCGCCAGGAACTGTTATCATGTTTCCGATATCGCTAATTGGCTTGTCAAGTATCCGCACTACATAGCGGTGTAGTTGATTTTGTGACAAGCAAGCAAAGAAAAAAACAAAAAAACAGGAATTTTACAATGCTGTTATTTAATGAATACCAATCAAAGGAAAGCCTTGCAAATCTCAAAAGGCTTTATGCCATGGCTAAAAATTGTCCGTTTTGCGGAGAAAAGCCAATTTTTAATTCCGTCCGAAGAAATAGAACATCAAATGAATTTGTCGTTCCCTTTGATTTTTATTATTTATGGGCAGGCAGAGAGCAAATCATATCAAGCAAGTGCTGTTCCTGGGCTGAAAATGTTGGGTATATATTTTCCAAGTTGCCTAATGCTGAAAATATTATTTACAAATGGAACAAACGCATAAGCAAGGTCAATTTTGAATATGACGGCAAATTTCAATGCATGGTTGTTCCATTTGACCTTTTCAAGTGGATAGACGAAGATGCCTTTGCCGTAAAGAAAACAATATCAGTACTTGACACAAGGCAAGGGCAAGTTGGGATATGCTTTAAAGAGCATACGCAAAAAGACAAAGTTTTGATTTATTGCGAAAATCAAGAATATGAACCGGCATATACAAATAGATACATCATCCAAGTAAAAAGGGGCAAAGAATAAATTACTTGAAAAACGCGGTATAAACAGCTATCATGATAGCCGTGATCCATGCGATAAAACTAACAACCCATGATTTTTGGGATTCCAAAATCTTAAGCCGCACCCTGAAATCCTCAAGCCTGTCAAAAATATTCGGCTTGTCGAACAGTCGATCCAGCTTTACCTTGATCGCCTCAACTTCTTTCAAAAGCTTGACAATGTAATCTTCCAAATCTTTTTCTGTCATTTTTCCACCGCCATGCCTTTGATTTTTTCTTCATATTCTTCAATTCTGCGTTTTGTAACCGATGCCTTGTAAGTTATCCACCCTGGCGCTTTCATGCAAAGCCTGCAGAATTCCCATGACTGGAATCTTACAAGGTACCTTCGGCGATGATACCATGGATAATTGTAGTCAGCCAATTTGTACCCGTTGCGCTTGAATTGCTCGTTTGACTCCTTGAAGTGCTGCCTCGTACCATCCCCATAGCTCCATTGCAAATCATGTATCATCGACGGCACAATCAAGGACGGGTTAAACTTGTTGATGAGCTTCCGCAGCGATTCGGGGAACCACCCTGGGCCAATCCCGTTGACAAGAGACAAAATTTCCTCGTCCGTCTTTTCGAACAGCAATTCCCGCCCTTCAAGCTCCAGATTCGCAGCGATTTCCCTTGCTTGGTTCAATTCCTTTTTTGATATCATATTTACCGCCTCGCCTACTTTTCGTATCGGCTTTTTGTCGGGAACAATTCAAAAAGCTTGTCCTTGATTACCTTATATCCAGCATCGTTGAATCCAAGGTACATTTTCGAGTAATCGCACTCTGCCGCATCCTCGGCGCATTGGATAGTGTGCTTTACATCAGCCTGCATCGCTTCGGGAGTTTTTTGCATCAAGCCATAAAACAAATTGCAAATCGTGTACCCGTTGCCTTTATTATAAGCTATTCTTTTGATCAAGTCCACAACGGACGAATCAAACGGCTGTGGCGTGTGCACATCCATATGGCTGGACAATGGCTTTTTCAATTTTGCCATAAGATCAAAAGTCGCCCTGGCTCGATTATACCACAAGCCATCCCCAAGATCGGCTTTCATCCTGCCGTCGCCAACAACGGGAATTTTCGCCAAGTTGCATTCCTGGAGAAAGATTTGATCGTCCGTGTTGAATATCCAGCGACCAACAATCTTGTGTTTTTTTATTGTCCCGATCACCTTGTCAATAATATTCGCATCTTTGTTTTGCGACTTGTCATGGATCGGGACAATAGTGACTTTCGATGTGTCAAGCCACTTTGGTGGATTGGTTGTAGCGATATAGATTTCACCCAGATTCCTGCAATTTCTTTCCATCGCGCGAAGACAGATTTTCAGTTCGTTGTCATTGTCGCAACTGCCCGACCCAAGCGGAATAATCACGGGAATCCTCGACCGCTGGATTTCACCCTGGATTGGCTCGTCCGTATCGGTAAATGCTGGGATATGACTTGTTATATCAGCTGGGCTAATCAAGCATTGGCATGTTGCGAAGTCAACACCTTCAATTGTGCGTACCGCCTTGCAATTCCTGCTTACGTTCTCATGCCGCAAGCAAAAATGAAGACATCCTCGGTTAATGCCATCGCAAAGCGGATATGAAGGGCATTGGCTCGGCATATGGATTGTCTTTGCATATTTTGACAACAACGCGGGCTCGCGCCCGCCATTGATGACGATTGTCGGAACATCGTTCGAACTGCCGATATGAACCGCCGCCGACGGTGTGCTGATTATCCAGCTGGCATGTTGGCAAAGGGAAATAAATTCATCGACCGTAGTTTTACCGCGCAAATCGACAACATTATCCAAGTCCGTCACGATGTCCCTGGCGTTATTGGCACCAGGATGAACAACTGTCCACCCCTTGGCAATGAGATTGTCAACAACTTCTTGCCAATATGGATATCGCTTACATTCGCCTGACCCCCGTTGAACGCTCGGCGAAATAAGTATGTATGGATAATCAAGATATTTTGGTCTGATTGGCAACTCGCACTTTGCAGCGCGAAATCTCGGCACCCTTAGTGCAGAGCATAGCGTATAGACATAGCCCTGGACAAACGTCCCGAACTTGGCAATGCGCTCCAATGGTACGCCGCCATATGTGGCGAAAACATCAATGACCTTTTCGCCCCGTGGTATTTCGGCAACAAAGCCATTAACGCCTTTTGTAACCGCCTCGGCAAAGCTGGAATCGAAAAAAAACCGAAAATCGGAATATCTTTTGACCAGCTGCTGTACCGCGCCAACGGTCACAACCGCATCGCCAAGATGTTTATGAGTTGTAAGCCTTACATACTTCATTCGTCGTTTTCTGTTTTTTTTGTTATGGTTGATTGGATTGGTCTTGTTGACTTTGTTGTTGCGGTTGCGATTGCGTTTCAGGTTTTGCCTCCGCCTTCGGCGCGGTCTGCCCAACCGCCACGGGTATGGTTGTCGTCTTCGTGTCCGCGCTGGTTGGCGTTTGGCTTTGGTCTCCGCTCGTGGTAGGCGATGAATCGCCCTTGGAAGTCGTCTGCGCCTGACCTGCGGACGCACCCTTTACATTGCGGAGTAATTCCAGCGCGGCAGTCGTATCCACGTCCGCCGACCTGTCGCCGACGTTGTTGTTGACGAATAGACCGCTTGACTTCGCCATTTCCGCTTGCTTGTTCGCGTCCGCCGTTTCGCCATCGCCGCCCTCGGTTGTGCCAATAGGGGAATGGATCGAGTTGGCTTGCGAGTTGTTCGTCCCGATTTGCAGGGTAGCCTTGCTGTCTGGCTTCACGTCAATGTAGTAGCCAGCGTTGACCTGCGGCTGCCTGAACCCAGCGCACCCGACCAAAAAAAGAATCCCAATCGAAAACAGGACAAATAAAACCTTCTTCATTTTGAACCTCCGACTTTTAGATTTCACACTGGGACAATATGGATTCGACATCGATGCCTTCTGGCAGCAAGGCTGTGACGACCGGGATGAGGGACTGGAACAGCGGATC
>JGI24709J26583_10002866_pt1 | contig 13886 bp, 10 predicted proteins | sample BioPla2DNA1_FD_26583 | JGI IMG/M metagenome (IMG submission 26583) | reverse complement strand
TCCCAAGCTCCTTTACCCTGTCAAACATCTCATCAATCACAGATTGAAACCGCTCTTTCGTAAAGCCAAGCTCTCCCGTATCAGGATCCTTAAGCCTGTCATTGAACTCCAAATAAGAAATCCATACTGCATGTAATTCATCATTACTCTCTGCAGCTTTAACATTACCTAGCGGCATCAATATTATATTAACCAGAACAAGAATAATACACACACATTTATTTAAAAACTTCATCATCAAACCTCCCTGTTCCTCTTCTATCTGCCTGTTGGATACAACTCAAATACCTGCAGTAATGTTTCATATATTACTCTGGCTGCTTCATACTGAAATGCCGGATCTGATATCTTCGCAAAGTCATTTTTATTAGACATAAAACCAAGCTCTATCAGTATAGCCGGTACGGTATTATTATGTACAACAGTATATTTTGCTGCCCTTGTACCACGATTTTTGGTATTTAAGGCACCTGATAGGCTGTTTACAAATAAATTGGCAAGTTTTTCACTGTTAAGCCCCGCCTTGTTTTTCTTATTATTATTGTTGGAATAATATATCTCTGTTCCGTAAATTGATGAATTCGTATTAGCGTTCATATGAAGACTTACAAATAAGTCTGCTCCAATCATATCTGCAAAGGCGGCTCTTTCCGCTAATGAAACATCTATATCCGATTCCCTGGTATAGTAAACCTTAAGCTGTGAAGGGTTCGAATTAAAGAAATCCTTACATATCTCATAAAGTATCTTAAAATTAATATCCTTTTCATTTGTTTCAAAATATCGGGCTCCCGGTGCAGGTCCCCCATGTCCGGGATCAAGTACAACAATGTTCTTATATATATCTCTTGGATTGCCGACATTCACATATATGAAATCTGCATCTGCAAATATCTCATACCCCTGAAGTACTGAGGTTGATACCAGAATTTCCGTTTCATAATTCGAATTTAAGAATACAGATACATCCTTAATTACTGATGAATTTACAATAATCGAATTATCATTTATATATGAAGTATAGTCACCGGGTATACGTATGGCAAATCTCAGTAATCTGTACTGATCCTCATGTTTTATCTGATTAACTGTAATGGAAGCAGGGTTAGGAATGATAAGCTCAAAATCGCTTATATCTGCAATAGGATATTCAGGAACAACAGGTATTCCCGGCTCTGTCGGTTCCGGTAAAATTGGCGGTGAAAACGGCTCATCCTTCTTCGGAAACATAATAGTATAATTATTACCTTCCTCTACAATATAATAATCACTGTCTTCCATAAGCCCAAGATATATTAACGTGCTGTTTGTTGTATGATACAAATTAACAAAATTAATAACTTTCCCGTTATATATTGAAATATACTGATCGTTTATGTTCTTTTTCNTATTTGGCAGTTCCATATAGAAAACTCCGGGCATTTTGTTAATAACGACATCAAGAGGCTTGCTGCCTGTAAGAGTGATATAATCCATGGTATCATTTGTGCCAATAGTAACATTGTTTAATGAATTGAAATAAATAGTTAAATACAAGGTCTTTTTATCTGAAGAAAGTGACAAATCATATGTGAACTTTTCAGATAAAACATTAAACTCCAGCTTGCAGCTCATATCCTCTGCATTATAGGTACAAATAGTATCAATCATATTTCCTGAATAATTTCCCAGATAATATGTATTGGGATATATATTCATATTCGAGGCATGTAACGTTATCTGTCTTCCATTTACCTGTGATGTAACAGTACTGAACGGACTATCTGCGACTATAGCATAGGTCTCTGAATTAATCTTCACATCACTGTAATCCTTTGTAACAGTATAAATATATCCATATATATCAGAAGTACCGTTATCAATATTGTGAACTCCTGAGCTTTTACCTAATAAATTCGAAAAACCATCCCATTGCTGTATGACCGTACCCCTATCCCAGGTCACAGGAGAATCTCCCAACTCAGGAGCATTATCCTGAGTTTGCTCAGGAGCATTATCCTGAGTTTGCTCAGGAGCATTATCCTGAGTTTGCTCAGGTGCATTATCCTGAGTTTGCCCAGGAGCACTATCATTATCTTGACCGGGTACAGAATAGTCATCAGTTGATTCATCTGTAATTACTTCATCCTTTCTTGATGTGATGATTGAGGTCATGCTGTTTTTATCCCAGCGATAATCAAAACCAAGACAGGATGCCGTAAAGCTGCCCGGAACCATAACATACGAAGTACCGACATCATGATTTGTTACAATCATCGGAGCCGTATCCAGAACAACAGCCTTACCATTTAAGTGAGCAACCGGACTTCCGACCTTCATCTTAAGTGTGTTACCGTTTCGCGATAAGGTTATTGTTTTATCCGAAGAATTATATTTGTATGAAGCATTTATTTTGGTATCTGCAAACACTCTCTTTGCCCGAAGCATTGCAGTATTATTTGTAATGATGCTGGGCATATTTCCAAGATTAACTTCCTGTCCGTCGATAGTGACATTTCCTTGTGTACCATTGTAATAGAACTTCTCACCATCATCATAGGAAAGAAGTAAAGGAAAGCTTTTTCTATTTACAGATACAGTACATGTACTTTTGTTCCATGTATATTCATATCCCAAATTCTCAAATACAAATCTGGATGGAACAAGAATCTTAGTAACATTCTCATTAACATATTTTATCTTTACAGGGGCAACAGGAGCAGTTGTCTTCTTTCCATTGATATAAGCTTCCTTGCTGCCAATCTTGAGCACAATCGTGGTACCATACTTTGATATGGACACTGTTCCTTTAGCCTTATCGTATACACAATCTGCTTTAACAGCTGATCTGGCAAAGATATCCTTATATGGCACCAATGCAATATTACTTTCAATTAATCCCGGTGTACTGTCAACGCTTATTTTCTTTCCGTTATAAGTAACCTTTACTTGAAGATCCTTATAAGTATATTCTTTTTTTGTGGTATAATTGTATATCCTTATTCCTGAGGCAGCAATTACACTGTTACTCTGCAGGAAAATCTGCATTGTAAAAATAAAAAATGTAATTATAAACATGCCCCATAATCTGATACTACGGTTTTTCATCTTCTGTCATCACTCCCTGTTAACATATAAGTCGTCAGTTCATATATTACAATAGTGTTAAATAGTGTTAAAACTGTGTCATTTATGCATTTTTACATAAAATATCTAAAGAAATTTTAAAATATAAGCTTTCATATGAAAATTTGCTGCCATATAATAACACAAATACCTTATATTACTAAGCACTACTTATGTAGTCTATAATTTTATTGGACATTTATTTTATTCTACAGCAATCGATTATATTTCATATATTATAATGTAGGTAATTGTAATTATTACATTTGGGAATTATTCCGTACTATTTAAATAGAACAGATAAACCTATTTAATTTCTATTAATTATATGATAAACTACTGGAAAGGCTAATTTACTCTATAATGGAAGGTAACTCTACAATATGAAACTACAAAGAATAATGGGATTTGCAAGAAGAGCGATTGACGATTATAATATGATTCAGGAGAACGATAACATAGCAGTAGGCATATCCGGCGGCAAAGACAGCTTAACTCTGCTCTATGCCTTAAGCGGCTTGAGAAGATATTATCCTAAGAAATTCCGATTAGAAGCAATAACAGTGAGTATGGGTTATAAAGAAGCTGATTTTTCTGCTGTGGCCGAATTATGTAAGGAATTGGATGTTCCGTATACAGTTGTAGAAACAGATATTGCAGAAATCCTGTTTGAACACCGAAAAGAAAGCAATCCCTGCTCGTTATGTGCTAAACTAAGAAAGGGAGCATTTAATAAAAAGGCAAAAGAACTAGGCTGCAACAAAAAAGCATATGCCCATCATTTCGATGATGTTATCGAAACTATGCTAATGTCCCTATTATATGAGGGCAGATTTCACTGCTTCTCTCCCGTGACCTATCTTGACAGGTCGGACATCACCCTGATTCGCCCGTTAATATACGTGGATGAACTCGAGATAATCGGCTTTAAAAAAGCGTATCAGCTTCCGGTCGTTTCCAATCCCTGTCTCGTAGACGGTCACACAAAACGCGAATACATCAAACAGCTTATAAAAACATTAAACCATGACAGCCCCGGTCTTCGCGAAAGATTATTCACAGCAATTCGCGAAAGCAGCATCCCGGGCTGGAAGTAAGCTGACACAATTTTGACATGGTACCGACATGGTGCCTGTCACCATTACAAATTTGTTACACGAGTTAATATTTTCGTAATGGTGCCTGTCACTATTACAAATTTGTTACAAAGGAGCATAACTATGGCTGAATTTAATTATCATGATCAGGTGGATATTGAAAATTCGATAAAGCTTCGTGGTCTACTAGAGAAGCTTCCGAGGTTCTGCAGAGAATTCTTCAGAGGAATTGAGCCTACAACCTCCTCCAGAACAAGGATTGCTTATGCCTATGATTTAGGAGTATTTTTCGAGTTTTTGAAGAATAATAATCCCCTGTTTAAAGATACTCCGGTTACAAAGTTTCATGTGGATATACTTGATGAGCTGACACCCCTTGATATCGAAGAATACCTTGAGTATCTAAATTATTACAAATCAAATGACAAGGAATATATTAACCGCGAGACAGGCAAGAAAAGAAAATTGGCGTCTTTGCGTAGCTTTTATAATTACTTTTATCAAAAACAGATAATTAAGACCAATCCCGCTTCCTTGGTAAAAATACCGAAGCTACACGAAAAGGAAATAATTCGCTTGGAACCGGATGAAGTTGCACTTCTGCTTGATGAAGTTGAAAACCCCGAAAATCTTACTAAGACACAGATGAAATTCCATGCAAAGACTAAAACTAGGGATCTCGCTATTATGACTCTCCTGCTCGGTACAGGAATCCGTGTATCCGAGTGTGTCGGTCTGGATATAAACGATGTTGATTTTAATAATAACGGAATTAAAATCAAACGTAAAGGCGGATATGAGGTAGTTATTTATTTTGGAGATGAGGTCAGAGAAACTCTGCTTGATTATATGGAAGAAAGAAAAAGCTTAATTCCCCAGGAAGGACACACTACTGCCCTCTTCCTTTCCTTGCAAATGAAAAGATTAAGCGCCCGTTCCGTTGAAAATCTTGTGAAAAAATATTCTCAAGGAGTTACAAAGCTTAAGAAAATAACACCTCATAAGCTCAGAAGTACATATGGTACCGCCCTATACAGAGAGACCGGCGATATCTACCTTGTGGCTGATGTTCTCGGTCACAAGGATGTCAATACAACAAAAAAGCACTACGCTGCGATTGAAGACAGCCGCAGACGCAGTGCCGCTAATGTTGTGAAATTAAGGAAGGAGTAAGGAGTAAAGTACCGGGCGGGGTTATTTAATCCTATCCATCTTTATAGTGAACTTAGAATCAGTCCATAATAATAAGCTTGAAGTGAAAAATTTTCATCATATTCTAAATCACCGATATCTCCATCATCAAAAATAAAAAATCCACCATAGGGAGCCCGGAGTCTTTCCGCATATTTACGAAGAGTGTTCTTAGTATCATTATTCAAAGATTCGCAAATATTCATTATATCATAAACTCTAAATAACGAATACATGCTTATGGGTTTACTCTCCACCGCCGCAGAATATCCGTCATTTCTACTGAAACGTGAAATGTTTTCTAATACCTTTTTTACATCAATAGGATATTTTTTTAGGTTCAAAATTAATAAAGAATAATATAAAGGTGACATTATTTCGGTCTCATCAATTGTTTTGCTTGCCAGATTTACTATTTGTACCAGTTCATTATCAGGTATTTCAAAATTGTATTTCATGGAAAGGTAGACTAATTGATAATTATTTTCAGAGTTACTGTTGCCATAGAATTTACTTATGTCATACGAATCAATAAATTCTTTGATAATGGAATCATTTATTTCGAGTATTTCAAAAATCTTCACAATATGAAACACATCATCATTGCCCAGGATCTCATTTTGAATATATTTATTTACAAAGCTCAAGATTTTATCCTTGGAAAATGGTAACCCTATTAATTCATAAATCATAATACCATAGTATACATCTCGTAAGTTATATGCCGGTTTATTACAATAGATATGATATTTATAATTATCTCTGATATNTTTTGAGATGCTGTCCATATCCAAGTTTTCTTTTATTGTGATATATTGGAAGACCACTTGACAATCATTAACGAAATAACTTTTGATATTTATATCAGGTACATCTTCAATTTGAAGAGATAAATTCATATATTTATTGATATCACGAACAATGATACCGCCCTGCAATACAATAGGGTCATATGAGTTTAAAGATTTTGTGTAGGAATTATATTCTATAATCAACTTAGCCACCCAATTATTTAAATGTTTTAAATCGTTAAGACTATTTGAACCGGTCAATAAATCAAATAGGCGGATATTGTCAATTATTATCATTCCAACAGAAATTATATCCCGTTTTAAATCTATATCAGATTCATTAAAATAAATGTTTTGAGTACATAAATCATACAACATATGGCGAATTTCATATATGTATTCAGGTATGTAGTCAAGCTCTAAACATACCCTCAAAGCAATGTTTGTAGTCCGGATATAATCTTCAATACTATTGCCTTCAATTGCGTATAAGTTCTTATTACTATCATAAAATTTGTCAAGTTGATTAATATATGTTTCAGTATTTTCTTTTAAACCAAGGACAGATTCTATACCGGCACGCAAATATATATCAAATACTCCATCATACTTATATTGTTCATCATTACTTATATCCCCGGATTTAATAACATTACCTAAAAGAGACTTAAATTCTTTAATGATACCGGCATTTAACGTTTTATCAAGGGAGATTAACCAAAAAATGCTATAATAATCATAAATGTTCTTCATAATATCTTCCATATTATTACCATGAAAAAAAGCAATTTCATCATTTTCATAATAAATATTTGACAGAATTTTTTCATCTAATGTAAGAGCAGACTCAACTCCACTCTTTATCTCATATATTTCTTTTTCTGATTGACATCCGTATGTTGAAATTAAAATTGAAGTAATAACCAATAAGCAGATGATTCTTTTCATTATACTCCCCCATATCTTGATAGTCCTCTTAAGTTTAAAAAATATAACCAGCGGCTCAACTCAATGTGTTGAGCCGCCGGTTTCAATGTTTAGCCCACCACAACTATTTATTCCGCTTTTCTAAGCAGTTTATATTTACAGCCATTGTGAATCTATGGCAGATGTAGTATAATATGTCGTTCCGAATTTGAAATCACCTGTAGTAACCTGCTTGATATAAATATCATATCCTACACATGTAATATCGCTATAGATATGATCTATTTGCCATTGGTTATCCTGGCTGGCAGTCCATGTAGCAGACTGCATGGTGGTCGACCAGTTTGGGCCGGAAGCGCTGACAGAAACAACTATTCCGGCGAAAGTTATTTTGTCGGTTAATGTAATTTTATCTGCATTAAAAGGATTAATTCCTGTCCAACTTGCTCGGGATGACCCGGATACTTTTGAACTCTGTATAAGGTCCCACTCTATGGTAGAACTAAACTTGCTATACAGCTCATAACCATTGTGAGTAAGAGAATCCTTGTCAGATATGTTATATGTGCCACCTACTTTTGCTCCAACTGTTGTATTTCTGTTCAGCAATTTGTCCATTGCCCTGCCGTAAGCTTCCTTATCGATGGTATCATCTTTCTGAGGAACATACATAGCATCTATAATCCCAGACTTACCAATGAATTCTTCTACAACAGTATATTTTGGCACAGCTTTATTCTCAGCTGCAGATGCAACAATACCGGTGGTGCTTAAGCAAAGAATCGCTAGCAGGCAAAGTGAAAAAAATCTTTTTGACTTTTTTGTCATGGATATACCCTCCTTTTTTTGATATAATTGTCAAGTTCGATTTATGATATCAATGAGTATATGTTATATCGTGTCCGATGTAAGGTTATGAGTATCATGGTTGTACCACATCAAGTAACACAGCTTGTCCTATTAATCATGCAAAACTATTTCATTGGATCCACCTTCTTTCAGCGTTTAATACAGCAAGTCTTTTACTTGCTTTCACTATAAAATCGTTTGAAATTTAAATTACACTACAATTTTTATATTTAATACCATTTTATACCATATTTATGATGTTAATAGTATTTTATGAAGTGGTAGATTTTTACCCATAGGTGTTCCATACTTTTTAAGCATAAAAAAACTTGCCCACCGGCAAGTTTTTTTATGCAGTATTAGAACATACACAGTATTTGCAAAAGATTTTTTCCGTATATTATTTACCCCAACTGGCTCTCATGCTTCTTAAAGAAGTCCACTCTTGGCTCAAGGAATTTCAGCTTATGCTCCTTCATATCCGGAATAAAATAGTCCAACGGTTCAAAGATTGTTTTCCAATCCCAGATTCTTTCGTCTACACCCAAATACTCCCGTACCATATCAGCACCGCTCGGAGCCAGAGGATGCACTAAAGTTGCAGCTACACGAACCGCATGGAAAGAGTCAATCAAAACCTGTCTGCGCAGTGCATCATCATCATTATTATCGGCAGTTCGAATATTATTCACATAATATTTGTTGCTGCTTCTGATATAGCTGTCCAACAGATCTGAAATCCTGTGGAATTCATGATTATACATATGTCTTTCATACTTTAAAATAACCTTCCTAGCTTCTTCTAAAATTTCATCACTGACCTTTCCTTCAGGAATATGTGAATCATAATACTTCTGAGCTGTATAGAAGCAGGAACGAATTAATCTGTTATAAACATTGGTTAGAAGATTTCCTTCTTTCAGTACGGGGTCAATTCCCTCCACCTCTTCTGTCTGATAGACAGCAGGCTGGAAGCTAACACTCTTATTATCGAGACCAAGGCTGATAAAATGCATCCTAAGCTGCTCATTCGTATAATACTGCAACAGCTCCGCAGCCATAGGCGGCTTAATATCCGAACTGCTGCTTGCCTTTTTATCCATGAACAGAACATGGTTGTTTGCTATCAGATGCGGAAGTATCAATTCACCGTCTTTAGGCAATATCTCGGGAGCTTCCTTATTCAATGCCATAAACATCGCCATCTCAGCTATTCCATAGAAATATATATTATCCTCTCCGATAAACTGATAGACATTAGCATCCTTACTGCACCACCAGTCACGCCAATCCTTTGAGGAAACCTCACTGCTGCTCTCGAGGTATGTCTTGGTAAATGATATCGGTGCCCACAATGATTCCGGCCATACCCAGAATGTCAGGTTCTCCAACCCATCCTTAACAGGAGTCTTAACACCCCATTCTATATTTCCTGTCAGACGGAACGGAACCAGGGTCTTACCGGTACGGAAATTCACACCATGTCTTGATATAATCTCAGTAGCTTCCTCCCTGTCTCTTAAAGTTTTAAATACCAGAGTAACTGAAGGCTTCTTTTCCTCCTCAATATACTCATGTGGAGGCAATTTATCGATTATCTCTCTAAGTTTGGGAAGCTGATTCTTCTTTATATATATCATTGGCTCCCTTAAGAACTCTTCCATTGTATTAAGCAGATATTTTCTGGTATTCGTATTCTTTCTAAGGTAGTCCACCCTGTCTTTAAGCAGCTTCTGGAATTCCTCAAGCTTAAAATACCAGTTGGTAACCTTAATAATCTCAGGAGTCTTACCGGATAAAGCACTCTTAGGATTTATAAGCTCTGACGGCATATACTGATGACCAAGAGAACATTCGTCAGCATAGCCTCTTTCCGACTTACATCCCTCAATCGGGCATTCACCTACAACCTGTCTTCCGTTCAAAAGTACCTTATAATCCGGATCAAAGAACTGAGGTGTAGACAGTTTATCAAGATATCCTTTCTCATATAGAGCATAAAATACCTCCTCGGACACCTTATCATGGATTTCACCGCTTCTTCCAAAGGCTGATGTGGCAAATAAATTAATACCTATTTCATAATCATCTAAGGTCTTCTTCTGTACTAAATGATTTGCATATACATAATCCTCGATGGAGCCTTTATAGCCATTCTCTTCACAAGCCTTTCTATAGCTTTCCAATATCACTGAGCCATAGCAGTCTGTACCTGATACAAATACAACATTCTCCTTGCCTATCCTGTCTCTTAAAAATCTGCTGAATACATCTGCATGAATAAACACACCGCCGATATGTCCGAAATGCAGCTCCTTATTGCCATAAGGCATTCCGGCTGTCACAACTGCTCTTTTTGGAAATACAGGTCTTTCAGGCTCCGGTCTTTTTCTGAATTCTTTCACTTCAATCATAATCATTGTTTGATGTTATAAAACATCAATACTCTCCTTCCATCATATTTTTTAACTGAAAAATAATAGATACATTCTTATAAGGTATGGGTTACACAGTATTTTCTGCTCATTAGGATGCAGAATTTTTTTAAAATAAAAAAACCTACGATATCCCAATATACTATCGGAGCAATCGCAGGGACGAATAACTTCGTGGTGCCACCCTATTTTATTGATATGTCACCATATCAAACTCATTAGGTACATCTATACCTTTGTCCTGTAACGTGGACATACGTCATAGCATCACCGGAAAACATCCGGATCCGTATGCGGCTCCGAGGCTTGTTTCATCATAACTTCCCCATTCCTTCTCAGCTTAAGCGGAACTCTCTGTAGGTTGCCATTAAGATTACTCTTCTCTTCACAGCCTTTAAATATTTTAATAACTTAAATAAATCAAAGCATAATAAATGCCATTTGCTTCAATTACTATTCGTATCTTATTTGGTATAATATGATATTCTACTCAAAAAGTCAAGGAAATATTAAAGAATCCTATTAATTTGAATCATCCGTATAATAGGGAACGATAATATAATTGCCCGCATGAATCTCATCCGAAGTCATTCTGTTACTCATCATTATCTCGGCTATATATTCATTCAAATCATCATATTCCTCGGACATATATCCTGACGCAATACTCCAAAGGGTATCTCCCTTTTTAATCTCAACACTGACAACATTCTTTACTCTGCTTCCTTCTCTCTTTGCAGTAACCTTCTTGGTAGCAAATATTATAGTAAAGATCATGAGAACAAATAACAATGTAACGATGATCCATCTGATTTTTTTTCTGTCTGTCACTCTTTTTATCGGCTCATATTCTAAATTATTAAGATATGAATTGTTCATAAAACCAGCCCCCTAATTAACAATATGCATCATTACCTGTATCATAGTATAAATCCGGAATATATTATGGTACGCACCCGAAACATATAACCTAAATTGCAAAAAGTAAAATAATAGTATAAATATCCATGTCGAACATTTGTTGCGAACATATGTTTTATATAAATTATATCGAGCAAACATTTGTTTGTCAATAATTATTTCGAACAAATATTCTTTTATACAAACATTTTTTCGTTTTTTAGAACATAAGTTTTGCATTTTCTTGGAATATATGTTATACTTGTTAAAAATAATGGATTTTTACATAGATTTGTTCGAATGTAACTGATTGATTTATTAATTAGGAGGAGGCATTTTTATGGGATATGGAAAGATAAGTAATAAACAGAAAGAAATACTTGAATTTGTTAAGTCTAAGATAATAAACAAAGGATATCCACCGTCAGTCCGTGAAATCTGTGAAGCGGTGAATNTAAAATCAACTTCATCGGTTCACTCTCATCTTGAGACTCTTGAGAAAAACGGCTATATTCGCAGAGACCCATCCAAGCCNAGGGCTATTGAGATAATCGATGATGAATTCAATCTTACCCGGCGTGAGCTTGTCAATGTTCCTATTGTCGGAACCATTACAGCAGGTCAACCGATTCTTGCCGTCGAAAATATTGAAACCTACTTTCCTATTCCCTCCGAATTTATGCCCAACAGCGAGACATTTATGCTGAGGGTTAAGGGTGACAGCATGATTAATGCCGGTATATTTCATAATGATAAAATACTTGTACAGAAGCAATCCCATGCCAAGAACGGTGATTATGTCGTAGCTTTATTAGATGACGAGGTCACTGTCAAGACCTTTTATAAAGAAAATGGTTATATACGCCTTCAGCCGGAAAATGATGCCATGGATCCGATAATTGTACAGGATGTTCAGATACTCGGTGTTGTAATCGGTTTATTCAGAATGTTTTAGATGGTTTAATATATCGGACTATTCAGAATGTTTAAATACTTTAATTGGCAAGAGGGGCTTCGAAATTACCTGACCTACTAAGTGTGATGGGTTATTTCGCGGTCCCTCTGAACGTATTTTATATCGTTCATTCCTAATTTAGCTGTATCTTAAGCTGTTCTCATTTATTAACAGTCATTTCCGACAATAATTATATCTCAAGCTGATCCTTAGTTATGGTTTTACCGTCTCTCCATATCCTCTCCAGATTATAGAACAGTCGGTCCTCCTTCGAGAATATGTGCACAACGACATCACCATAATCCATCAGTATCCAACTGGCACTTTTCACACCTTCAACTCTTAGGGGCTCGTATCCGTTTCTGCCAAGCTTGTCCTTCACTGAATCCACAAGAGCATCGACCTGAAGAGCATTTGCACCGTTAGCGATTATAAAATAATCTGCAATAATTGAAATATCCTTAATCTCAATTATCTGGATATCTTCCCCTTTCTTCTCCTCAAGAGCTTCAAAAACCAGTTTTACCATGTTTTTAGAATTGTCCATATATACCTCCGATTTATTATTTTCATATATCAAAATTTTACAAAATTTGATTTACTCATTTTTGTTTACATAATATTCATATGTCAACATTGTCATTGGGTCAATCAATGATTTTTTATCATTTAGGTATTTAACTGATCTTTCTAATATTTTTATTACAGCCTCGTCAAGATTCTGATATGCNGNTTCTCTAATATTNTACATCTTAANGANATCNGCTTTCCTGTTAGGCTCTATAAAATCAGCAACAAATACAATTTTTTCAAGCTTCGTCATAGCCGGTCTGCCGGTTGTATGGTATTCAATCGCTTTAAGAACGCTCTCTTCAGTGATACCGTACTTTTCTCTTGCATATATTGCTCCTATTTTGGAATGAAGAAGTGCTTGAGGCAGCTGTCTCTCAGTATCGGATATTTCAATATTATACTTTTCACATTCCTGAAGCAGCTTATCATCTGTCAAATACTTTGCACAATCATGCAGTATTCCTGCAGCACTGGCTAACAACGTATCTTCTCCATGAATTAAAGCCAGATCATAGCACACATCTTCTACTCCCAAGCTGTGTCGGTATCTTTTTTCAGACAAAATGCTTTTCATACATTTTCGTAAGTATTCCAAATCCATATATTCCCCTTCAAAAGCAGTAAACAAAAACTTATCTGTATTTACATAATTATTTTCGGATAAAACTTGTAATTGCATTAGCTGTCATCACTTATATAATTTATACTTTATTATATATTCTTCAACCTTATCCGGAACATAATATCGTATTGATTTCCCATTTTTTATGCATTCACGGATTGTTTCCGATGATATCTCCACCAAAGGCATGTCCAAGAAAATAATCTTGCCGCCATATGCTTTCTCAAAATATTCAGCCTTTTCTTCTAATTGCTCCTGTGTGTATTGCCCTCTACCGCCTACAATAATCGAACTGAGGCGAAATATTGTCTGAGGCTCCATCCATTGAGACATCATCATAAAAGAATCCGCACCGACAATAAAAAAATACTCCGTATCAGGTTCATTTTCCTTTAATATTTTTAGAGTGTCCGATGTATAAGTTTTCCCGGGCCTTTTAAG
>JGI24709J26583_10002863_pt1 | contig 13898 bp, 12 predicted proteins | sample BioPla2DNA1_FD_26583 | JGI IMG/M metagenome (IMG submission 26583) | reverse complement strand
GCAATGACCCGTGCCCGCTATTATCTCTATCTGCTCTTTGCCACCAGTCGTTTTCGTTACGGCAGTCTGGATTTTTGCTCGCCAAGCCGCTTCTTTCAGGATATTGATCCGCAGTTTCTGAGTATGCAGTCCGTTGGGACCCGCACTTCACCGGGCTCTTTTTCAAAACAACCGAATAGGCGGCGCGAGGAGCCTTTGAGACTCCGTTTTCAAGAGAAAAAGAAGATTGAACCTATGAAACCGGCAAGCAAGCTCCGGCAGAAAGGCAAATTTCAGCCGGTTGACGACATTATGCTTAAGGATGCCGTTAAAACTGATGCGTCCCGACCTTTAGATCTTAAGGAGGGTAATGTAATAGAACACGACCGTTTCGGTATAGGAAGCGTGCTTTCAGTCGAAGGTTCGGGCGATAATGCAAAGGCCCGCATCCGTTTCCTTAAAGCGGGCGAAAAGACCCTGCTTCTGAAGTTTGCATCTTATAAGATACTCAAATAGGTATATTCAATTTGTTCGGATACAAAAAAAGCAGCATTTTATTGCTGCTTGTAGAGTAGGTGAGCGGTAAACGAGACTCGAACTCGCGACCCCGACCTTGGCAAGGTCGTGCTCTACCAACTGAGCTATTACCGCCTGAAAAAGCTTGAGAAATGTCTGTAAAACGCCCGAAAGCGCTCTTAATAAATCCTCCGGAACACGGTATCAAGTGAAGAGAATGAGACTCGAACTCACACGACATACCTGTCACTACCCCCTCAAAGTAGCGCGTCTACCAATTCCGCCATCTCTCCAAATAAGTGCCCAGAACAGGACTCGAACCTGCACACCTTTCGGCACACGCACCTGAAACGTACGCGTCTACCAATTCCGCCACCTGGGCATTTCTATCTAAAATATTCCAAAGAACGTTTTACTTTGAGCGGTAAACGAGACTCGAACTCGCGACCCCGACCTTGGCAAGGTCGTGCTCTACCAACTGAGCTATTACCGCATTTTCAACGAAAGCGGTGCAAAGGTAAGGCTTTTGGGAATATTGTCAAAGGTTAAAGGAGATTTTTTTATCTTTATTCAAAAATCTCTTCCATATCACTTTGAAAGCAGATTGTCAATATGCCTTTGAGCTGTCAGACACACCTCACTTTCATCTACACTCAGACATTTCCTGTTTTCAACAACAATCGTTCCGTTTACAATCACGGTCTCCACATCGCTTGAATGTGTGCTGTACACCAGTTCGGAAATCAGATTGGTATGCGGATAAAGGTGAGGTTTCTCTATGTTGACCAACTGTATGTCGGCCAATGCTCCTCTGCTTAGCACTCCAAGCTCTCCTTTGCGGCCTATTGCCTGAGCTCCATTGACGGTTGCCATCTGCAGGGCGGTNTAGGCCGGTATGACACTAGGATCGCCGGTTACNGCCTTCTGAAGCAGTGANGCGGTACGCATCTCCTCCCACATATCCAGATCATTGTTGGAAGATGCCCCGTCAGTTCCAATGGAGACATTTATTCCGGCATCAAGAAATCTCTTTACCGGTGCGATACCCGAGCCTAATTTCATATTGCTTTGCGGATTGTGGGCAACCGAAACATTATGACGGGAGAGAATTTCAATATCGCGGTCCGACATTACAACACAATGGGCGGCAAGGGTAGGGGTCTTAAACAGTCCGGCCTTTTCAAGGTATTCAGTAGGAGTCATACCATACTTTTTATGGGCGTTTTCGACCTCTACAGCCGTTTCAGACAGATGGATATGGTTGCCTGTGCCCAACTCTTTCGAGAGAGCTATAGAGCGTTGCAGATTCTGCTCGGAGAGTGTATAAACGGCATGAGGCCCCATCATTATCGTGACAAGACGGCTGTTGGAGAATCTTTTAATGATCTGTTGCCAGTCATTCTCAAAATGCTCCATCTTAAAATCCATCAGACACGGGCTCACGACAGCCCGGATGCCGACACCTTCGGCAGCTTCGGCAACAGCCTCTTCAAACGGATACATATCCACGAATGCGGTTGTTCCGCCCAGAAGCATTTCTAAAATACCGAGACGGGCGCCAACCAAAACGTCCCGGTATTCCATTTTACTCTCAACCGGCCAAATATGCTGCTCCAGCCACTCCATCAGCGGTACATCATCGGAAATACCCCGAAGCAGCGCCATGGCTACATGGGTGTGGGTGTTTATGAATCCGGGCATAACTATTTTGCCCGTCGCATCAATCCGATAACAGTCGGAATGAAGAGCTACAAACTCGTCGGCATCCTTTTTGTCGTGACTTATGAAAGAGATCCTTTCATTTTCAATACCAAGATAACCTTTGAAATATAGAGTGCTTTCATGACATGCGATATTCATCGGAATCAGGATTCCGTTTTCTATCAGTATGTCCATGAATTACTGTATATTCTTGCGGTCAAAAGACCAGCCTGCCATCTTGCCTATACCCGGCTCAGCACCGGTAAACATTGCGCTTGACTCCTTGTCGTCTTTGAGCCACCAGTTGAGCCATGCAGTAGCTACCTTGGAGTAATCACCGCCATAGGGCTGCATATAGGTNCCGCCGTGTCCTATGCCTTCCAGATTGCATATAAATGCCGGCATGGTGCCTGACAACTGCTTGAAGTCATCGCTTCCGTTTTCGTATGCTATGTCGGTTGGACCTCCGAGGATCCAGATTACGGATTTCTGTTTCATTCTGTTCAGGCTGGCTTTATCTTCGCCGCCGAAATAACCGCTGTTCATAACCAGAATGGTTTTGATCCTTGCGTCATCGGACATATGGAGCGCCTGCAGACCGCCGCATGACATACCTGCCGCAGCAATATTGTCTATATCGAGGATTTGATAGTAATGACTCTCCCTGTCGGCATTTTGGGCAATGGCCCATTCCAATGCAGCCTTAAGACCTGCGGGGTCACCCATAGACATTCCACCCATACGGGGTCCGGCACCTTGAGCACCACCTTGAGCACCACCTTGAGCACCTCCCTGCGGTGCACCTTGTGGACGCTGTCCGCCCATCTGAGGCATTCTACCGCCCTGAGCGCCACCTTGCGGTGCACCCTGTGGACGCTGACCGCCCATCTGGGGCATTCCACCGCCTTGAGTACCACCGGACATTCCGCCGCCCTGTCCCATGCGCGGAACATCACCGGTCTGACCGGGACGCGGGGCTTCAGCCTGTCGGTAGTTACTGGGGCCTATGGCAACGACAAGATAACCCTGTGAAGCNACATCATTAAGGAAATTGATATGGCCGCTGGGGGAGTTGGCGCATCCGCCGTTACCCCATACTATAACGGGAAGCGGGTTNTCTTTATTGAATTTACTCAGATCCTGCGGACGGAAAACGGTGTGTGTTGTCAGTGTCGGCTCCTCCATCATGATTGCTTTGTAAGAGCCTGAACCACCTTCCTCAACAATTCTCGAATTTTGTGCCTGTACGCACACGGTTGCAGCCAGAATAGCTATAGCCGCAAAAAACAATTTTTTCCTCATGTACATTTAATATTATGGTTATTCTGATTCAAATGTAACGCTTATTTTCCTTAAATAAGGTTTGTTTTCAAAATAAAACTATATTCGCAGACTGAAAACCGAACAAACTANTTTTAAACTGAAATATGAAAGAAGAAAAGAAAACGGTTGAACTACCGGAAAACGCGTACCGCGAACTCAAAGAAGGAGAAGAGTATGTACCTGTAATGAAACCGGACAAGAAGTATCCCGAGGCTAACTTATGGTCTGTCGGATGGGGGTTGCTTATGGCGGTTATATTCTCGGCTGCTGCTGCATATCTGGGGCTTAAAGTCGGACAGGTTTTTGAGGCTGCCATTCCTATAGCTATAATAGCAGTCGGAGTCTCATCGGTTGCCAAACGCAAGGGAGCCCTTGGCGAGAATGTGATTATACAATCAATAGGTGCTTGTTCGGGAGTGATTGTGGCAGGTGCTATATTTACACTGCCTGCTCTCTATATACTTCAGGCCAAATATCCTGACCTAACGGTCAATTTTATGCAGGTTTTCATAAGCTCCTTGCTGGGCGGTGTGCTGGGAATTCTGTTTTTGATACCTTTCCGTAAATATTTCGTCAAGGATATGCACGGCAAATATCCTTTTCCCGAGGCAACCGCCACAACGCAGGTACTCATTTCGGGTGAAAAGGGTGCCGGTCAGGCTAAACCGCTGGTAATATCGGGTATAATAGGCGGTATTTATGACTTTATAGTCTCCACTTTCGGNCTNTGGACCGAGACTTTCACTTCAAGGGTNACNGCCTGGGGTTCGGCTCTGGCTACTAAGACCAAACTGCTCTTCAGTATCAATACCGGTGCGGCAGTGCTTGGTCTGGGNTATATTGTGGGTCTGAAGTACGCCTGCATAATAGCTGCCGGCTCGGCGCTTATATGGTTTGTGATAGTACCGATTTTGCCTCTGCTGGGTGACAGTTTCCTGCAGATACTTAATCCGGTCGTGACCGATACGGTGTCCGGTATGGAGCCCGAACAGATATTTTCAAACTATGCCCGCCATATAGGTATTGGCGGCATTGCAATGGCCGGAATACTTGGAATAATCAAGTCCTGGCCGGTAATCAAGGGTGCTTTAAGTCTTGCAGGGCGCGAACTTAAGGGCGGTACGGCTAATGCGTCTGTTCAGGTGGAACGCACTCAGCGCGACCTTCCCATGAAGATTGTTATAATAGGTATAATAGTGGCGCTGGCGGCAGTCTTTGCATTCTTCTATTTCGGAGTGATGGACTTTAATCTGGTTCATGCTGTAGTAGGCATTTTGGTTGTGGGGATTATCGCTTTCCTCTTTACCACGGTGGCTGCCAATGCTATTGCTATTGTCGGTACCAATCCCGTATCGGGAATGACCCTTATGACTTTGATCCTGGCATCGGTCATAATGGTGTCGGTAGGGCTCAAGGGCACTCCCGGTATAATATCGGCCCTTATTATGGGCGGTGTGGTATGTACGGCTCTCTCCATGGCCGGCGGTTTTATTACCGATCTTAAGATAGGTTATTGGTTGGGTTCAACTCCTGCCGTCCAGCAGGGATGGAAGTTTCTTGGCACGCTGGTATCGGCTCTTACGGTAGGAGGCGTACTGATAATACTGAACAAGACCTACGGCTTTGTGGGCGAAAATGCTCTGGTGGCACCTCAGGCTAATGCCATGGCTGCCGTTATCGATCCGCTTATGTCAGGTACCGGAGCACCGTGGTGGCTATATGCCGTCGGCGCTATTATTGCTCTGATCCTCAACTTCTTCAAGATACCTGCACTGGCATTTGCTCTGGGTATGTTTATACCCTTCCAACTCAATATTCCGCTGGTAGTGGGAGGATTTATCAACTGGTACGTGGGCAGCCGTTCACAGGACAAAGCCGTAAATGCCGAACGTGTGGAACATGGCACTCTGCTGGCTTCGGGCTTTATAGCCGGTGGTGCATTGATGGGTGTTGTAAGCGCCTCTATGAGGTTTGGCGGACTTAACCTTATGATGCCGGAATCGTGGACAGGCAGCTCAATGGCCGACTGGCTGTCGCTTGTCATGTACGCTGCTCTGATATGGTATTTTGTACGCAGTGTAATGAAAAGTCGCACCAAATAAGCAAATATGTATAAAACTAAGGGACTGAAGAACAGTCGTATAGAGGTGGCCGATGCGCTTCGCGGGCTTGCGGTGGCCGGAATCATTCTTTTCCACTCGGTTGAGCATTTCAATACATTTGCCCGTGACATAAAATATACTCTGCCTTGCGACAGACAGGTGTTCAGCATACTTCAAGCTCTGCTTTCGGGCAAGATGTACGGGATATTTGCCGTGCTGTTCGGGCTCAGTTTTTTCATAATGCGGGACAACCAGGAGCAGAAAGGGAGGGATTTNTCCCTGCGNTTTGCNTGGCGTATGGTATTACTCTTNCTGTTTGGGGTGCTCAATGTCTGCTTTTACGATGGCGATATACTTATAACTTANGCCATTTTGGGACTGCTGCTTATTCCGGCGGGTTATCTGAGTAACCGATGGCTCTGGTTTATAACCATACTGCTTCTTATNCAGCCGATGGAGATTTACTCGCATTTAGCGGGATGGCATCCTGACTCCCGATGGGTAAGCATGGGCTATTTCAAACTGATGCAGGGTCACGACACTTTTTTAAACTCGATGGTAACAAATCTGCGATACGGTATCACCACTACGCTGGGTTGGTTCTGGTTTAACGGNCGCATCACACAGACNTTGGGACTCTTTTATCTGGGTCTGCTCTTTGGCCGTATGCGTCTCTTNTACGATGAGGGCGATAACCTTAAACTGTGGCGTATAATATTGANNATATCGGGTNTGCTGGTTATTGCAGGCGCATTTATAGAGTTCGGCAAATATGATGACCTGCTGCATCCGATGTGGAATCTGGCTATTTTAATGCTTATCCTCTCGGTGTCGGTGNTGTTATGGTATCGTTTTAGCGGATTCCGTAACGTCTTCGGTAAATTGTGTTTCTTTGGACGGATGAGNCTTACCAATTATCTCTTGCAATCNATTCTGGGCAGTCTGATATTCTATGAGTGGGGATTCAGTATGTATAACACTCTGGGCACTACCTGGTCAGCTCTGGTGGGTATTGGTATGATACTGTTTCAGTACTCAATTCTTAAGCTTTGGGCAAGGAACCACAGACGCGGACCTCTTGAAGGACTGTGGTACCGTTTGACCTGGATAGGATCGTGATAGATTGATCATACAGCTTCGCTGCTTTTTCTGTCGTCACTCGGCAAAGTCAAGCAAGCTTGACTCTGCTCTCGCTCCTAAGAAAATTGCTATTCGCTGTAATTGTGGTCCACAACAATATTGATTGTGTAGTCGGGCAGGAGGGTTTTCAGCTCTTCTTGTAGTTTGCCGGCCAGAGCCTNTTCATCGGTAACNGTNAGGTCGGGGACTATATCNATTGAGATGCTGCGGTCGCGGTCATTGTAATAGAATCCGTGCGTCTGGAGTATNTCCTTGTATTTGCTCACGGCTTGTAGCACGGTGCTTTGGAGTTTGGCAGACAGTGTATCTTGTGAGAAGACCGAGTAGATACCTATTGTAAGAATGATTCCGTGTTCATGGAACATCTTCTCGGATATGCGACGGGTCAGTCCGTGAATTTCGTATGCGGTCATAGAGTCCGATACGTTTATGTGCAGCGAACCTATCATAAGTGTATTGCCGTAATTGTGTAAAATGATGTCAAATACTCCTTGTACCCCTTCAAAGCTCATAACCTCCTGTTTTACACAATTTATGATTTCGGCAGGGATGCGGGTGCCGAGCAGTTCGTTAACGGGTTTTGAAAGCATATCAATACCGGCCTTGATAATAAATGCTGAAATAATTACACCAAGTATTCCGTCAATAGATATATTCCATATAAGCATTATTCCGACCGAAATAAGCGTTGAGAAAGTTAAGATNGCATCAAAGAGAGCATCTGCACCCGATGCTATCAGGGCATCGCTGTTTAAAAGCTCTCCCTGACGTTTCACATACCTTCCCAAAAGGAGNTTGACCACTATGGCGGCTATAATCACAATAAGTGTTGATAATGAGTATTCAGGGGTTACGGGGTCTAAAATTTTCTTAATCGACTCAATCGTGGCGGTTACACCNGCNATAATCACTATGACAGATATTATTATAGCNCTGAAATACTCTACGCGACCATGACCATAGGGATGTTTAGTATCGGCAGGCTGCTGTGAGAGCTTNATCCCTATAATGGTTACAACACTTGACAATACATCGCTAAGGTTGTTGATCGCGTCCATAACGATGGCTACCGATGAGGCAAGAATACCCACTATGGCCTTAAAAGCAGCCAGAATGACATTGGCGGCGATACCTATCATGCTGGTNCGTACAATTTTGCGGGATCGTTCTTTTTTGTTTGTCATATTTNAGATGTTTTGTTCAGAAAAGCGTCCATGCATAAACTGCATATGCNGCAAACATAAGCATTCCGGCTGCACGTCCCAAAAGACTTTGTCCTTTCCGTGGCCGGATTAGAATGACTAAAATGGTNGCGAAAGCAATCATAACCATAAAATCAATCCTGTATTGTGTAAAATCAAATTCAATAGGTCTGATAAAGGCCGATAATCCAAGTACACTTAATATATTGAAAATATTGGAACCTATTATGTTCCCTATTGATATCTCCATCTCTTTTTTCAGTGCGGCAGCCACCGATGCGGCCAGTTCGGGCAGGCTGGTACCTATTGCGACTATTGTTAAACCTATTACTTTGTTGCTTACCCCTAATGCCTTGGCGAGCGATGTGGCGCCGTCAACCAAAAATTCGGCTCCCAGGTAGAGCATCAAGCATGAGAGAATAACAAGTAATATAGCAGCCCAAACGGACATCTCTTTTTTATGGATTTCAGAACTGCTGTTTTTATTCTTCGATCTTTCTATTCCCTCTGTATTTCCTGTGTTCCCTATATTTACATTCTCTACATTTCTCCTCTCTATATTTTCTACATTTTCTACATATCCATTTTTTCCCGTACTCATACGGCCTCTTTTAATAGAAACAGCCGTAAACATGACCAGACCAAAGAACATTACTATACCCTCAACCCTTGAAATAATATTATTTAATGAAAAAAGCAGCAGTAGCAGTGATACCAAAATCATGATTACTCCGTTGGCAATGATATTGCGGTTATTGGTAGCTATAGGGCACAACATGGCTGTTAGTCCAAGAATCAGACCTATGTTAGCTATGTTTGACCCCAAAACGTTACCCATAGCAATACCGGAAATCCCTTTTATTGCCGAAGTCATGCTGACCAGCAGTTCCGGAGCCGATGTTCCAAAAGCTACTATGGTCATTCCTATAACAAGAGGTGAGATGCGAAACCTGTGAGCAAGAGTCACACCGCCGTTAACCAGCCAGTCCCCTCCAAAGAAGAGTAGCACGAGTCCTGCTATGAGTTGCAGGATCATAATCAGACTCTGAGAATTCATGTCGCAAAAATACAAAAAAAGATAGATGTGATAAAAAAGAACCATCTATCTTCCCAGACAGATGGTCCCCCGGTAAATTAATACCTATTCAAACTCATTCGGGAGTCATTTAAATTACCAACATATTTACCATAACAAAAAAAGAAAACAACATTACCTTATCATTTTTGGTAATACAAAGATATTTAAAGAAAAGAGGGGATAAATATGTATTTGTCCATATTTTGTATAAATATTCGTTAGATTTCAGATTGGATTTTGCGAAAAATGCTGTATTGTTCAATAAAGGATTAAAATTGTCTTCTTTTAATATAAATGGAGTATATTTAAAACAATTAATTCGTTTCAAAATGGCTATCTTTGTGGTCACAAAAAAAGGAAAATGACAGACAAAGTAGGGTATATAGCACAAATAATCGGTCCGGTTATAGATGTGTCTTTTGAGAGTGGCACGGAGTTACCTGCCATACACGATGCTCTCGAGATAAAGCGTAAGGACGGTCGTCTCCTCACAATAGAGGTTCAACAGCATGTTGGCGAAAGGATGGTCCGTTGCGTTGCTATGGACCTTACTACCGGTCTTAGACGCGGCATGGAGGTCCGTTCCACAGGCAGTCTGATAACCGTACCGGTTGGCAAACAGATCAAAGGCCGTATGCTGAATGTTGTCGGCTCTCCTATTGACGACCTCAAGCCGCTCAGCAGGAAAGGAGCACTGCCAATACACCGCAATCCGCCCAAGTTTGAGGAGCTTTCCACGGTCGAAGAGGTGCTGTTTACCGGAATCAAGGTAATTGACCTGCTTGAACCTTACTCTAAAGGAGGAAAAATCGGTCTGTTCGGAGGTGCCGGTGTAGGCAAGACAGTACTCATTATGGAGCTTATAAACAACATAGCCAAGAGGAACAAAGGTTTTTCGGTATTTGCCGGAGTGGGTGAGCGTATCCGTGAGGGTAATGAGCTGCTGCGTGAAATGATAGAATCCGGTGTTATAAAATATGGTGATGCTTTTAAGGAGAGTATGGACAAAGGCGAGTGGGATCTGTCTAAGGTGGACTATGACGAAGTGGCTAAATCACAGGCCACTTTGGTTTACGGACAGATGAACGAACCTCCCGGGACACGAATGTCGGTGGCACTATCAGGCTTGACTGTGGCCGAATCTTTCCGGGACGGTGCAGGCAGTGACGGCGTTTACAGCGATATACTGTTTTTTATAGACAATATTTTCCGTTTTACTCAGGCCGGATCGGAGGTATCGGCTCTGTTGGGACGGATGCCGGGTGCCGTAGGTTATCAGCCTACACTGGCCAGTGAGATGGGTAAAATGCAGGAACGCATTACTTCGACTGTGCACGGTTCAATCACATCGGTTCAGGCCGTTTATGTTCCTGCCGATGACCTTACCGACCCGGCGCCGGCCACAACCTTCTCACACCTTGACGCTACCACCGTGCTGAGCCGTAAGATAGCCGAACTCGGTATATATCCCGCAGTCGATCCGCTTCAGTCCACATCCAGAATACTTGATCCGAGTGTGGTTGGCAAACTACACTATGATACGGCTCAACGTGTCAAACAGATACTACAGCGTTACAATGAGCTTCAGGATATAATATCTATTCTCGGCATGGACGAACTATCTCATGAGGACAGACTCATTGTGAACCGTGCACGTCGTGTGCAGCGTTTCCTTTCGCAACCGTTTACCGTGGCCGAACAGTTTTCAGGGGTCAAGGGTACTATGGTGAGCATAGAGGATACTATAAGAGGATTCAATATGATTCTTGACGGCGAGGTTGATGACCTGCCCGAACAGGTCTTCCTAAATGTGGGAACCATTGATGAGGCAATCGAGAAGGGCCACAAGATGCTTGAAGGGCTCTCAAAATAATGTGCTATGTTTAAGCTGCGTATAATCACACCTAACAAGCTCCTCTTTGAAGGAGAGGTGGAAAGTGTCACTCTTCCGGGTACTGTGGGAAGTTTTTCGGTACTGGATAACCATGCTCCTATAATCTCTTCGCTTGAGAGGGGCAAGGTGGTATATCGTAATGCGAATTGCGTGGTTGAGTACGAGCTTGATAGCGGCTTCGCAGAGGTAAGAGACAATACGCTTACGGTCTGTATGGAATAATTATAAGATAGATGTTTACAGTTGGCTGTTGACTTATGAAATTACTCTGATAGGTTTTAATAGATGAAAAAATTGACTAAAACATACCTGCTGATACTCTCACTGCTGACAGTTGTGTCAGTATTGTTAATGCGCTTCGTATGGCCGGAATATTATCCCGATTTTCTCTACCTGATCCCGATATTTTTTCTGTTTATGCTGGGGATGATGTATTTACTTAAGCGCGGCAATGACCGTAAAGGTAAGGATCCGACCATTTTTTTCCTTGCCTACAGGATTTTTAAAATCATCTTATCGCTGATTTTTCTTCTGGTTTATTTTATGACGGTCAGGAATCAGCTTCTGCCATATGCAGTATTGTTCATGATATTTTATATCGGTCTCTCTTCAGTTGAAACCATACATTTTATGAAAAGGGAAAAAAATTGAAAAAGTTCGCTTACATATTTGCACTGACGTTGCTTGCAGCTCTTCCTGTTGCATCTTCGGAAAAGGGTGAGGCGATTGACGCGTTGGTCAACGAGCCGGCTGGCGCGTCGGCCGGCAATTTGGTAAGTGCTTCGGTTAGTGGATTAGCTAACGAGCCGGTTGATGAGCCTTTAGATGTCAAGGGAATAATATTCGAACACCTTAAGGATTCATATCACTGGCATATCATCACGATAAGCAAGAGAGAAATATCTCTGCAACTACCCGTAATTCTTTACAGTAAGGTGTCGGGTTGGCATCTGTTTATGTCGGGTAAACTCGATGATAACGGCAGCTACAAGAACTTTTATATAACCGATGAGGGAGCGCATGCAGGTAAGCTCATGGAGATTTTGCCTGACGGCACCGAACTTAAACCGCTCGACCTGTCATTTACCAAAGTGGCGTTTGCCGTCTTGATAAACAGTCTCTTGCTCTGCGTAATAGTAATGTTTACGGCAAGGTGGTACAGACATCATAAATCAACCGATCCGGCTCCAAAGGGTTTTGTGGGGCTTATGGAGTTTATGGTAGCCATGCTTATGGATGATGTTATTAAGCCGTCGGTAGGAAAGGAATACAGACGTTATGCACCGTTACTGCTTACCATATTCTTTTTTATACTGCTAAGTAACTTAATGGGGCTTATTCCCCTGTTTCCGGCAGGAGCCAATGTGACAGGAAATATTGCCGTGACTCTCTTTTTAGCCCTGATAACATTCTTTACGGTAAATCTGTTTGGCAGCCGTGAATACTGGAGAGAGATTCTATGGCCCGATGTACCGGTGTTTCTTAAGGCACCTGTACCGCTGCTGCCAATCATAGAGATTGTAGGTATATTTACCAAACCGTTTGCCCTGACAGTGCGTCTTTTTGCCAATATTACGGCAGGCCATGCAATAATACTCTCATTGACTTGCGTTATATTCATAACCGCCGGGATGGGACCGGTAATAGGCGCTCCAATGACACTGCTCTCACTGCTTTTTATGATCTTCATGAATTTTGTGGAGTTGATAGTGGCATATGTACAGGCATACGTATTTACAATGTTGTCGGCAGTATTCATTGGACTTTCCCGTCCCGAGCATGAGCGTCATAATAATGGTGAGGCTAAGGTTGAGGCTGCCGGAAATAACTGTGAGTCGCATCAATCAAAAAATGAGATTACAATACAAAACATTAATAAACTAAATTAAATAGTAATAATTATGATGTTAGCAACATTTTTACAGGCTGCCGTAGGCGCAGCATTAGGTAATGGCGCTGTAGCAATAGCTGCAGCTATTGCAGTATTCGGTGCAGCATTCGGTCTGGGCCGCATAGGTCAGTCCGCAATGGAATCAATAGCCCGTCAGCCTCAGGCCGCCGCCGATATCCGCGGCTCCATGATCCTGATAGGTGCATTTATGGAGGGTGTTTCACTACTTGCAGTAATTGTTTGTCTGTTAGCTCTATACGCATAAATGGATCTGCTAGTCCCGGAAGTTGGTACGATTATCTGGATGCTCATTGCAGCCGGGATAGTCTTCTTCATATTGGCAAAATGGGGATTTCCCGTAATTGTCAATATGGTGGACAAGCGTAATGAGTTTATAGATAAGTCGCTGGATGCGGCAAAGCAGGCCAATGAGAGGCTCGCCGGCATACAAATAGAGTGCGATAATCTGCTCAAGGAGACTAATGTCGCGAAGGCCTCTATCCTTAAGGAGGCAACCGACAGGCGTGATGAGATCATTGCCGAAGCCGTTACCCGTGCAAAAGAGGAGGGTGAAAAACTTGTATCCGGTGCACGTGAGCAGATACGTTTGGAAAAAGAGGAGGCTCTCAGGAGTCTGCGCCGTCAGGTTGCAGAGTTGTCGGTAGAGGTGGCCGAGATGGTTGTTTTGAAAGAACTCTCATCGAGCGAAGAGCATCTCTCTATGATAGACCGTATGATTGATGAGGTAAAAGCAGGCAGGTAAAAATATGGGAACCGTTTCCGTAAGATATGCCAGGGCTCTATTGCTATACGCGTTAGAGCAGGGTGAATCTGAACAGGTGTATGCTGAGATGCAGGCACTTGTGGAGCGGTTGCGCTTTATTCCCGCCATTCGGGAGAGGATAGTCGATCCTACGGTGAGCGCCGATAAAAAACAGAAGATGCTTGAAATTGCCTTGACTGACGGCAAACGGGATTTGAGCGTTTCAACAACTGCATTCTTTCGACTTGTGATTAACGCCGGTCGTGGTGACCGTCTGCTCTTCATGGCTACAAGTTATCAGAGTCTGTA
>JGI24709J26583_10002860_pt1 | contig 13906 bp, 14 predicted proteins | sample BioPla2DNA1_FD_26583 | JGI IMG/M metagenome (IMG submission 26583) | reverse complement strand
TGCAGCTAGTAGTGCTGGTTTCTATAGAGTCAGCAAAGATGCAACAGCTGATGGCACTCAAGAATTATTAGTTGGCTATGATTCTAAGTATTATGGTTCCAACTTATCAATCTCTGATGCTGGTAACCTATACTTCTTAAATTACATCCCTAAACTAGTTTTAGGCGATGCCCACTTCTATCAAATTAAATTGAGCACAAAAGCAGTTACAAAGATTAACTAGGAGGAAACAATAATGAACATTGAGACAAGAGAAGTCCNTTTAGGGTGGAGTGAGAAAGGCGAACGCGAAAGAAATTTGAAAGTCTATGAAAGCTTCGGCTGGAAATACACTCAGGATGTTCATAGAGGGAGAACATCATNTAATGTTTTGGCTCGTGACATGGATATGCCTAATTATCGTTTGATAAAAGCCTTAGATGATAAATATTTTGCTTTAAAAGCACAAAAAAAGGTATATACGCCAATCTATGATGAACCTATTAATTTTTTGGTTATGTTCCTTTTATTGATTCTATTTGTGTTTCCGTTAGTCATTTATTTGGTCTTTAAAGGCAATCAAAAAGCAAGAATTCAAGAGCACAACACCAATCTTGAAAAACAAATGGAAGAATGCTTAAAAGAAGCAAGAGCATTACTATAAAAAAAGCCTCTTTCGAGGCTTGATGCTAACGCGACATCAATTCATAGATTTCTTGATTAATATCGCATATTGAGATGGTTATCCATTGGTCTAGGTGTTCTAGATTTGGAGCCATCTCTTTTAATTTGACTGGAGAGAGTAGTGTGAACTTTTCAATCGCTTCTCCAATGATGGAGTGGATATACTCACTGATGCGGTTAGCCTCAAACAATTCATCAGCGTACTTTTTCACAACTTCCGCTCTGTAGCCTTTTTCTTCTTTGAAGAATGCTAAGTTATAAAGAACTCTAACTCTATCAAAGAAGGTTCCGAATTCATGCCTCACTGAAGAGACAGTAACTGGAAGTTCATAATCGGACATAAGTGTTTCTCCTTTAATAAAACTATTATTGGTAACTCTCGTGCTACCTATATTGAACTTATAAGCTAAGCTTTACTGCTTATGCCCGGTGCAAATAGTATACAAGATTCTCTCCGAAAGGGGAGNTTTTTTCTTTAGAAATCAAAATAATCCGTCAAAACACAGGGTTATTGGTCCCATTCCTTGCGAAAGGAGTGAGAGCATGTTCACCATACAACAGAAATTGACAATCTATCATTTGCGAGAAAAAGGCACCAGTTTATCGATAATCGCAAAAACTTTGAATGTTAACAAAAGTGCGGTTTCAATGTTTCTTTTAAGAAACCCAGTTAATGATTTGACTATCAATTGCCTAAATTGTGGAAAAGAGTTTCCTCCATTAAAAGGAAGAATTAAGCATTTTTGCTGCAAAGAATGTTCAAAGGCCTATTGGAATAAGCACACAAGAAAGCAATCCTGGTTTAAAANAGCGTGTACATGTGAAGAATGCGGAAAACAATTTATGGTTTCTAAATATAAAAAGGGAAGATTTTGTTCAAGAGAGTGTTTCCANAATCACGAATCTAGAAAGTGGAGGATGAAAAATGAAAACAAGTAATTTAGACCTCTATTTAGCTGAGATGAAACACATAAAAGATATGTTGGATCAAGGAGTGATTTCTGAAGATGATTATATAAAAACCGAGGCATTTCTATCTAAGAAACATTGTATCAAAGATAAGTCTATTTATAGACTTAATAACTTGATAAACACCCCTTGCTATGGGATTAATATAGGTGAGGAAAAGGAGATAAAAAATGACTCAAATCAAGATAATAGAATCATCAAAAAGGTTACCTAAACTTCTTAGAGTTGCAGCTTATGCTAGAGTCAGCAGAAACAAAGAATCTTTGCTTCATTCTTTTAACAATCAAGTTGAGCATTATCGCACCTATATTAAGTCTAGGAAAGACTATATCTTCAAAGGAGTCTATGCCGATTTAGGTATCAGCGGAACAAAAGAAGATAGAGTGGAATTCAATAAACTCATCGAAAAATGTAGAAAAGGCGAGATTGATCTCATTATCACAAAGTCTATTTCTCGATTCGCTCGTAATACAGCAACTTTGCTTAAGACTATTAGAGAGCTAAAAGCACTTAAAGTTGACGTTTTCTTTGAAGAACAAAACATGCATTCGATTTCTGAAGAAGGAGAGTTCATTCTCACTCTTTTGGCATCAATGGCTCAAGAAGAAGCTAGAGATATGTCCGAGAATGTCAAATGGGCTGTTTTGAAGCACTTTAGCGAAGGAAAGGTATATTCGATGACAATCCTTGGTTACCGCCTTCAAAATGGTGTTTTGATAATAGAACCAAAAGAGGCTGAAGTAGTGAGGATGATATTCAAGCTTTACTTAGAAGGGTATGGTGCTCAAAAAATAGCAATTACCTTAAATAGAATGGGCTTTAAATCTAGATTTAATAGAAAGATAACGTACACTTCAGTTACTGGTGTTTTGAAAAACGAAATCTACACTGGAGACATAACTCTTCAAAGCACTTTTAACGAAAATTTTATAACAAAGAAAATGATTAGAAATGTCGGCCAAAAGAGAAAATGGAGAATCGAGGAAGCTCACGAGCCAATCATTGATAAGGAAACATTTGTCAAGGTACAAGAGATGATGGTGGAAAGAGCTATTGAACCAACAACTAGAAAAGAGAGTAATCCATTTCAGCAAATGCTAGTGTGCCCTTATTGCAAACGGCATTTCACTAGAAAATCTAGTAGGGGCAAGTTCCATTACATTTGCTCTTATTACGATAAGTATGGAAAAGAAGGATGCCCAAACAAAAAGGTGCCTCAAGATATTTTAGAAAAAGTAACCGCCGATGTACTTAAACTCAAAGAGTTTGATGAAGCCATTTTTAGAGCAAAAGTTGACCATATAGATGTCTTTAATGATTCAAGACTAATCTACCACTTCAAGAGTGGAGAGACTATTGAACAAAGCTGGTCTTATCCATCTAGAAAAGAATCATGGTCTAAAGAAATGAAAGAATTAGCTAGAAAAAGGACAAACGAAATGAACGAAAGGAGAAAACTATGCCAAGAATCACAGTAATTGAACCAACAATTGATGCCTCTACAAATTTGCCTATACTAAACAGCATAAAAAGAAGAGTTGCGGCATATGCACGTGTTTCTACTGATAGTGATGAGCAATACACATCCTACGAAGCTCAAGTCGAACATTACACCAAATACATTAAAGAAAGAACTGATTGGGAGTATGTTGATACTTATGCTGATGAAGGTATTAGTGGAACTTATCTCAAAAGAAGAGAAGCTTTCAACAAAATGATTGCTGATGCTTTAAGCGGCAAAATTGACCTAATCATCACCAAATCGATATCAAGATTCGCTAGAAACATTCTAGACACTATTCAAAAGGTTAGAGAGTTAAAAGCTCACCATGTAGAAGTGTTCTTTGAAAAAGAAAACATTTGGACGTTTGATTCAAAAAGTGAATTGATAATGACCATTATGGCTTCTATTGCACAAGAGGAATCAAGAAGCATTTCAGAAAACGTGAAGTGGGGAAAGAAAGTAGCTTATCAAAATGGAAAAGTCACAATCGCCTATAGTAGCTTTCTTGGGTATAAAAAAGGAGAAGATGGAAGAATAGAAATAGATGAAACTCAAGCTCCTTTAGTAAGAGAAATCTATAGATTATTTCTTTTTGAAGGATATACCGCTCATAGCATTGCTCAACACTTTAATAAGCTTGGAATCAAGACAGTTATGGGTAGTAAAAAATGGTCTAAAAATGGTGTTCTTTCTATTCTCACAAACGAAAAGTACAAAGGTGATGCTCTTCTTCAAAAGGGATATGTTCCAAACTATCTAGACCACAAAGTGGTCAAGAACAATGGAGAGCTTCCTAAATACTATGTTGAGAATTCTCATCCAGCAATCATCGATAGAGCGGAATGGGATATGGTCCAAGCGGAAATACAAAGAAGAAATGAAATAGGTGCCATTTACTCTTCTAACGATATCTTCTCATCAAAGTTGATATGTGAGGATTGCGGTAGCTTCTATGGAAGAAAAGTATGGCATAGCAACGATGCTTATAGAAGAGTTATCTATCAATGCAACCATAAGTTTGATTCAAACAATAGCCACAAATGCATGACTCCACATTTAACTGAAGAAGAAATTAAGAATAAGTTCATGCTTGCATACAACGAAGTGATGACTGATAAGGAAAAGATTATTGATGACCTAAAAGAAGTTGCTGAATTGCTTGGATGCCAAGAAGAACTTGATTCCAAGATAAGTGAAGCAAAACTTGAGCTTGAAGTAGTGGAAAATATGGTGTCTAGCCTTATCGAAAAAAGAACTAAAACAGACACAATTTCTGAAGANGAGTTTGAAAAGCAATATAAGGCACTAGAAGATAAAAGCAAACAAATAACCACTAAGATTGGCAATCTCATGAATGAGAAAACAATTCGAAGAGGCAAAAAAGCAAAGATCCTTGCTTCAGTAGGTCTAATGGAAAAAGAGCCAAACTTAATCCTAAAATGGAATAAGGAAGCATGGATGGCAATGGTAGAGAGTGCAATTGTTCATAAAGATAAAACTATAAGTTTTAGATTCTATTGTGGAAGAAAGGTCAAGGTGTAAATCTTGGCTTTTCTAAATTAAGATAAACTGATATAATGAAAACAACCTTAAAATCCCTGCCGTCCACAAAATTTGAGGAGCCGTCCACAAATTAGAAAGCGGAAATAAAAAAATCGACCACATTGTGTTCGAATTGGGAGAGGGTTCCAGAAAACAAATAACGCCGCAAAAACGGCGTTTTTTGTTCCAAATGTATTAATTAATCACTGGATTTTTAAACTTTATTAGAGCAAAAAATGTTATAAATTGTTTGATATGATAATTATTGTGACTATTTTCCTATAAATAACGAAAAAAGTTACTTATGCTATATTATGAATATGAAAACATTGTGAAAGTAAATGATAAAGTTTTAAAAATCAAATGTATCCTTTTTTGGAACAAAATTTTGGCTATGGACAACCCTTTCTTTTAAAAGAATTATACGAATTGTTACCTAACGCAAATAAAAATACCATTAGAGAATACATAAGAAGATTAATTAATGAGAACAAACTAATAAGTGTTAAAAACGGAGTATATGAATTACCAAACTCTAAGCGACTATTAAAAAAAGCAACCCCCAACATATCTGGAATTATTGAAATCTCATACCTGAAAGATAGAGATAACAACATTTTCGGATACAAAAGCGGTATAAATTTAGCTAATAAAATAGGTTTAACAACTCAAACTGCTGCTGTCGATGTCATATATTCTAATCGTGTTTCCAATAGAAAAAGAGAAATTAAAATCAATAACACAAAACTGATTATTAATTCTCCTAGAGTTAAAATCACAAATGAAAACTACAAATTACTACAAATACTTGATTTGCTATTAGAGTTTGAAAAATATAGCGAATATGATCTAAATGATGCAAAAGAGGCATTAAATTCGTACATTTCTAATATAAAAATTAGTGAAAAAGAATTCGAAAAAGTTATTTCTTCATATCCCTCAAAGAGCCCAGATAAGATTTTATAGGATAGGAGGAAATAATGTTATTACATAAAAATGTAGTTCTTTTTAACGAATTAATAAATGCAACAGAAAGCAAAACTGGTTTATTGGGATTTCAAATTGAAAAGGATCATTATGTGTCGCTTTTTCTTAAAGAACTTAATAAATATAATCAAACAATCCCTATCGTGTTTAAGGGAGGGACTTCATTATCAAAATGTTATAACATTATAAATCGGTTTTCAGAAGATATAGATATTTCATTACAATTTACGGATCCTAAAAAAATAAAAAAAATAATAAAATTTTAAAAACGATTATTTTAGAAATTGTCGATAAAATTGACATGAAACTTTTAAACGAAGATCAAATAAAATCAGGGAGAAGTTTCAATCAGTACAAAATAGGTTATAAGAATCTTTACAAAAATGATAATACAATGTTACCCTTTATTATTTTAGAAACAATGCTTTTTTATAATCCGTACCCATACACTACATTAAAAACAAGTAATTACATAACAAATTTTTTATTCTCAGAAAACGAAACTGAAATCATAAATAGATTTAACTTAAATCCATTTAATATGTGTGTTCAAACAATAGAAAGAACTTTTGTTAATAAGTTATTCGCTATTTGCGATTACTATTTGAAGGATGACTATAATAGAAAATCTAGGCACATATATGATGTTCATATGATGTGGGAAAGCAAATAATTAGATTTAAATATTGTTAAGAAAATCATTCCCAACGTTATAAAAGATCGGCAACGACATGAGAATATTAATTTATCATGTAATAAAGGAGCAAAGCCCGTAGAAATTTTAAATGAAATCGTGAGTAAAAAGGTTTTTGTTGACGATTATAATGCTATAACTGTTAAACTTTTATATAAGAAAGTTGATTACTCAGTAGCAATCAAGACCATACAAGCAATAATTAATTCAAAGATATTGCCCGAAGAAATTTTCTAATTTATATCAATAATAATTGAATTTATCAAAAAAACGCTGTTTTTGCAGCGTTTTTCTAAATTTAGCATTGTTTTGCTTGTTTTCTTTTACGAAAATATAATAACACGCGATTGCTCCTATACCTGCGAAAGATACAAGAAGAAGTGCGTTATTCATATTATTTTTCTTTAATAAACCAATTAACGGTGTTGTAGTATTAAGGTTGACCCACTCGGTTATATATTCATGTCGCTCAATTGCGCTTATAACATTAGAATCACTACTACTATAAAAAGCGGTTTGTCCTTCTTGAGTCATGGCACCAATTGCCCAATCTAGTACGGGTAGAACAGTAGCACAGCATCCCTCTGCATTATTGCCATTACCCTATAGAATGTCATTAGTTATACTCATCACTTCATTACTAGGCGTCATTGACGATTCATCTACAAATAGTTCTACTGAACACTCTTGGGGTGTACCTAAAATACTGAATGTATTAAAAAACAGTGAATTTGAATGATATTTAATTTGACGTAAGGAATTATTCACGCTTGTTTTAATAACGGCAGGTGAAGAAATTGTATCGGGTGAATATTTAGCAGCTTCAAAAGTAATTTCCCATGAAGAAGTAGGACCTTTTGAAGATACTAAATGAATACCATTAGTTAGCGAACCTAAGTAAANAGTTTACATTAAGAGAATATATAACGCAAGAAAAAGATGTTTGCGATAACAAATGCGATGCTATGTGATTTTTAGTTGACAATTGTTGTTAATTAAAAATACTATAGTAATTATTATGCAAATTTTGTCTCCTTTACTCATTAATTATTGACATAATTTGCTATTTTTAAAAGAATTGCGTTATATATAGTTAATAGAAAAAAATGTTGTTCACAACATTAATGTCTCATTAACAAAACAATTGTAATTAACAAGTTATTAATTACTTGCTATAATAAAGCCACCAACTAAGAAAGGGCATAATATGAATAATAAATTTAACAAGCTCCGTTCCTTAACCTTAATTTTATCAATTACCTTTAGCGCTGTACTATCAGGGCTATTTTTTAGTAAAGGGACGAAAAAAGAAATAGTAACAAGTGCATATAATAACACTTCAATACCTGCAACGATGAATATCGACCTAAATTATCCAACAGATGCATCTATAAGAAATTACTATAGTGCTCTAAATTCACTTCCTAATAGTGAAAAGCAAGGCGAAAATCTTCTTAAAAATTTAAAACCTATTTTGAAAAATGGGCAAAAATATCATAAATATGATAGTTCAACTAATCTTTGGAGAATTTATGAAATAGCTATGAGGGACTGGGAAAAATCACCTGCAAGTGAAATCCAGGGTTATAGTTCAGCTACAAATACAATAAGTAACTATTCCTTTACAGATGGTACAGACCCATATGTACATGCCTTTTTTGTTAATAGAAATGTAGATAATCAAACTGTTGCAAGGGCAGATCATTCTCAAACGAATTGGGGCATAAATCGAGAACATATTTGGCCAAACTCATTAGGATATAACGGTGCGGACATGAAAAATGCTGGCGCAAGAGGAGACCCGATGAGTGTAATGGCCGCTAATGGATATGCAAACAATATTCATAGTAATAATTTATATGGTTTTGTTGATAAAAATAAAACTTATACGGACTGTGGTACCAAGTATTATTTTTTAACTGGAAATCTCAGCGGAAAAAGTAAAACTCTAGGAGGAAACGACACTGTATTTGAACCACAAGATAGTGATAAAGGCGATATTGCTCGTGCTGTTTTTTATATGGTTGCTAGATATAACTATTTATCTGGTAGTGATCCAGATGGCATTAATTCTGATAATCCAAATCTTACTCTAGTACAGTCATCAACTGTCCCATCTAGTTATTATTCAACTACAACAAACCCCGGCATAATGGGCATCATTTCAGATTTATTAGCCTGGCATCATCTTGATCCAGTTGATGAAGTGGAGATAAAAAGAAACAATCTTCTTTATACTAATTTTACAAGTAATCGAAACCCATTTGTTGATTTCCCTGAATGGGTTGACTACATTTGGGGAACCGCTAATTTAGATGGAACTAATTATTCACCTACTCCGACCGGAGTTGCAGATCCTACTAGTGATCCACTTAACCAGTTCGCAACTGCAGTTGCACCAACTTCAATTACTTTGAACGCTACAACACATTCAATGGAAGTAGGAAATACATTCCAAGCTTCAGTTGTAAGTACTATTCCTGCTGATGCTTCAAAATCAGTTAATTGGTCAGTTCAAAGCGGAGGGACATACGCTTCGGTTTCTGCCACCGGTTTAATTACTGGTTTAGCTGCAGGTAGTGCTGTTATTAAAGCAACCTCAACTTTAGATCCAAACGTAAGTGCAACGATAAGTGTTACTGTTACTCCACCGCTAATACCTGTATCAAGTGTTACGTTAAATAAAAACACTTTAACTCTAGAAACAGGAGCAAACGAGACACTAATTGCAACTGTTTTACCAAATAATGCAACAAATAAGAATGTAACTTGGTCTACTGATAATGGATCTGTTGCTACTGTTGACAGTACTGGTAAAGTTACAGCTGTAAGTTCAGGAACTGCAACAATTACAGTTACCTCACAATTTGATTCAACAAAAAAAGACACATGTGTTGTAACGGTAAATAAACCTGTTACAAGTGTTACTTTAAATAAAAACACACTTTCATTAGAAGTAGGTGGAAGTGAAACCTTAATAGCTACTGTTTTACCTACTGACGCAACAAATAAGAATGTAATATGGTCAACTAGCAATAACTCAGTTGCAACAGTAAACAGTGCTGGTTTAGTAAATGCAGTTAGTAGCGGAACAGCCACGATTACTGCAACATCTCAGTATGATGGAACAAAAAAAGATACATGTGTTGTAACGGTAACTGCAGCAATTCCTGATCCAACCGAGCTTTTGACTGGGAATTCACCATACTTAAACGGTGTTGCCTATAAAATGTATTTTGTTAATACTCAATCTAGCAGTACACATTATTTTTCTGGTAGTATGTCAGGTTATTATGGTACTACTACAACAACTAAATCCGATGGTGTAGATGTATATTTTGAAAAAAGTGGAACTGGTCAAAACATTTATTTCTTTAATTCGGGTGTTAAAAACTACTTTAAAGTAACATTAAGTGGTAGTTATAAGAATTTTACATATCAATCAACTGTTCCTGAAGCGCCGTGGTATTATTCCGAAGTTTATCAAACGATGACTTATACAATAGATACGAAAGAATATACTTTTGGAACTTACGGGACCCATACTACATTTGGGGCATTTATGCTTGAACAATACCCAGATAATTATAAGGTTCAGTTTGAAACAACTGACGCTACTAGTGCAACCCCATATTCAAATGCCTTCCTTCAATATCTTATCTGTAATGCGAGCGGGACAAGTGCTCCGGGTTATACAAATTCGCAGTCATGGGCATCACTTAAACGAGTATACATGAATCTTGATTCTACCGCCAAAAACCAACTATTAAATGCAAATTCCAATCCAAATGGAACAGATGTCGAAAAAGCAATGGCCCGATACGACTATATTGTTGGAAAATATGGAACTGCTTCTTTTGAAGATTTTATTGGAAGAAACCCAGCACCAATTTCACCACTATTTAATTATCAACCACGAGAAGTTATTGTAATATACGGATTAGGGGCGATTGTTATAGTTGTTGGAATTGGGATGACGTTTTTCTATATTAGAACAAACAAGAAAAAAGAACAATAGTCTACAAAAATAACATTAATTATACAAAAACGGAGCCGATATCTCGACTCCGTTTTATTATATTTGTTATTTCTAAGTGATATAGTTATATGTTACTGTGACTTCATTTGTTTCTTCGTCGACTGTTACGACTTTTTCGAATCTATATGTTTCATCGCCATCGATTTTAATGTCAATGTAGAGTTTGCCGTCTTCTTCAACATATTCTACTTCGTATTTAAGTCCATCAATTCTAATTTCAAGTTCAAGTTCACTATCTTCGTTTTCGAATTCTAAGAAGAAGTCGCGTGTTACTTGACCGTTAGTAACTACATAGTAATGGAATTTTTCTTCGTATTCGTAGTCTGGTTGACCTTCAGTACCTTCAATTTCAATTTCTTGACGGATTACAATGTAATTTGCATCATCTTTCCAAAGAGCGAATATTAATTCAGTTTCTGTTTCATCAGCTTCAACTTCATGTTCAGCTTTTGCTCTAAATGGATATTCGTTTTCGCCTACAACAGCGATACCTTCCATTTTGTAGAGAGTTTCGATTCAATAAAAACTATTGCTAATGCAAAAAGATCCTACTTCTGAAGCTTATATAAAAATTAAAGGCGGAGCGACAGTCAAACTATACAAAAACGCATCATATGATGTGAATTTAGAAATTAATTTTGAAACTATGTCAAATTTTGGCATAAAATATCCAACGCAAATTCTTAAACAAAAACAAACTAATGCTTGGAAAGATGGAAAAATGTATATTACAAGCATGCAATCTTTCGTTCAAGAACAAAACATTTTTAATATTATAGAAATAGAACAAGAAGATCTAGCAGAGTATCCATTAATTTTAGATGATATCATTGATATCGAAACTTTCATGGATAGTCCTCTATTTATAGATACCGAGGGTAATTACCATTTCATACAAGAAATGTATTCATATCAAGTTGTTCCATTCGGCAGTCAATTTTATCATGAGGTTGTCGATCTTTATATGGATGTAGTATTAAATAAAAATTTAGAACTCGTTAGAAGTTATGTTGAAGAAACAATTAAACGAAGTAAATTTAACGATGAAAAAAACGAGCAAAAAATGAACTTGATACGATTATGCAGGAAATAATAGATACGAATATTAAATACGGTGAACCAGCTGCAATGCCTAATCTTGATGAATTTATTGCTAATTTCCCTAAAACTTTTATTCAATCACTTACGAGTATTCGCATGGTTTGCTCCCCTGCAGCATATAACTCTTCAGATGAATTAGTCGTTGATACTGAAACAGTTATTTGGGCAGCTCAAAATCACATACAAGCAGAAACTACCAGCACTGGAGGTGCTAAAGCTGATTATTTATCAACTGATGCTGGACTTAAAAAATTTGAAGCTATTTCTTTTGAATTAGAATATACGGCTGCTAGATTTAATGAAGATTGCTCGTTTGAGACTTTCTCTCACAGCGAACCTATTAACTTAGAAGAAGGTGTTGCTGAGCACCTAAGTGATGATGTTAAAGTAGTACAGGTAGGTGATAGTTACTACCTTGTTTATGCTTCAACCGAAGATGGTGCTCCAAATATAATTTCAGCTAGTATTGCGTTTGATTACAAAATTAATCCAGTAGAAAGTGAAATGTTACCACTTGGAGAGGTTGAAATTTCAAACATTTTAGTTCGTAGATATATATTATAAAAAGCAAAAATCCATAAAAAAAGGGGCTGTTCGAAAACCTAAAAGGTGAACGATAGCCCCCCTTTTTTATAATTAGTATTATTAAAGTATTTCGCTTATGTCATTAAAAACATAATCAGGTTTATAAGAAACTTTTTCTAGATCAGTTAGTTTTGTTTCGCCACTTAAAACTAAAACAGAAGTAATACCAGAATTAAGCGCACCTAAAATATCAGTATATAAGCGGTCACCAATAACAACAGATTCTTCTATTGTTGCATTCATTTTTAATAATGCAAGACGAAAGAACTCTATTGAAGGTTTACCAATAAAATGTGGAGTTTTTCCAGTAGCATTTTTAATCATATGAGCAAATGAGCCGCAGTCCGGTACAAAACCAAATGTTGTAGGACATACGAGATCTGGATTTGTAGCAATATAGGGGATATCTTTAAGAGTTAGGAGTTCACTAAGATCCCAAAGTTTTTGATAAGTTAGCTCCCTATCATAACTAAGAAGTACAACTTCGGCATCTTTACTTTCAACTAGATTAATACCTTCTTCAACAAGATATTTTCTAAAAGATTCAGTACCAACTAAGAACACTTTAGCTCCTTTATGATAACGATTTAAATAAATNACCGTTGCTTGCGCGGCTGTAAAAAACTCCTCTTTTGTAACTTTNATACCTAATTTGTCAAGTTTTTTAATGTAATCTTCATCTGATGTAGAGGTGTTGTTNGTAATTAAAACATAGCGACCNCCTCTTTTTTTGATTTCATCTAAAAAGAGAGGTGTCGCTTTAAAAAGAACATTACCTTTATATAGTGTTCCGTCTTGATCAAGAAGAAACAATTTTTTATTTTTTAAATTTTTATTCATCAATTGGTTCGTCTGCAGTTACTTCTTCAACAATAACTGATTCGTTAGAAGTAGTTTCGGCTGCTAATTTAGGTGTATCTATTTTCTTTGCATCACCATGTTTAACAAAGAACATAGTAACAAATGCTAAAGCACTAAAGACTGTACAGTAATAGAATAAGGGACGATAACTACCTACCAAGTCCATAATTAAACCACTTAAAATGGGGGTAACAATTTGAGCACTCATTGAAGCAGAGTAGTAATAACCTGTATATACTCCAACATTTTCTTCGGTTGATAGTTCAACAACCATTGGGTAGCTATTAACATTAATAGTTGCCCAGCCAATGCCTGCTGTACCCATCGTAATATACATTAAGAATGCGGTTCTTGGACCAGCAAAAATGGCAAGCAAGAATGCTACGGTTAAAATAATAATACCTGCAAGTATCGTTTTACGACGGCCAAATTTGGTACTAATAAAACCAATTGGAACGAAGGCAACAAATGCAGTAGCATAAGCAACAATAAGTGGAAGTGTAAATGTCTTTTGGTCTAAAACATTAGTAGCATAAAGAGCAAATTTACTTGTAGCAGCGTTATAGGCCATAAACCATAAAACGACAGATGAAAGAATAAGAATGAAACTCTTTCTAACATCTTTTGGCATCTTATGATGTGGTTTTTTACTTTTTTTAGGTTCTACAAATTCTTCTTCAACTGCTAGATCGTATTGAAGTGAGATTTTTCTCATGTCTTCAACCCATTTTCTTTCGCGAACTGTGCTCAAGAAAACTGCTAGCATGATAAGCATGATAATTGAAGTTGCTACAATTGCAGGAACATAACGATAATCTGCAAAAATAGAAGATGTTTCATTTGTTAAAAAAGTCATATAACCAAGCGAAATAATACCTCCAACAGTACCCATTAAATTAATAACAGCATTTGCTTTACTTCTTAATGGTTTTGGTGTTACGTCCGGCATTAAGCTAACAGC
>JGI24709J26583_10002856_pt1 | contig 13925 bp, 11 predicted proteins | sample BioPla2DNA1_FD_26583 | JGI IMG/M metagenome (IMG submission 26583) | reverse complement strand
AGCAATTCATTCTTCTAAAATTATTGCAAGAAGCATCGTTTTTTCGCGTGCAAATTTAGACAAAATAATTTAATGTTCAATTTTTAAATAGATAAATTATTAAGCAATCATATCATAAATACGAAAAATATCAGTTTACATATTATATATTAAACAATCGTAATTATGAATATTAACTCTACTCTTAAAACTTTATTAAATCATCGCTCAATAAGGAAATACAGTTCTCAAAAGATTGAGAAGGAGAAACTGGATTATATTATTCAGGCGGCGTGTAACGGTTCTACCATGGGAAATTTGCAACTTTATAGCATTATTATTACTGAAGATGCTGAGATGAAAGCGAAGGCGGCACCCTTTCACTTTAATCAGCCTATGGTGACCGAAGCTCCTCTACTATTGACTTTTTGTGCCGATTTGAACCGGTTTAGTAAATATTGTCAATATCGTGAGGCGGAAACTACGGCTTATGATAACTTGCAGAGTTATCATTGGGCTGTAACGGACGCACTGATTGCGGCGCAAAATGCTTGCGTTGCGGCTGAATCGTTAGGACTTGGTATTTGCTGGTTAGGAACGATTACTTTTAATTGTGATAAGTTTATTGAACTGTTTGAATTACCGCCCCGTGTTTTTCCAATTGCTTCAATATCGTTTGGTTATCCGAAAGAAACTCCCGAATTGACCGATAAACTGCCTCACGAAGCCTTTATTCATTATGAAAAATATAAAGATTATTCGGAAGAGGCTATAAATAAAATCTATTCCGATAAGGAACAGCATCCTAATACATTAGCTCTTTTTGAAGAGAATAATTTGAATAATTTGGCGAGAATATTTACGGAACGAAGGTATAAAAAAGAGGATAATGAATATTTTAGCAAAATATTAGTGGAGGTGCTTAAAAAGCAAAAATTTTTAGATAGTTACTAAATTTTCCACTTTTCACTTCTTTGCTAAGTTGCTTTATATGAGCAAGTTGGGTGCGTGAGGGCGTAGCCGGAAAGCCCGTAAAGCCGCCAGCCGCTGGGGACGCGGCGGCAAAAAAGCGAGCTTGTAAGCTCTTTTTGCCGCTTTGCGACCCCACGGCTGGCGGCTGCGGACTTGCAGGCGAAGACCGACCCCGAGCGTAGCGAGGGGGCACGCCCTAATAAAAAATAAAATCTATAACTTGATGATTGGGTGCTATCTTCTGATTACTAAGTTCTTATAGCTGCAACACGCTTTTTACAGGATTAGCATAAATTTCTAAAAAAATAGTTTGAAGCTCATCTTTATTCCCGTCTATAGCCTTCAACCCATTTTCCATATAATTTTGAAATTCACTTTTCTCTTGTTCGTTATAAAAGGCGTTGAACTGTTGCGTTTGGTGCAGGGTGTCGTATGCTATATAGTTGGTTTTCCACAACTTATAATTCTTATAGATGCGTAAATCCATAATATTGGCTAAATGGTTGAATTTCATGTTTTTCTCCAATTGGTCGCACTCTTTTAAATCATTTTCGTTAATACTATCGCAAACGGTGAGGTGAACTTTCCCTTTATATTGTTTGATTCCGTGTAAAATGCTATTCAAGTCCTCGTCGGCGGTTTTTTCATATTTTTGATATAAGGAGATGTATAACTCCCTGGTTTTAAGGAAGTCGCAAGGCTCGTATTCGTAGGAAATAGAGACGGGCGTAACATTTAGTTCAAGAAAATTTTCCACAAAAGGTTTTTGGCTACTCATAGCAAACATCTTTAAAAGAGCGGGTTCTGTCTTATCGATACCATTTTTAGTTCGCCCGTTGCGTTGAGCAATCCATGTAGATTGTTTTTTCTCCGTAATAGCGTAGCGCATATATTGCGAAACTTCCATTGAATTATTATAGAAATCACGAATATTGCCTCCACGCACAATTTTAAACATTTTGTTCATTTTGCCGATATCAATAACAAATTGCCCACGCATTAGATTACTACCAAACGTAATTTCACAAGTATCAAGATTAAATTTATTCAGAAAGACTTGTAAAAGAGCGGAGTCCATTAAAATATCCCGATGATTGGAAACAAACATACATTTTTTATTATCATCTAATTTTTCGATCCCCGCAGATGATATTTCCGATATTGTTTGTTCAATGATGCTTTGCATTGCATGATACATAAATTGATGTTGGAAATCTCTTATCGTTTTTATTTGGGAGAAATGAGCTTTAAAACTTTCAATATCTTCATTTGGAAAAAGGTATTGAAAAACGGAGGCGAGGTACGGGGAGGCGAGAACTCGTTCCACTGCCGCGGGTATTTCATCATCATTATAGGGACGCGTATCTTCAAATGGATAATATGATTTCATAAAAATTAAAATTATTTTTTCTTTAANTTAAGTTGATGATATATGATATTTTCAACTTTTTCTTTTATTGAAATAGTGGTATGATTTTCGGGATAGATAGGTTCTAAAAATTCCACATTAATGCGTGCAAAGAAACGAGGAATTTTAATAGAGTGGTAAACAGCACGTTCACTACCTTGAATTGTAACTGGGATGATGGGTACATTGAGTTCTTTACTGAGAATGGCGAAAGTTTCTTTGAATTGAAGAAGCGTATTGTTTTTAGAGCGAGTTCCTTCAGGAAAAATGATGATATTCTTTCCCTTTTTTAATACTGATGAAAGGTATTGTAAGGAAGAGCGTAGATTCTCGTTTACATCAATAAGTATAATGTTGTTTTTTAAAGCCATGAAACGAGCAAATGACGATTTCCAATGCTTCTTTTTGGCAAAAAGAAAAGTTTTGCGAATCATCTTGTTTTTCATTCGTGAGGTGATTATATGTCCATCAATAGCACTTCGGTGATTTGCAACAATTATACAAGGCTCATCGGGGATGTTTTTTTCTCCTTTTCCGCGATAACGATAGGAGAGATGGAATAAAAGTTTGATAAGATAGCTCATTAGAAAATGAATTACGCCGGATTTGGGAAGTTTAATATCTTGATATTTAGATGATAAAATCTCTTTCCAAGACAACTCTGTACATTCAATTACCTGTAAATGTTTTTCTACGTATTCCGTTAAAGAGTTAAGAGTGCTATATTTTTCCAACACTTTTTCATTGATACAGATTCCAAAAGTGTGTTCTAAATAGGCTAATAAAGCTACCCGACTGAGAGAGTCCATTGCTAAATCTATTTCAAAATGGTCATTTCCGCTTGCTCGAAAACCGGTTTCATTTTCAATAAATTTTTTCAATAGTAGAAAGACTTCGCTTTTTTCCGTTAAATCATCTGCACGGTTTTTATCTTCTCTATCTTTAACAAGAGAAGGTAATTTAAATCGTTGTATTTTTCCTAATCTTGTTTTTGGTAATTCTTCGGAGAAAATATGCAGACGCTTAATTCTTTTGTAAGGTATAGAATGAAGATTGAAATCGGCTATTATACCTTTAAACGTGGCTTTCATAGAAATATTACTATTAATACGAAATTCACTTAATTGAGGGACAATGATAACTTGTAGCGAGTCATCTGCCATAAAAACACCGGCTTCTTTGATTAAGGGTGATTTTTTTAGTAATTCCAGTTCTAATTCTGCAGGATTAATATTCTTTCCGCTTGAGGTAACAATAATTTCCTTAATTCTACCGGTAAGTTTAAGACCGTAGCGATTGAGAAATCCGGTATCACCTGTATGCAACCAACCGTCTTTAAGAATTTCGGCTGTCTCTTCGGGGCGTTGATAATAGCCTTGCATTACATTATCACCTTTTACTAAAATTTCTTGTTGTTTGGTAAAAGCAATTTGAATATCAGGAAGAATTTCTCCGGCATATCCGATTTTACGTTTTCCGGGGCGTGTAAAACTAATCATAGGTGCTGTTTCCGTCATTCCGTAGCCTTCTAAAACATAAAAACCAAGCGTTTTGAATACTTGAGCCGTTTCTACAGATAGAGCTGCGCCGCCCGAAACCAAATATTTGACAAAACCTCCAAATTTCTTGTGCACTGACTTAAAGACAAGTTTTGAAAGATTGTCGCTTCCTATTTTTTTTACAGTTTTGTATAGTAATCGAGTTATAAAGCGGGCATTTATTTTTTCCATTATCCCTTTTGCTAATGTATCGTACAGACGAGGAACACCAATAATTAATGCAATTTTTCCTTCCTTGAGAGTCTTTAAAATAGCTTCAGACGATAAGCTGTCAGCAATGTAGACGGTAGCACCCACGTAAATAGGGGCAATAAGGGAACCTATGAGAGGAAATGAGTGGTGTAGAGGTAATAGCACCATTACATTTCTATCAGCTTGATATATAGGGACTTTATCTGAGACGGCGTGGATGTTAAAAAGTACGTTTTTGTAAGAAAGCATAACCCCTTTTGGAGTTCCCGTTGTTCCAGACGTGTAAATAATAAGCATGGTTTGTTCCGGTTCACCTTCAGGAATNTCAGTAATNGGAAGAGTTTCAACGGAGGAAATATCAATATCTTCCGGAGTTATGATGTAACATGGGTGATTAGTATAAGTTTCGAGAACNGAGTTAATAAGATATCTTTTATCGGAAGAGGTGAAAATTATATCAGGTTGGCAATCTTCAATCATATAAGTTAATTCCTTNTCTGTTGACTGAATATCAACGGGAATAATCATTGCTTGACAACGCAAAGCACCATAGAATGCAAAAAAGTATTCAGCAGAATTTTCGGAAAAAATCAGAACTTTTTTCGGAATCGTAATCTTAGAGAAGTGCTGCGCATAGCAAGTTGAGTATTGACATAATTGACAGTAGGAGTAGCTTTTCCCTTTGTAAAAAATAGCAGTTTTCTTTCTTTTTTTTATCATCAATAAGTTATAAAATTAATTTGCAAAGATATGATTTTAATAAGAAAAAAGTGATATGATTATTGAGTTAAAATGGGGAGAGATTAATAAAAAAAAACGTAGCTAATTATAATTTAGCTACGTTTAAATTTATTTTAATTCTTATTTTTCCAAGAAAGGATATCTGTAGTCAGTAGGTGGAACGAGAGCTTCTTTAATTGCGCGTGGGCTAACCCAGCGATAGAGGTTTAGTTCGCTACCTGCTTTGTCATTTGTTCCGGAGCCGCGTGCTCCGCCAAAAGGTTGATTACCTACGACAGCTCCCGTGGGTTTATCATTTAGGTAGAAATTCCCGGCGGCATAGCGTAATTTATCCATTGCAAAATTCATAGCGTAGCGGTCGCGAGCGAAAATAGAGCCGGTTAAGGCATACGGAGACGTTTGGTCGCATAAACTCAATGTCTCTTCATATTTATTATCATCATAAACGTAGATAGTTAGTACCGGTCCGAAGATTTCTTCTACCATTGATTCATAGTTGGGGGTTTTAGCTAATATGATAGTCGGTTCGATAAAAAATCCTTTTGATTTGTCATATTTTCCTCCTAGGATAATTTCAGCATCTTTAGATTTTGCCGCTCTATCGATATAGCCGGCGATATTATCAAATGATTTTTCGTCTATCACGGCGTTAATAAAATTGGAGAAATCGGTAACATCGCCCATTTTGATGGTTTTCATCATCTCTTTAATCTGTTCGAAGGTGTCATTCCAGATAGATTTAGGAATATAGGCGCGGGAGGCGGCAGAACATTTTTGTCCTTGATATTCGAAGGCGCCACGTACAATAGCAACGGCTAATTCGGTTGTGTTGGCACTTGAATGAGAAAAGATAAAGTCTTTTCCGCCGGTTTCGCCGACAATTTTCGGATATGTTTTATACTTGCCGACATTTTCGCCGATTGTTTTCCAGAAAGCGTTAAAAGTGCTGGTGCTACCTGTAAAGTGAACACCTGCAAAATCGGGAGACGAGAAAACAGCATCACTAATGATAGAACCGCTACCGGGNAGGAAGTTGATAACACCGTCCGGAAGACCTGCTTCTTTGAACAGTTCCATTAAGTAGTAATTGGAAAGAATTGCAGTCGTAGCCGGTTTCCAAATCATAACATTACCCATAAGAACGGGAGAAACATTTAAGTTACAAGCTATAGCGGTAAAATTAAAAGGAGAAATGGAGTAAACAAAACCTTCTAACGGGCGGTACTCCATTCTGTTAATTGTCGAATTGTCGGAAAGCGGTTGTTGACCATAAATTTTAGATGCAAAATAGGCATTAAAGCGGAAAAAATCAATTGCTTCGCAGGCAGAGTCAATTTCGGCTTGATAAGCATTTTTCCCTTGTCCTAACATGGTCGCTGCATTGAGTTTATAGCGATATTTTTTGGATAACAACTCACCGGCTTTCATCATGATGGAGGCACGTTCTATCCAATGGATGTTTTCCCACTCTTTTTTAGCTTCCATAGCGGCTTTAATAGCCATTTCCACTTCAGCTTTACCCACTTTGTGATAGGTTGCTAACACGTGTTGGTGGTCTGTTGGCATAACCACTTTCCCAAGGTTGCCGGTTTTCACCTCTTTCCCACCAATGATAAGCGGTATTTCAATTGTTTGATTGTATTGACGATGAAGCTCTTTTTGTAGGAGTTCTCTTTCTATTGAGCCGGGTGCATAACTATACACAGGTTCATTTTTCGGCTCTCTAAATTCGAAATTCGAATTGTTCATAGCTGTAATTTTTTTAAATTTATAAATTGGTTTATTGAATCATTTCAGTTAAAGGTAAATTATACTCTTCTTCCATTTTTATTCCGTACTCTTCTAAACCATCTAAGATTGGATTATAAAGTTCAGGAATAGTGGGGCGATATACTCCCGTTAAGTTAACTTCTTTATTTAAAATCATACGAACCGCCACCGAAACGGGTAGGGTTACGTTGCGAGCGATAGATGTATCGGTAGCAGTAGAGCCGAAATCCAAGAGTTTTGATTTAATAACCTCTTGTTTTCCGTCAGGATATTCTGCTCTAAAAATATGAAGCATGACGTTCATATCGCGTTCATTTTCGCCGAGAGACATTTTGTNTAACATTAAATAGGCAACAATTTCGAANGGNGAATCTTCTGTACGGTTCATCGGTGTGGTATCGAAAAGCCCCAACCACTCCATGCCTTCTATTNCGGGCGAGGAGATTGAGACACCCAGTTTATCGGCTGTTTTTTGCTTAATATTTTCGCTGTCTGTTTGTATCATCATTGCCACCATATCTGCATAAGATTTATTTGTAAAATCAAATTTNTCTTCGGTGATAAGATTGCAACTCTTCATNGCGTCAAGNATTTCNCACCAATGTTTATAGCGTAAAGTTCCGCGATAGACCGTTTCGGCTTCGGGAATGCCGTAAATGTCAAGATAATCGATAGAATTGCGGTTGGGATAAACTTCTAATTCTCCCACTGTTGGGAAATCGTTAATGACAAATTTATCTTTAAAAAGGTCTTCGCTTTTAATTTCTACTTTTTTACCATGTTTGAGGTATAAGGCGCTGCTGTTGCTGGCAAGGATAACCCCTTTCGGACTCCAAGAAAATTTATATCCGTATGGATTATCAGCACTTTCCGGGGCGGGGAGTGCTCCGCATAGAGAGTAAAACTCTTTTACTTTGCCGCCTTTACCGTGTATGTGGTCAATTACTCGCATAGCACTCATGTGGTCAATGCCGGGGTCTAAACCACACTCGTTCAGGATAATAATACCCGCTTTTTTTGCATCCTCATTTAACGCCGCCATCTCAGGCTTTACGTAAGAAGCTGTAATCATGTTTTTCTTTTTACGAATGGCAGCACGTGCTACGATAGGATGATATATCCAAGGGATTAGACTCACCACAATATCATGTTCGACTAACAGTTTATCCAACGCTTCTTCATCGTTAACTTGCCATGCAATAGGATTGGCATTGCGATGATTTGCCGTTAATTTTTTAGGTTGTTCATCGGTAACATCAGTTACCGTAACAAAATATCCTTTTTCAAGCAAATCGCGAATAATAGGACGAGCTACTAAACCGGCTCCAAGAATAAGTACTTTCTTCATAAAATTTTAATATTTAATCAGTTTAAATAGAATATATTAATTGTTCGTTATTTGCAATTTTAGTTTTTAAAATACACGGAGGCAAAGATACAAATTTTTCTCCAATTTTTTCTCCCATTTTAGATTACGAAAGAATAGAAATTGTAATATTTTTTGCGTAAATTGTGTNGTGGCTTGAAACTTGTTTTGAAAAAATGTAATTTTGCAACACAAAAATAGAATTGCTAATTTATGTTAAAGAAAATCNTCTNCTCATTTCTTCTTTTATTAATCTGTTTGCCGATTTTTTCTCAATCGAAAGGATATNAAATTACTGTTAAAATTAAGAATATTACTGATACCGTGCTCTATTTAGTTGGGAATTATGGAGAGGATGTTTATATTTTTGATTCTGCTCGTGTTAATAAAAGGTTTGTGGCGATTTTTACGGGGAAACAAGAACTCTATTCCGGCATCTATTCCATTCAAAATAGGGAGAAACAAAACTTATTCGATTTAATCATTGATAAGAGCCGTGAATTTTCTATCTCTACTTCTAAAGAGAATATTTTTAAAAAACGGAAAATTGTTGGTTCAGCGGAGAATCAAGCACTTTTTGAAGTGGAAAAAATGGCGATGTTAACAAAGCTGGAACCGACCGTCAGAGAAGAAACATTAGAGGCATTTAGCGATTTTAGCCCGAATAGTCTCTTGTCGAAATTTATAAAAGCAATCGCCCCGTTGAAAATNCCGGAACCGATACAAGAAGACTCCATTCAAAAACAGAGTTATATAATAACCCACTATTTCGATAATATTGCTATTAATGATGCACGCTTACTGCGTGTCCCTTTCGTTTCCGATAAAATTCTCTCATTTTTTACTACTATTTTACCCCAAGATGCCGATACTCTTTCTTATTACATCCACTCTTTTTTAAATAATTTGACTAATCGCGAGGTGTTCGATTACTATTTAGAAAAACTGTTTAAGTATTACAGTAATTATACTTCTCCTCCCGAATTGGATGGTGTTTCCGTTGGTTTATACGACTCTTTTTGCACAACTCCGGATTGTAAATTTATCGAGCCGGAAATGAGACGTGTTGTTTACAATAAAATTGAACGAAAACGTAGACTTTTACCGGGTGAAACCGTAAAACCGTTGTTAGCGTTGGACACAGCGGGAGAGTGTCGTAAGAGTAGCCAATTGACGACAGATTTTATCATTTTGTGGTTCTGGGAGCCCGACTGTGGCAGTTGTGTCGAATTAACTCCTGAACTGTCCGAATTTTATAAAGAGTATAAAACGGACTTAAATTTTGAAGTGTATGCCGTTGCATTGACCGAAGATGAAGAAGCATGGTTGGATTTTATTAAAGAGAATAATTTGGATTGGATAAATGTGAGTTGTGTGCACGGTATGCTCGATTATGATTTTATTGATTTTTTTGATATTATTACAACTCCATCTATTTTGTTGATGGATAAAAATCATAAAATAATATCACGAGAGTTATCGTTTAGTAAATTGAAAAAATTAATGGAGAAATAGGGGATAAGGTGAAACTTTAAAACTGTAAAATATGAAAAAAAATATTGTTATTATTTTCGTTTTTTTCTTGTCAGCAATGATGGTGCAAAGTGCGTTTGCACAAAAAACAAAAAAAACGAGCCCAAAGCAGGGGCATGAGTTGAAGTTTTTGGTTAAGGATGCAAAGGACTCCATACTTTATTTGGCGGTTCATTTTAGAGATAAATTAATCCTCAAAGATTCCGTGCGTCCGTCCGGCTATGGAAAGTATATATTTGCCGGAGATACTCCTTATCAAGACGGATTGTATATGTTGATTAATCAGAATAAACGTCCATATCTTAATTTTGTCATTGATAAGAATCAACACTTTGCAATCACTTGTGATACGACCGGGGGTGTGAATGATGTGATAATAGTTGGTTCTCCGGAGAATGTGGAACTGTTGAAATTTCAGCAAAAAAGTGTGCAGAGTCANAAAAGAGTTAAAGNATTNAGAGATGAAAGAGCAAAAGCNCAGGAAGCAGGAGATAAGGAATTAGTCAGAAGTTGTAATGAACAATTGGAAGAGGTGAATAAGGAGATGGAGCAGTTTATCAATGACCTTATAGATGCAAATCCGGATTATCTCTTTTCAAAAATGCAAAAAGCGTATAAGATGATTGAAGTTCCGGCACCCCCCGTTAAAGAAGACGGAACTATAGATTCTAATTTTCAAGCTATTTATTATAGAACTCACTATTGGGACAATGTAGACCTCTCTGACGGTCGACTTTTGTATACTCCTGCCTTAGAGCCTAAAATTAATGAGTATTTCTTGAAAATTCTCTTTTATCAAGAGTCGGATACGATTTGCAAGTACGTGGATATGGTACTTAATAGAGCCGAAAAGGATTCCGTATCTTATCGTTTTTTCTTAGAGTGGATATCGTATAAATTCGAGTCGAGTAAAATATTGGGACATGATGCAGTTTTTGTTCACATTGTTAAAAATAATCAACTGAAAAATAAAGCCACGTGGATGGATGAAGATTTAGTGCGTAAATATGAGAAGAGGGTGAAAAATCTTGAGCCGCTCTTAATAGGAAAAACAGCGGTGGAATTAATCATTCCCGATACAACGCAAAGTGATGATTTTACGCGTTGGTACTCGTCGTACGGTTTTTCAAAACCTTACGTTATTTTGTGGTTTTATGACCCCGATTGCCCGACTTGTACGAAAGAAACCATGAAGATGAAAGTTTTATACGATTCTCTCGAAAGGGCAGGGANGCGTAATTTTGATATTTATGGAGTTGCGGCGGAAAAAGATATCAACCGTTGGAAAAAATATCTCAAAGAAAAGCAGTTGCCCTGGCTTAACGTTGGCGGACTAAAAGCAAATGTCGATTATATGAGTGCCTATAATATCTATGAAACAGGAACTCCTTCGATGTTTATTATGGATAACCGCACAAGAAAAATTATTTTGAATAAAAGAATTGACATGGAACAGGTACCGGAGTTCCTTCGTCATTATGAAAAAGTAGAAAATTATAAAAAACAACAACAGCAAAAGAAATAGTTTATGCTTCGGACTCATACCTGCGGAGAATTAAATAGTTCTCATCTTAATCAAACCGTTACGCTTAGCGGGTGGATACAAAAAATTAGAAATTTAGGCGGAATGACCTTTATAGATTTACGCGACCGCTACGGAATAACTCAATTAACCTTTAATAGCGCTACTCTTCCGGAACTACATAAAAAAATAGAAGATTATGGTCGCGAGTGGGTTATCCAAGCTACAGGCACGGTTATTGAACGGTCAAATAAAAATAAAAATATTCCAACGGGAGATATTGAAATCGTTGTTAAGGATATTCAAGTTCTTAACTCCTCTCTACTTCCTCCTTTTACGATTGAAGATGAATCAGACGGAGGTGATGAGCTACGTATGAAATATCGTTATTTGGATTTGCGAAGAAATCCGGTGAAAAATAACTTGATTTTCAGACACCGCTTAGCGCTGGAAATTAGAAATTATATGAATAAAATCGGATTTCTTGAGATAGAAACTCCCTTTTTGATTCGCTCAACCCCTGAAGGAGCACGAGATTTTATCGTCCCTTCACGCGTAAATGAAGGCGAATTTTATGCGCTGCCCCAATCACCGCAAACATTTAAGCAACTCCTAATGATGAGCGGGTTTGACCGCTATTTCCAAATTGTAAAATGTTTTAGAGACGAGGATTTGCGTGCCGACAGACAACCGGAATTTACGCAAATCGACTGTGAAATGTCCTTTGTAGAGCAAGAAGACGTGCTTACTACATTCGAAGGTCTGGTTAGACATATTTTTAAAACTTTTAAAAATATAGAGATTCCTCAAATTGAAAGGATAACCTACGAAGAGGCTATGCGTTATTATGGCACCGATAAACCGGATGCCCGCTTCGATATGCGATTCGTGGAACTTAATTCCCTGACTAAACATCGTGAATTTAAGATTTTTAATGAGGCGGAATNGGTCATCGGCATTGTTGCTAAAGGGTGTGCCTCTTATAGCCGAAAACAGCTTGATGAACTTGTCGATTTTGTAAGACGTCCCACAATTGGAGCTTCAGGATTAATCTATATTTTGTGTCAACCGGAAAATTACAAGTCTTCGGTTGACAAGTTTTATGCTCAGGAAGATTTAAAACGAATAGCCGAGCATTGTCAGGCGGAAGAGGGCGATTTAATTTTGATTATGGCAGGAAAGACGGAGAAAGTACAAAAGCAACTCGGCGAATTGCGTCTTGAAATGGGAACACGCTTAGGATTACGCTCCAAAGGGGTTTATAAACCGTTGTGGGTTGTCGATTTCCCTTTGTTAGAGTGGGACGAGGAGACACAACGTTTCTATGCTAAACATCACCCATTTACCTCACCAAAACCGGAACATATCCCGTTACTCACCACAGAGCCGGCAAAAGTTAAGGCGAATGCTTATGATTTAGTTATCAATGGTAGTGAAATCGGCGGCGGTTCGATAAGAATACATGATAACGCACTACAAAAAAAGATGTTTGAAGTTCTCGGCTTTAAAGCAGAAGAGGCGGAAGAACAATTCGGCTTTTTACTTAATGCTTTCCAATATGGCTGTCCTCCACACGGCGGTATCGCTTTCGGCTTCGACAGACTTTGTGCCGTCTTATCGGATGTAGAATCTATCCGCGATTTCATCGCATTTCCCAAAAATAATTCGGCTCGCGATGTGATGATTGATGCACCCTCTCCGGTTACTCAAGAACAATTAGATGAACTTAAACTTAAAGTTGTAAGTAATGAGAAAAATAATAGTTAATCCAAAACTCTTTTTGACTGCCTTTTTCTCACTCGTATTAACACTTTCAACTCAGGAAAATAAAGATTTATTGGAAGTAGAATAGAAATTGATTATCTATGGAAACGTCTCCTTTTTTCTCGTCAAAACCTTTTTTTATACGCTTTTTGTATTTGCTACTCATTTGGTTAGGAGCATTTTTCGTATTTGCGGCATTAGCACAATTAATATCGGAAACCTTTTTCCGGCAAGGAGATAGTACGACACTACAAGCCGAAATAAATCTAATGCGTATAATTCAGTCCATAACCTCCATAGGCGTTTGGTTTATTCCTGCTCTCATTTTCAGCTTTTTGTCTACCGAAAGTCTCTGGAAGTACAGTGAAATCACCAATTCTCCTAAGTGCCGACAGATTCTCATCGTTTTCTTATTAGCTTTTTTTATTTTGCCGCTTGTTTTATGCTTAGCCGCTTGGAACGAATCCTTAACGTTCCCTGCTTCTTGGAGAGGTATAGAAAATTGGTTTCGTAGTTATTACGAAGAGAGTGAAAGGATTCTTAATTTGCTGATAGACAATCCCAAAATTTCCGTATTATTGTTTAATGTACTTCTTTTAGGAGTTTTGCCCGCAGTATGCGAAGAATTTTTTTTCCGTGGAACAATATTGCCGTTTTTAACACAATGGACTAAAAATAAGCACATTAGCATCATTATTACAGCTTTTATTTTCAGTGCCGTCCATCTCGACATTTACGGTTTTTTACCCCGTTTTTTATTAGGCGTCTATCTTGGCTATCTCTTTTTCTGGGGCAAATCTTTATGGCTTCCCATAGTCGCCCATTTTTCCCACAACACCATATCGGTAGTATTGCAGTACCTCGTTTTACGAAACGGAATCGATGTAGAGACGGCAATTTTCCAAAACCAACAACTATTTATCCCCATACTCATACTTTCATTAATAATCACAATGACAGGCATAATTTGGTTAAAAAAGGGNAAAATATTGTCTAAATAAGTTTTTATTTTTTTCTTTATTNTTTTCTTTTGGGCGTGCCCCCTCGCTNCGCTCGGGGTCGGCGCCCGGTTCCAAGTCCGCGGGCACAAGCCGTGGGGACGCAAGGCGGCAAAAAGAG
>JGI24709J26583_10002855_pt1 | contig 13926 bp, 14 predicted proteins | sample BioPla2DNA1_FD_26583 | JGI IMG/M metagenome (IMG submission 26583) | reverse complement strand
AGGACATGGATATGTCCAGAATGTGGAGGAAGTCATGATAGAGATATAAATGCAGCGATTAACATAAAGAATGAAGGAATAAAGATATTAAGTAATAATAAAATACCTGAGAGTATCAGGGAATTAACGCTTCAGGAGAGAACGACATTAGTTGGCTCGATGAATGAAGAAGAATAATTTTCAATAATTATTCATACTCTTAAATAATCTTAACGATTTGCAGGATTCAAAAAATAAACCTATATTTGTAGAAGAAAATAAAATTTTAACAGAAGATACTATGACTTTAAATGAATTACCTTTTATTGAAGATATTAAATCTATCGGTGGTGATTTATATGCTGTTGGTGGTATTGTACGTGATGAACTATTAGGTAAAGAATCTAAAGACTTAGATATTCTTATCACTGGTGTTCCTATGGATAAAATTGAACAAATTGTATCAAAGTATGGTAAAGTTGATGCGGTTGGTAAACAATTTGGTGTGTTAAAATTTAAACCTTATGGTTATGAAGGTGAAGATATTGATATAGCAATCCCTAGGACTGAAAAATCTACTGGTGAAGGTGGACATAAAGGATTTGATGTTGTATCTGATCATAATCTATCAATTGAAGACGATCTTTTGAGAAGAGATTTTAAAATAAATGCATTAGCAAAAGATTTAAATGGAAAGATTATAGACCCTTATGGTGGATTACAAGATATTAAAGATAAAAAAATATCTATGGTTAATCCAGAAGCATTTTCAGATGATCCATTAAGGATGCTTAGAGCAGTAAATTTTGCATCTAGATTTGGTTTTGATATTGATAGTGACACTATGGAAAACATACGTAAAAACGCACATAAAATTAAAGAAATACCACCTGAAAGAATATTAATTGAGTTTGATAAGATTATTAAGAAGGGTGATATTCAAAAAGGTGTATTTTTACTTAAACAAACTGGATTATTAAAAAATATTGTTGGTATTGATGGTGGTATATTAGTTTCAAATAAATGGGATGATGTTACAAATATGGGTGAATTTATTTATCTATTAACAGAAAATTTAGTTGATAAACCATCGGAGTTTTATAAGAATAATTTAAAGGGGGATATTGAAAATATTAACATTATTAAAGCCTTAGAGCTAGCTTATAATAATTATTCAGATAATAAAATTGAAAATAGAGTTTTAATTTTTAATATGAATAAAATTTCAGCTAAAATAATGGATAGTAAAATATTACCAGATGTATTATATAATTTAATTTCTGAATTTAAACAGAATAGATATCCATTAACAAATAAAGATTTGAAAGTTAATGGTAATGATTTAATGAATTTAGGTTTTAAAGGTAAAGAAATTGGTGATATGTTGCGTAAAATTTTAATTAATATTTATGCAGATAAATTAAAGAATAGTAAAGAAGATATTATTAACTTTGTAAAAACAAATAAAAATGAGTAAAATTTCATATTCGGCAGTAGTTCTTGATGATAAATCAAGAGAGATGTTAATTCAAAAATATAAGAGTTTAGTTCCAGAAGGGTGGGATATTATTTGTCATCACATGACTATTAACATGGGTGAACTAAATGATTCAATGAAAGATGATATTGGTAAAGAAGTTAAATTGGTTGTACATTCTTTTGGAATTGATAAACTAGTTTTAGCTTTTGGTGTTCTTGGTTATCCAACAAAGAATAAAATACCTCACATTACATTTGCTGTTAATAGAAAGGATGGTGGTAAACCAGTAATGTCAAATAAAATTACTAATTGGAAGAAAATAAAAGATATTGTAGTAACAGGAATAGTCACAGAACTTTAAAATAATGATATGATTAAAAAACTTAGTTTTTATGATTTTGATGGGTGTTTAGTAAATTCACCAGAACCAGAAGAAGGTAAAAGAATTTATAAAGAAAAAACTGGTAATGATTACCCACATAAAGGATGGTGGGGGAGGAAAGAATCATTAGATGTAGATATCTTTGATATTAAATATAATCAAAATGTATATCAAAGATATTTAAAAGATTCAAAAAATCCTTCAACAATGACAATTCTATTGACAAATAGAATAGATAAATTGTCACATGAAGTTATTGGTTTATTAGATGAATTAAATATTAAATTCGATGATTATTCTTTTAGAAGTGGGAATAAAGAGAAGGTTGATAGGATTAAATTTTATTTAACAATTCATCCCAATGTTAAAATTATAGATATTTACGATGATAGAGAAAAAGAATTAGTAGTTTTTAGAGAATTTAAAAAAGAATTTTCTGATAAATATCAAATAAATATATTTCCAGTACAAGATGGTAAAATTTTAAATGAAAATTATTACAATATAAAAAGAATTATAAGAGAAGGGATTAAAAAAATTATTTTATAATTCAACTATTTATATATAAATTAAGTGAATAATGATTAATTTAAATTATAAACCAAAATACTTACCACAAATATCTTCTCCTTATGAAATAGTATTAGACACTATGGATAAGGAGAAGATACCTTACAAGAAAGTTAAATTAAATCCTAAAAATATTAAACCATCACAAAGTATTGTTTTTTTGGATAAAATAAAAGACACATCTAATGGATATGTATGGGCTTCTAAAGATTTAAAGTTATTGGATGGACATCATAGATTAGCTAGTTGTTTATCTTATGATAATCCCATAAAGACTATCATAATAGATTTACCATACATGGAAGCTATTAGAGAATTAAATAGAATCCAAGATATTATAACTTATAAAGAAAAGCAAGAAACTTTAAATGGTGATTTGGAAAACACAAACATATTTGATTTGATTAGAGATGAATACTTTAATAATACTGACGTGTATGGTGGTAAACGTAGAAAAATAATTGGTTATAGAAATAAACCAATTAATAAAAAATCAAAATCAGGTAACTTCTTTTCATTACATCCGATTACTGGTTATGGTAAATATGAAATAGAGTTTGAAAATTTATTAGATACTGATGATTTAAATATTGTGTTTGAAAATAACATTAATCCAATATATAAGATAGCTGATTTTTGGTTTAAAGGTGTTAATTTTGATTTTATTTCAAATAAAAATAACATACCAAAAGATAAATTAATTACTAGATGTATAGCTGAATTAGGTATTCAATATGGATTTGATGGTATTAAATATGGTGATATAATTGTACAAGTTTTAAAATAAAAAAAATATGGCAAAATATAAAATTTTAAATGTAACTTACAGGTTAAATAAAAGAGATGTTAATTATAATAAAACTTTAAGTTTTGAAGTTGCTGATGGTTTTAAAGTAAAAAAAATTAAGATTGAACCTAATCAATTGATTTATTTAGATATTAGTAAACTTCCGTTATCTTTACAAAGATATAGGATGGAAGGGTTGATTACAGTATTACAAATTAATGATTTGGATTATAATAGAGAATTAAAAGATTATAATAATAAGAAGTTAATTACTAACAATAAAACATCAAAAAAAGCAACACAGAAACAAAATAAAACAAAAAAAGATATTGATAAAAATATAGAAAAAACAGATTAATTTTATTTTTATATTGTTAAATTGTAATTAATATTGTATTTTTGTTAAAAAATATTAATTACAATGGGAAATAAAAGAATTAAAATTTTATTCTATAATAAAAATAGATCAGGTGTTAACTATTTTAGAACATTAACACCTGCTGTACATTTGGATAAAAACTATTCAGATGATTTTGATGTTACAATTAATAGTGATTTTGATCCCACTACTGATGAAGGTTTGGAATACATGAAATCATTTGATATTATTCATTACCATACAAATCTTACACCAATAAGTGGGTTAATGGTGAATATTTCAAATGAATTAAAGAAGAATAATATTAAACTTGTATTAGATTTGGATGATTATTGGAAATTAGATAATAAACATCCAAAATATTATCAATTTAAAGAGAATAATATTTCTCAAATGATTGAAACTAATATAAAGATTGCTGATTATATTACTACAACAACAGATTTATTAGCCGCAGAAATAAAAAAAGTATCAGGTAGAGATAATGTAATTGTTTTAGAAAATTCTATTGACCCTAAAACAATGCCACAATTTGAAAATAAAAGAACTAAAAGTGATATTGTTAGAATTATGTATTTAGGTGGTTCAACACATTTACATGATATTAAACAATTGGAAGGTGTTGCAAACATGTTAAATCTAGACATAGAAACAAAGAATAAATTTAAATTTATTAATGTTGGTTGGGATATGAGAGGTGAGAAATCTCAAATAGTATTTAATCAACAACTGAAGAAAGAGCTTGAGAATAGAAATCAATTTACTCAAAAATTATTAAATGAAATTCATAAATCTAAGGGTATTGAATCAAATATTAAAACATTACCAGAAGATTTAAGAAAAAAATATGAGGGTGTTATTTTTAATGTTCAAAAAGTAAAATTTAAACCTAATGAAATTCCATATTATGAATATGAAAAAATATTGAGTGATAATTATAGAATTATTGATGATAAAAAATATCTTAAATGGTTGACAACATATTCTGATGGTAATTATGATAATGAGAGTAAATATGCTAGACGTTGGACACAACCAGCAAATAAATATGCTTATTATTTAAATGAAGCAGATGTAATTATTGCACCACTACTAAACACCAAATTTAACAACATGAAATCTTGTTTAAAACAAATTGAAGGTTGGAGTAGGAAGTTAGCAGTTGTTTGTAGTGATGTTGCACCATATAATATTGATGGAAAAAATATGGAAAATTGTATTTTAATTCCAGACAAACCTAATAATAAAAAACATTGGTTTAAAGCATTGAAAAAACTTATTATAAATGATAAACTAAGGGAATACCTTGGTGAAAATTTATATAAAGATTTTTCTAAAAAATATCATTTGGATGTGGTTAATAAAAAAAGAGTTTTATTTTATAAAGAAATTATATAAAAAATGAAATTAAAAAAAATAATAAGTTGGGTTAAACAAACACTGTATTCTATATTTTATAGAATTAGTATTAGTTTATATAATACTGAAGTTGAGATATTGAAAGCAAATCCTTTTGATTTGGATGAAAAAAATAAGAGAAACCATAGGATGTTACATAGGAATCCTGTTTTAGAAAAATTTTATCAAGGGCAAACAGATGAAAAATATGTTCAAGATTATTACGAAATATTGAAGAAAGCAGATAAATTCATTAAAGAATCTAATGAAAAAAAATATGGACATACTGCTGATAAACATGGTATGAGTTATGGTAAGAAGGATCAATATGGTAGAAGATATGAACATTATGGTTTTTTTGACCCAAAAAGTAAGCATTATGGTAAAACATTATCTGAAGTTTTGAAGGAAGAGTTAAACGAAAGGAGAACAAATGATGATGATTATGAATTGTTATATATTTGTAACAATGAAAGGATTGTGGGTGGGTTAGCTGAGGCATTATCATACGTAGAAGAAAAAGAAGATGGTAAAGTTTCAATGGCTGATATATTAAATCAAGTTAAAAATGATAAATTCCCATTAAAAATTATTAGAAAAGATGGTGAAGAAGTTATAGATAAGATTGAGAAAATAACAGATTATGTTCACATAAAAAGGATTGATGATGAATATAGACAATTAGAATTTTTTATTAATCTTAAATATAATACTCCTAAGTTTGATGAAGAATCCAGAGTATTTAAAGATTTGATTAATATAGAAAATGTGTGGATATATAATCAATATGGTGAGTTGGATAGTTATAAGGTTGAAAAATTTAAAAAGAGAATTCTTTATAATAATACACATGAAGTTTTTAAATTCTTTTGTAAAAAGATGGATGTTTTCTCAATATAAATTTGGATGTTAAAATAATATGTTTTATATTTGTTTAATATAAAACTGGAAAGTAATATCTGTGGAGATATAATAGACTGCTAATCTAATTGTCCATTTATTTGGATTTGGTCCGACTCCAATGCTTTCCGCACACTAATAAATAAAAAAAATGGAAGATTTTTTAAGAAAAATAAAAGATAGTTTAGATAAGGGTGAAATTTCTGATGAGATTTTAAAAATAAAAGAAATTTCTGAAAGATCAGAAACCATGAAACCAAAACTAAAAAAAGAAGAGAATGATATAAAGGATGTTGAATTAATTGATAGTGGTGATTTCAAAAGAAATAAAGAATTTAGTAAATTTATTGAGTTTTATAATAAAACATTAACATTATTTTATTCTATCAATATTGAGAAACTATCTAAAGATGAAATAGAATTATATAATAATTTTAAAAATAAATTTGTTTAATTTAAAATAAAATAAAAATGAGTAAATTTGTAGAAGTATCACAGGAAACACAAGATGTTTTTAATAGAGTATTAGAAGCCACTTTGATCCCTCAATGGGTTGATTTTAAATTGTTGGCTAATAATAGTCAAAATGAGTTGTATATTGTTAAAAAACTTAGTGAACTATTTGAAGTGTTAACTGATGGTTTGAGTATTGTTATTATTTTGAATGAGGAAATTTTTGATTCTTTGGAAGATGATCAGAAGTTGTTGGTGTTTGAAGAAATGTTAACAGGTGTCGTTGTTAATCCAGATAATGATAAAATTTCTATTGAAAAATATGATTTCTCAACATATAGTGGTATGTTGGATAAATATGGTGATGATAAAATGATTAGATTGAAAGAAACAATCATTACACTTTTTAATGAAAAGAAGGAACGTGAAGATTTGGTAAAACAATCTAAAAAGAAGAGTAAAAATGAAGAGTAAAATATATACTTTAACTAATGAAGATGATACCCAATATAAAATTGAATTTGATGTTAATTTTTTGGGTTCGTATACTGTTAGAGGATATTATAATCAAAAATTTCAAGGACCTGTTTTGTTAGTTGAAGAAGTGTTTGAAGATATTCATGATTTATTGGATGAAGAAAAATTTGGTAAATTAATAATTATTATACATGAGAAGATGGTTAAAAAAAGAGACCTCCTAATAAAAGTTAATAATGTATTTGTAAATTCAAAAAAATATAAGATTTAATCTTTATTTTTCGTGGTTTTAAAAACGACTAATTATTTAAAATAATGATTAGTCGTTTTTTATTTAAATAAACTATTTATATAAAAACCAAATAAATGAGTATTAATATAAAGTTTCCAATTGAAGATGATTTAAATAAAAATAGATTCTTTTCAATGTCATCAATAAGTAAGGATGCAATAGCTTCAAATTTATTGTTATTATTATTAACTGAGAAGGGTACAAGGTATTATATGAGTGATTATGGTACTTATTTAGTTAAATTTATATTTGAACCTAATGACAATATAACATTAAAAGATATTGAGGATGATTTAAAAGATACAGTTAGAAAATATATGCCAGAAATTAAAATTATTAGTGTATCTCATGAACAACCATCTGAAACAGAGAATTTTGTTAATGTATTATATTCATATAGTGAAGGTTTATTTGGTGGTGTTGAGCAATTACAAATAGCTTTTTAAATAAAAAAATATGTCTGAAAATAGTAGAATACATTATAGTAAAAGAACATTTAGTGAATATAGGGATGAATTATATTCTTATGTTAGAGAATATTATCCAGAAGTATTAAATGATTTCTCTGATTCAAGTATTGGTAGTGTTTTAATAGATATCAATGCTGGTGTTAGTAATAATTTATCAATAAATACTGATAGAGCTTTTCAAGAAACACAATTAGAATATGCACAGCAAAGAGAAAATTTATTAGAAATAGCTAAAAATTTAGGGTTTAATATTCCAAATAAAAGACCTGCTGTTACTGTTGCAGAATTTAGTGTGTTAATACCTGTTAAGGGTGATAAACCTGATGAATCATATTATCCAATATTAAAATCTGGTTCACAAATAACAGGTGGGGGGGTTACATTTGAAACTATGGATGATGTTGATTGGAGTTCTCCTTATAGTTCTATGGGTGATCCAAATAGAGCAATTATACCAAATTTGGATAGTAATGGTATAATTCAGAGTTATACTGTTAAGAAAAGGGAGGTTGTTATAAATGGTGTTACAAATGTTTACAAGAAAACAATTAGAGATGCAGATACAATACCTTTTTATAAATTAACATTACAAGATAATAATGTTATTGATATTTTAGATGTTGCACTAATAGAAGGTACTGGTGTTTCTGAACCTGATGAAGCTGCATATAAAGATTTGAATAATAGATATCATGAAGTAAAATATTTAGCTCAACAAAATGTATTTGTTGAAGATTCAAATATATCTAATAATAATTTTATTAAATCTGGTAAATGGATTAATGTTACAAAGAAATTTATAAAAGAATTTGATTCTAAAGGATTTTGTAGTTTAATTTTTGGAAATGGTGATACTGATTTAGACGTATTTAAAAATGGTTTTATAAAAACAGGTGTATCAAATAGGTATTTTTTAGAAACATATTTAAATAATACAGCATTAGGTGAAAAATTAAAAAGAAATCATACTTTATTTGTTAGATATAGGACTGGTGGTGGTAGTGCAGCTAATGTTGGTGTTAATACTTTAAAGGATATGGGGCAATTTACATTAAATGTATTTGGAAAAGATCCTAATTTAAATAATAATGTAAAAAGGAGTTTAAGAGTAACAAATCCAATTCCAGCTTTCGGTGGTAATGATGGTTTAAGTAATGAGGAAATTAGATATTTGATTAAATATAATTTTTCTTCACAAGATAGGTGTGTAACACTAAACGACTATCTATTCAAAGTGTTTACCATGCCAGGAAAATTTGGTTCCCCATTTAGAGCTAATGCTTTTAAAGAGAATAATAAGGTTGTTATATCAATACTTAGTTTAGATAGTCAAAATAAATTATCAAATACATCAAATAATATATTAAAAAATAATATCGCAGAATATTTGTCTAATTATCGAATGATTAATGATTATGTTGAAATTAGAGATGGTAGGATTTTTAATATTGGTATAGATGTATATCTTTTCGTAAGAGATGGCAATGATAGTATTGTTGTTAATGATGTTATTAATGTTATAAAAAAATATTTTAATGTTCAAAATAAACAAATGAATGAGGATATAATGTTAAATAGTTTGTTTAATAAGATAATGGATGTTGAAGGTGTTAATAATATTATAGATTTAAAAATATTTAATAAAGTTGGTGGAAATTATTCGATAAATCCTATTGAACAAGAAATATTAAATGAAACTACTGGTGAGATTAAAATAATCAATAATACAATATATTCAACACAAGATTCAATGTTTGAAATTAAATATCCTGAAAAAGATATTAGAGTGTTTTTGAAAAAAAGAGTAAATGCATAATGGAAATAATAAAAAAAAGAGTCAAATTAAAAACAAAAATAGTTTCAACAGATGAGGATAATATAATTAATATTGTTCCTGATGATACTGCAACTTATTCTTTTAAAATATTATTATTAAGTGACAATAAAAATTTTGGTTTTTTTAATNTTGATGAAACAAATTTAAAACCAATTCAAAATAATAATGATTATGTTGTTTCTGGTGAGACTTATAGTAGGTTGGTAGAATTAGAAAAAACAATACAAACAACAAATATAGAACAAAAATATTGGTTATCTAATGATTTATCTACAAACGGTTTGGATATAAATAAAAGTGTTGAAAATGAATATTATGTATATTATATTGATAATATAGAATATAAAGATGATTTGGTAAACAATATTACTTATTTTAAATTAAAAAGTAATGGATTGAATGATGAAAATTCTATTTTGGGTAATATTTATATAAATAATTCAATAATATATAATATATCAAAACCAAAAGTTCAATCTGATATATTTGTAGAAAGACCAATAAGAAAAGTTGTTGAACCATTTTTTAGAATGAAAGATATTAAAAATTTAAATGATTTATATGAATATGGTGGTGGTTCTTACTTTAAAATAATAAAAAACGATTAACATGAGTATAGGTGTATATGGTATAAATAGGAGTTCAGATGTATCAATTGAAGATATTGATATATTTTATAATTTTACTACAGATAGAAATACTGAGAATTTAGATATGTTTAGGATTGATCCTTTACAAGTATTAAGTGAATTGCAAATTCCAGAAGATGAACAAGAGACTGGTGTTGATACGTTATTAGAAGGTTTATATAATTTAACATTACCAGCAACAATATTTAATGAAATTGGAATTTATACAATTTATATAAAACCTAAATCTTTTAAATTAAATATTGTAGAATGTGGAGTTTTAGCATCACTACCAAATATTAGAGGTATAATTATAAATAAAAATGATTTACCAGCAAATCTTAGAGGAAATAATGCATTACAAGGATATAGAATTGAATATTATAATAACGATACAGGATTAAAAATAAGGAATGTTGTTAGACATATTGTAACATCAAATACTGTTGTTCCTGTTACAGAAAATAATGGTAGTACATCACAAAAAAGTGCTAGATATAGTTTTGATGATACTGGTAATTTTATTTTTTTACAATTAACACCAAGTAGTGCTTCTAATTTAAAACCCTCACAAATACCTTTTATTGGTATAAGTGGTCAAAAAATAAGTATAACTAATACTTATTTTAATCCTATTTGTTTGGAGGTTGAGATGGTTGAAAACGATATTGATAGTATTGTTGATATTGTAGCTGGTGAACAAATTAAAGATGTTGATAATGGTATATTGACTCATTTTGATAAAAATAGAGAAATAATAAAACAATTTGATTTATATAAAATTGAAGATAGAGATAATGGTATAACTTTACATGAAGTAAAACAAAGAAGAGATAATATTGATACATCACAAAATATACAAGAAATTATAGATAAATTAGAATAATAGTTCTATAATATTTATTATTAAAAGCAATTATATTATTATAATATGGTTGCTTTTTTCTTTTATTCTATTTATAAATAAATATATTATTAGATGAAAATTCGTAAAATTATTGGCGATGGTAACGAACAATTAATAGGTGGTAATTTTTTAAATGATACTAGCGGTTCTTATTCATCATTATCATCATTTAAATTNGAAACAAATTTTACAGGAAAAATAAATACAAATTATGATAATGTATTAACATCGTTTTCAAATCCAATATCATTAGAATCTATAAATTTAAAAGAATCTGATTCTGAGTTAATATCGACAAATAAAAGAGTTGAATTAAATTTTGATAAATCAGATTTAAAATCATATATAAGATTTGGTAGTGTTGTAGATTATATGAAATCTGCAATACATAATATTATATTGGATTATCCAGCAAGTTTATATATTGATTCTGAAGAATATAAATTAACACCTTTAAATACAATTAGTGATTATATACCAAATATTTATTTAAATAAATCAAATTTCAAAATAAATTCAAATTATGTAATAAATAAATTTGGTTTGATTTATAATAAAGACAATCTAAATATCCCAGATGATAATGAATTAAGAAATTTAAATTTATCTTACCAAGATTATGTTGTTTATTACAATGGTGGAGAATATAATATTTTAAATTTTATTGGTTCTTATAATGGTTTTATAGATATTGAAGTTGAAGGATTACCGTTTGGTGAGGAAACATTGTTTTTAACAAATAAAACTTTTCATATTAAACCTAAACCAATTATTTTTAATAAAATTAGAAAAAATTTTGGTAAATTAGAAAATTATTTTTTACAGAATAGATTATCTGATAATAGTGGTTTTGAAATAATTATAAAAGAACCATTTTTAATGGATGATGGTCGAATTACATATCAAGATAGAAAATTATTATGGTCAACAACAGATGGTTATAATATTGATTATGAGGGTGGAAGTTTTAATAGTTTTGTTGATTCATTAATAAATATTTCAAATAATTATGATAATACTAAGACAGATTTAATTAATAGATTTCTAACGCCACCATCATTAAAAATTTATGATAATACACAAGAAAAAAAGATTGAAAAATTATTGAGAATATGGGGTAGAAATTTTGACGAAATTAAACAATATATAGATGCTTTAACAAAAATAAATAAATTATCATATGATAAAAAGAATAATATTCCAGATGTCTTAGTTAAAAATCTAGCTAGGAGTTTTGGGTGGGATGATATAACTTTAGTTAAAGATGATGAATTAATAAATAACTTCTTTGCTGTTGATTATGAAGAAAAACCAACAGATTTTTTACCTGCTGAAATTGATATTGAACTATGGAGAAGAATATTAATAAATACAAATTTCTTTTGGAAAACAAAGGGAACTAGACAAGCTATTTTAGCTATGTTTAAATTAATTGGAATTCCAGAACCGTTTATTAATATAAAAGAATATATTTATACTGTTGATGAAGTTATAAATCCTGATGAGGTTGATTTGTCTTTAGAGGATTTATATAGTGCATCATTACCATACACTGAAAATGGTTATCCTGTCACACCAATAGAAACAAATAATTTTTTCTTTCAGATTTCTGGTGATACAGATAATGGTCAACATTATATGAATAATTTCAGAAAATCTGGTTTTGTTTTAAATCAAATTGAAGATAATAAAAAATCATGGGTTTATTCAGGTGAAACAATTAGAGAACATGGTTCAACAGTTCAATATTATCAAGAAAGTAGTGATTTAGTATTAAATACTAAACAGGTTGATATATCATTAGATATTGCTAATGCTGTAGAATATGATGTGTTTGATTATATTAAAAATGTTGATTATCCGAATAATTCTCCAGAATATGCTAAGAAATTTACTTTTGTAAATATAAATACTGATTTTGAAACTTCTGGTAATACTTATGAATTACCAGAAGAACCTATTGGTGATGTACAAGTTTCATTAAACGGCATAACATTAACAAATAGTGTTAGTGGTGAAACTGGTAATGGTGTAATGGAATATGATAATATATTTGGTGTTGGATTTAATAGTAATGGGAATATTAGAATAATAATTCAAGATAGTAATAATAAATATGTTTTAGGTGGTAGTTTTATATCTTATGATGGACAGAAACGTACTAGAATGATAAGATTAAATCAAGATGGAAGTATTGATAATACATTTAATTTTACCATTAGTATCTACACTATTGGATCTATTTCTTCTATTATTGAAGATACTAATGGTAAATATGTTGTGGGTGGAAATGTTTCTCATGGAACTAGTTCAGAAGGTAAATTAATAAGATTAAATCAAGATGGTAGTATAGACAATACTTTTAATGTTGGTACTACATCAATAGATTTCAAATTTTCAAATATTGAAAAAATAATCCAAGATAGTAATGGAAAATATGTTGTGGGTGGATATTTTACAATTTATAATGGTGAAGCTTACAATAGTATAATAAGATTAAATCAAGATGGAAGTATTGATGATACATTTAAAATTGGTACAGGTTTTATTGGTAATGGTGGAGTTTATTCTATAATCCAAGATAGTAATGGAAAATATGTGATTGGTGGTAAATTTACATCATATAATGGTAGTACATATAATGGTTTAATAAGATTAAATCAAGATGGTAGTATAGACAATACTTTCACTATTGGTACAGGTTTCAATATTAATATGATCACTCCTACAATAGTAAAAGTTATTATTGAAGATGGTGGTAGATATCTTGTTGGTGGTAGTTTTACAAGATATAATGGACAAAAATATTATAGAATAATAAGATTAAATCAAGATGGAAGTATTGATAAAACATTTAATGTAGGTACAGGTTTTAATAATAATATTATTAACGATATAATTCAAATTAATAATAAATATATTATTGCTGGTGATTATGCATTTTATAAAGCACAAAATCATAATAAGTTAATAAGATTAAATCAAG
>JGI24709J26583_10002851_pt1 | contig 13932 bp, 9 predicted proteins | sample BioPla2DNA1_FD_26583 | JGI IMG/M metagenome (IMG submission 26583) | reverse complement strand
ACCGTTTTGTATAGTATCTTCCAGTGAAACCTGATATTTCTTATAGCAGTAAAGAGCCTGTTTTATAACGACACGCAAATACATCTCAACTAACCTGTTTCGTGCATATGCATTTCCATTCTGGGCTTGATGGATGAGGTTTTGCCATTCTCTATGTTGAGGTGGGGTTATATTTCGAGCATATTCAATGAATGTTTCCAATTCTGGCTGGATTAATAAGATCTCATCAAATATTTCACTATAATCAAGCTTGCTTCTGTCATTTGCAAATAGTTCATCTTCATCACTATCATCTTCCTCAAGTTTTATGATAACACCAAGTGTTAGCAAATGCTCAGTAAGTGAATCAATCTCGAATAGTGGTATTTGGTGCGCAACGAAACAAGCCAACGCTTCATCTTCGGTGATAAATCCGTTTGCTTTATATTTACTATACAATTGGTCGATTATATGTTGTCTTGTTGTTGCGTTTGTCATGGCTTAACTTCTTGCTAAACGGCAAAGGTCAACAATTTCTTCAGAGTTTTGACCATAGCGTTCTTCAAATTCTTCCATGAAATCATATAGATTTTTCAGATAATCTTCTTCTGTATGAGATGGTTCGATGAGCTTCTCATAGAGAACGTCAACACCTCCACGAACAAAAGATTCATATCGTTCCTCGTCGGGCTTAGCCTGCTCTTTTCCGTAATAACGAAAAGCTTTATCAACTCGCTTTTCAAAGTCAGGCTCATGTTGCTTGTCAAGAAGCATTATTAATCTGTAATTGAACCACAGGGTGTTTGTTTCCTTTGACATAGCTGCATATAAAACATTCGTAGATTTACCGCTTGTATCAAGCTCTGCTGTTCGGTTATACAAGAACCCCACAATAGGAGCAAGGATATATACATCAAGGTTTCTATTAAATAGACTATTATTGTTTTTATTAAAAGCCGCTGTTAATCGATTAACTTTTTCAGCATGGGAACCCCTGAATTGATAGTCATCATGGAAAATCATTTCTCATTCCTCCTTATACAATATAGACCTCAAACTCATTCTTTTTGTCAAACATATAGCGTTGTCCAACTTTGCTACCGAGATTTGCTTCAGCTAAATCACCATCTGTATCTTTAATAAAGATGATAACCTGCTCTGCGACGGCAGGAAGGACCTCGCAAACTGTCTTAATTCTTGTTTTGTCAAAAGCAGATAATGGAGCATCCATAACAAGAGGATATGGCTCTGAAACAAGCATAGCATTATCTGCTTGTTGACTTTGCCTGGCCATTTTGATAACTCCAGCGATAAAGGCAAAAATAACAGAAATACTTTGCGCAGTCGAAGTCTCCACATCTTCTGAAAAACCTGCTTCTTGATCAATCACATTAATTTGTATGTTGTATTTTTCATCTAATGAAAGAGAAAATCCTCCATTATAGATGTTACGGAATAATTCATTGACTGTATTTTGAAGAGCGTCACGCATTTTAGCTTCTTCTGCGGCGTACTGTTCAGAAAGAGTATCGTACATATACTGAGCATATGCTTTATATATCTCAATTTTACGATTGGTTTCGTCTTTGTTGGCTAGCTCTTGACGAGCTGCATCTAATTCTTTTTGTTTTGTAATATAGCCGCCTTTTTGCTGATTCAGGAAATCCTTTTCAGAGTCAAGCGTCTTTATTTCTTTTTCATACCTAGAAAGATCAGCCTGCAAACTACCTACGCTTTCAAGTCCTTCAAGCTGCTGTTCGATTTTTCGAATATCAGCTTCATGCTCTGCATAGGTTTCTTCAAATTCGCGAATAAATTTATAATCGTCGCAAAAATCATCGAAGTAGTTTTTGACTGCTCGATTTCTGTCCTCACATTTATTAACAAAATCACCAATCATATTCCCAATTGATTTTGGAGGTATGTACTCTAATAGTTGAGTGAGTGAAACAAAAGCATCATTTCCAGCAAGTACTTCTGTACCACAAATACATTTCTTCCGATCAAGTAAAAACTGAATAGTTTTATCATTGACATTCGGAACGCCTTTATCAAGCTTGTCCGCTTGGGAAAGTGCTTGTAACGCGTCCTTCATAAGTTTTTTAGCAAAGTAACTTGGAGCGTTGTTATTAAAAGAGCGTAATATGCTTGTTGCTTTTGTAGCCCTTGAACTTTTAAGTTGGTCACGCTTTCTAATTAAATCTGCTTTTTTCTTAGCTAAATTTTCGCTATCTTTATTTTTTGCAATACGCTCTGTGAGGTCAGTACATTTGTCCTGTGCAATTTCTTTATTATTTTCAATCTCAATAAGGCGAGCTTCTATATTTTCAATTTTTTCTGATAATTCCGTAATCTGACGGCTGTATTCAGCAATTTTACTATTACTTTTTGCATCATAACTTGCCTCGTATACACGCAAAACATTTGTATTTCCTCTACCCTTCAAGTGAGAAAGAGCAGCAGTATAAGCACTTAGTCCAAGCAGGCTTTGAACAGCACCTGCAAATTCTTGGCTCCGTCCACGTTTTATTTCTTTACTCATATTTCCAATTCGTTCACCATCGAAAAAGAAATATTTTGAAAGCTCTTTTGGTAATATTTCTTTCATCCGAATCTCTGTATCTAACTGTTTCACATAATCACGGGTACCGTCAGGTTTTTTAAAGGCAATATCAAATGAACGTTGACCAGAAGCCCTAATCGTTCCACTGCTATCTTTTCTATACTTTTGTTCACTGATAATCGTATACTCTGTGCCATTATGTTCAAGTGTGAGTTCAGCTCTGACTGTTTCTTCTGTGTTAGTGAGCATAGATGCAGATGTAGCTTTACATAATAGTATTTTATCCTCGAAGGATGTTTCACCATACAGGCACCAAGTAAAAACCTGAGCAAGTGAAGTTTTACCTGTTCCATTATCACCCATAATTATAGTGACATTACGATCATTGTCCGTCGAAAAGGAAATTTGTTGCCTTCCCTTAAACTGGCGGAAGTCTTTAATTAATAAAGATTTTAATAACATTCGACTTCCTCCTCTATCATTTTCTTGATCATTTGAACCATTTGTGCATCAGTTTTCTCCCGTGTTTTAAGATTGGTCTTTTCACGAACAATAATTTTTCCTAACATTCTTTGTACCTTCTCGGTATCTATCTCAATACCGTTTACCACCGGGTTTTGTTCAGCCATTTGCATAATCCTCCTTATAATCAAGTAGATATTCATTAATGGAATAAGCTTCCTTAGCAGTATCGATGATCTTTTCGGCCTGAGCCATATTCATTGCAAGTCTTGCAAATTCCTCAGCACGGCTCAGTTCGTTTTTAACAAGGGTTAGTTCTCTTTTTCGCTGTTCTTCAGTAAGGGAATGAACTTCATCCAGTCGCCGCGGCAAAGCAATGAAATCATATATCTCAGCAAATTCCTTACCTTCTGCTAATCGCAATACACGTCCTCTGCGTTGAATATATTCTTTTGGATTAGTTGTACTGGCTAGAATAAATGCCGTTTTTATTTTTGGAATATTCACACCTTCATCTAAGCATTTTATTGCTACAAGGGCCTGTAGTGTTTCACCGGCAGCAAATTCTTGTTTTAATATGTCTCGTTTTTGCACATCTTCACGTGATGTAAATTGCGCTACATTCATACCGAGCTTATTCCCGAGTAATTTAGTAACTGCGTCGATTTGGCGAATGTCTTCCTCGGATGTATCGGTATAATCCTGATCTTCTTGTAAAATAGTTGTTGCTCCACAATATACTAATAAGTGTTTATCGTGAATATAAGGTTGAATGTATTCTTCAAGCTTTGTAATTTTATCCATTGCACCACCAACCAGCCTTGCTCGTTTAAGAGCCAACATTTTGCCTTTCTCACTTAATTTCATCTTCCCATTTTTGTCATACATCACACATTTGCTAATTTCGTAGGAGAGTTGGGAATATAACTCGAGCTCGGATTCACTCAATGATGTTAATATTGGGTAATATTTGTACCGGGTCAGCTTTTTTTCTTCTATGGCACGTTCGAGGGTATATTCAATACACTTCTTGCCAAAAAAATCATATAAACGCTCAGTGCCTTCTTCATCATTATGGCGCTCAAAAGTTGCAGAAAGCGCTAAGCGATATGTGTAACGTTCATTCAAAAAGTTACTTAATCTTTCTGCACCAAAGTTGTGAGCTTCGTCAACCATAATAAATGTTGCACCGCGTATTTTACGAAGCAAATTTTGGACTTTATCTGATGAAAAAGTAGCGTTCGTACAAATAAAACAGAAAAACTCTTTGTTGCGAACCTTTAGCTTTTGATCACGTATAGCATTATCAAGACGTTTCAGCCAATCTTTTTGAGAAGATGCGCTATATCCAATTATCGGTTTGATATTAAACTTTTCAATATCCTCAACCCATTGTTCCACTAAGTGCTGATAAGGACATACAATGATTGAAGCTACTCTATCCTCTACTGCTTCGCAAAGATGGGCTAAAGCAGCAAGCCCAGTATAAGTTTTACCGGTTCCCGTTGCCATATCAAAAATACCACGAAACCCGTTACGCGCCCATTCATTGATTGCATCAATCTGGTATGGCCTTAGTGACACATTAGAAGGAACTATTGCGCCGCTTCGATTTGTTGGTAATGGTTCAAAATCTTGTTCTAAATCATCTTCTATCGCTTCGTAATGACTTATAGTCTCACACTTATATCGTTGAATTATTTCCTCTGTTAATTCAGGAAATTCTAATACTGTAATCTCAGGCTCATTGTCATTCCAAATTGCTGAGAATGCCGCTTGCTTATCCTCTACACGCTCACGTTGTTCGTCACTTTTCCATGAGCAAAAAACATCAATTGACTCATAATTCAAGGATACTGCGGTCAGAGATTCATTCATTGAACCGGAAAAGGCTACTGTGTTTCCATAGTCATCTGAAATTAGCCCCATTTTCTCATGATACATACCCACATTGCTGTCTTTCTTAGTAAATGCAATTTTTATATCTACAATTCCTTCTGCGATAAGATTAGCAAGTTGATTAAGACTTTTTTGTTCGAAGTAATTTCTTGGCTCTGATAATTCTCTAACTACAGCTTTGCGTAAAATTACATCTCGCATTTCATATCCCTTGCGAATAGCTTCGATATCTGTATCGGAGAGTTTTGGAGAAGCAACAATTTGAATTGATCCACCTTTATTAGCAAGAGCTGAGATACCAATTGCAATCTTGCTGAGAATTGTAGAAGAAAAAAATCCAACCGCTCTTTTATAAGAGACAGCGCGATTAAGAAGCGGAACATAGAAGTCCGCAGGTATGTTATCAACTGATGTACGGTATGATGGTTTTATAATAACTTCTTGTAAGCTCATGCCTGCTCCTTTCTTACGAATTTTCGCAAATGAAGTCTAAGGCTTCCTCAAGCCTTTTAAAGTCCTCGTCTTTATTAAAATAGCTTGTACTAAACCTTACTGTACCTGCCGGAAAAGTATTATAAAACTTATGTGCTTGAGGCGAACAGTGTAAGCCTGTTCTTACTGCAATGTTATATTCACTGAGAATATGACCTATATTATCACTTCCATAATTCTCAAAAACACAGGAAACAACACCAATTCCATCTATGGGTGCAATTACTTTTATATTTTCATAATCTTGTAGTAATGAAAGTAATCGAGTTCTGTTCATTTGATCTTTTTCAAAGATGTTTTTTATACCAATATGTCTATTCCATTTTAGTGCTGCATTTAATCCTGCAATAGCCATTATGTTAGGGCTACCAACTTCATATCGTTCGGGTACAGAATCAGGCATGGTTTGATTCGCTGAATCTACCCCGGTTCCACCAAAGAGTAGCGGATTAAGTTTTGCAGAACTATCGCTTATAAATCCACCAAGACCAACAGCACCATATAGAGTTTTATGCGCAGCAAATACTGAATAGTCAATGTTCTGATTGTTTAAATTTGTATCCAATAGACCCATAGTTTGGCACATATCAATAATATTTACTGCATTGTAGTTTTTGGATAAAGCACATATTTCTTCAATTGGCGCTACAATACCATATACATTGCTTGCATGGCTAACTGCTAAAATATCCGGTGAGTTATCAGTAAACTGATATTTAATTTTCTCCAGATTATATTTAAAGGTTTCTTTTTCAAAGGCCAGAGTATGTATATTAAGTTTGAATGCACTACTTAGATAGTGGATAACTCTTGTTACTGCATTATGCTCAAATGGCGATAGATATATATTCAGGTTATCTTTGCAAATAACCCCGCGCAATATAATATTTAATGCTTCAGTGGCTGATGAGGTAAAGGTAACTACTTTATTTGGACAGTGATTAAGATTAAGCAATAGTTTACGAGTTTCAGCAACTAAAGCAGAAGCCTTAGATGCTAATTTATGTTGACCTCGGCCAACGTTTACACCACATTCACGGTAGAATTTATCCATGAAAACATAAACTTCTTCCGGTTTTGGAAAAGTCGTAGCAGCATTATCAAAATAAGCAGTATCATTCAAAATAATCCCTCCGAGCAACACAATTTTTCAAGAAGCTCAATCAACACTTGCCGCTTTTCCTGTTCTGTTATGGATTGTCCATATTCCTCAAGCTGTGCGGTCATTTCATTCAACAGTAATTTGGCTCTATTACTGTATTCGATTTTATCAAATCTTTTTGGGACTCTATTACCGTTTGAATCAGTAAAAACAATTTCATAAGAGGCCGTTCCATCTACTTGTGTATCTTTTTTGCTGTTGAAATCCTCTATGGTGCCTTTAAATGTCCGCAAATCTCTTAAGAAAACACTGATGGTATCGCTATTCCAGTCATCAATACGCAAAAAAGTTACTGTTTTTGCAAGACGTCCGATAAAAGCTTTTTCATCATTCGTAATATTAGCCATTAACTCAAGGATTCGATTTTCATTGCCCATATATAGGTATTGCTTGGTCTTTTCACTCAAAGATTCATACCAGTCCTTGATTACAGAAGTCAAACTACTGCCAATGTTTCCGTTTGTAAACATTGTTTTTACTGCAACAGATAGCTCAGTTATAAGATAGTTGACAGCGTTATCATAGTCAGTTTTCGTGGCAGCTATCATATCAACAACATTAACAGAAAACTCACTCATACCGAATATAGTAAAAATCTTATCAAATAAAAACTCTCGAGGGTTTATATTTAGTTGCCTTAGGCTTGACATGAATTTTTTCTTGGCCTTATCAATCTTTTTAGATTTACCATCTGCCTTATATACTACGGTCATTTCTTTAGCGTATTTAGGCAGAGAAAGATACCACCGCTCCATAGCAGAGAGTAGATATGTAAAGCTATTGAAATCTTTTTCGCGCTCAACTACATACTCTTTAAATAATGCCTCAAGCTGCGACATGTATTCTGTCTTATCTTTATTCCAATCTTCAAGAATCACAGAATAATCTTCTGGTGATTCATTGATGTCATTGAGCAAATCAGCAGTGATTTTAGTTTCATTGCCATTATAAAGGATAACAAGATTCTTCTTGTAAAGATGTAACACTGCCGCAATATAAATGGGAATGATACCGTATTTCAATCCAAAGCCATATTGGTGCAGAGTAAGAGTGTCATATAGCGTTTTAAAATTCGCGCCGCCTTGACTAGCCGCTTGTTCAGTAAAAAACAATTTGATCTCATGAAGCATTCCTCGGATGAGTTCATCAGCCGGTTCTATATTAATTGCTGGATTTGTATCAATATTTTCCAGTATGCCGGTCTGTATTAATGTGCTACGCATGATGGAAACATCCTGACCGCTCCCGGAAAGTCCGATGTTCGGAGCAAGTTCATTTGCAAGCAATCCAGATAAGATTTTGGAGCGACTGTTAATGGCTACAGTAGGTAGTACGTTCTTGTTAACAGATTCGTTGTTTATAATCGGTGTACGATAGAAAATACGATTACATATCTCGGATAGGAGATTGGATAGTTGCGCTTTACGATGGAAGTTATATCGTTGACCGTTGTAGTAGTACGATGCACTTCCGTTTTCAGGGCGTGTATAGGAATTGATAAAACTCACAACGACTTCAGACAAATCATCTATATAGATGTCATATTCATCGCTCAGCAAATCATCCTCAATCACTTCTGACTTAAGGTGTGTGACGGCTTTATAATCTAAGATATCCTTTTGAATATCAATGTAGTTATTTGGAACGACAAATACAATACGGCTGTGGGGCTCTTTCTCTTTTACTAGTGCATCTTTTATTTTTTTGATTTCTTGCTGATTTTTAGGAATGATTGCATAAACAACTCCGTCCGCATTACTGCTCGAAACGCGCTGGTCCCAACCAGATACAGACCAAAAATCTTCACTGTTCATAAAAGTGAAATCAAAATATCGTATAATCTCATGTTCATCATTATACGCTGTCGGATACATATAATTATCAAATGAGGAATGGTTTAAAATATCTGTAATGCTTGTATCCGTTAGGCGTAGTTGAATATATTTTTTAATTTCTTCACGTATATCTACTCCGCTGGTTTCCTTTATTTTTAAATAGCCATTGCTTCTTTTAAGATATACAATGCAATCTTTGTCAATTAGTTCTGTCAAAGCATCGTCTATCTGTTTCGGGTTTTCTACTGTATCACGGAAAGTATCCATAATTACATTCATTATTGGGGCTAGTATTTCAAATTGTTCAACAATATATATAAGTGCAATGGTTTTAATGATTTTCGAATGAAGTGACAAACCTTCCACTTTACGTAAAACGCTTGATGTCAACTTGTACATTTTATATGCTTCACTTGTATACGGCTCTTTACGGAAAAGAGGTTCAAAGTAGTCATAGATAAAATCGGGCGTGAGCATAGGAAAGTCGCCCTTAGCAGATTTTATAAATGCTGAGAGCGTGAACTTATCTTCTGATGACAAAAAGGTAAATAACGTTCGTTCATTCTGCGCGACCTTTTCAGATAGTCGCGGTAAGATAAAAGTAGAAATGGGGTGTAAAGGATAACAACCTTCTACTCCATTATTTATTTCATCTATATTGTTTTTGTCTAACAAGCTGTTTTTTGTAAAACGATCTTTCAAGTCCTCAAAACGGGATTGATGCTTTTCTTTATAAGCCTGCCATTTTGCTGGGTTTTTACGAATAACAGCAGAGATAATTTCGTACATCTGTGAGTAATTGTTGTGAAGATTAATATGCTTAAATCGTCCAGACACACCACGCCATCCATCTACCTTGTCTTTCGGTAAATTACTATCTATATAATTTGCGATATCCTTATGAGAGATTAGCATCAAATGCATCTGCTTGTTTCCGCTACGGTCACACTTCTCGGCGAAATCCTGCAGTAATTTTATATCACTATTAGTTGCTGTAGAAATGCTGGACTCAAGATATTTGCTAAACTCATCGTATATAACGTAAATACCAGAGAACCCTCTATCTTTTAACTTGTCAGTAATACTTTCATACAATTCGACAATGTCGAAACCAAGAAATGGATTGAAAACACTACCTGAAGTAAGTTCAGGATACAGCGCAGCAAATTCTTCATATGCTTTCACGTCATACTCATTCAAGGATAATATAAAATCCCCTATGGATTTGCTGATGGATGCTTTAAAACTTCTATAAGTATCAGGATAATTATCCCGCCAATTTTCAATTTGATTAGCCGCTGCCTTAAAATGAGTTTCGGGCATAAGGTCAGAAAAACCTTCTTCACTTAAAGTCTGTTGCAATGCGCTTAAAAATGATTGGGTCAAGCTTGTACTGCTGCCACGCACAATAATAGGGAGTATTTTTTTTTCACTGTTTAAATATTCAACCGCAAAGTCGTATAATGCTTTGTTATTGGTTTTCATTTTAGCGAGAAGCCCATCAAATAAGCTTATGTCTTTTTTAAATAATAACGACATTAGAACCAGCACAATATGGGATTTACCTCTGCCATATGCACCTATGAGTATTCTTGCGCGCTGGGTAGATGATGCGACGGTAGATAACAATACATCCTCAATCACATCTAGCGATGACATAGTGGGGATAAACCCCTTAACTTTATCGTCGTTATTTAAGTCATAGGCAATATTGATGGAGGTTTGAAAACCCTTAGCAATATCAATTAAGTCATTCATAAACATTTCTCCTTGTGAGCTATCATCCGTTAATTACTCTATAGTATTCTTCCACACAATCCTCAAATGTCCATTCTGTTTCAATTCGCACAACATCAAGGCCAGCAGTACGAACCACCTTTATATGGCCTAATTTTTCAATTTTATAAAGCAAAGCTATTAAGCTAATTATATCAAGGTTAAAGACTTTTCCTGCATTACCAAAGTCATTCTGTATAGAGGATATGCGAATTGATTTTTCACTCTTTGCTTGGTCAATAATTACTGCTAACAAAATCAACGGATGTAGGGTATCCTTTTTGGGTGCGCTTTTTTTATATATCTTTGCTTTCTTATTAGAAATATCAATCAACCCGAGCTCTCCTAGAGGACAATCTATATTGCTCTCAGGGTGAACCTTTTCAGGGTTAGATTTTATACGAGGGACATAGGTATTAATAATACAATTGAAATCGTCTTCAAGTGTTCTAATCGGTTTTTCACCCTCATCGCTATTACGTAAATATTTATTTATCTGAGCAACAAAATCATCGCGTGAAAATTCACTCATACTAAATTCATTAAAAAAGTAATACCAAGATGTGGCTTTCACATTGTCCTTAACAAGCTGATAGTGGAGCAGCCATAATGTTCCCATTTCCTCAAAGTAAGGATCATTTTCATATATAATACGTCCTAATACTGTCGGTGTTTGAAGGCGTCTGCCTGAAGAAGGCTCGGTAGTTAAACCTACTGCAACAAGCCAATAGCGAAGTGCTTTAACCATATTTGCACCAATACCCAACACATCCATAGGATTATTTTCCCTACTTATAAAAACATCATTATTGGCAAGGACATTTCTCATGCCCTTGCTCAACCAACCTTTGCGAATAAAAAATGTATCATGCGCACGAAACTTCATTTCGATCAACCTCAATTATTATAATAGTTCTAAAAGTTTATTATACAACTCTACTGTTGCGATAACATCACCCTTAGCAGTATGGCGGCCATCGACCTGTATGCCGAAAAATTTAAATGCTTGTGCTGAACTCGAAATATCTTCAGATATTTTCCCCGTGTAATATAAACTTCTTAGCAAAGTATAAGTATCGATGATACGATGTGAAAACAATTCGTTATAAGAACGTTTGTTTTCCTTTAAAAAAACCTTTAAAAATCCAACATCAAACTGAGTGTTATGCCCCGCTAATGGAATGAGCAAGTTTTATTCTATTAGCTTCGCGCCAAGTGTTCGCATATGAGACTGCAATTATCAATTTATTTGTCGGCTCTAAAATTTTACTCCAATTAATTGTCAAAAAATCGCAATAAATATACGTGATTCCTGATTCTGTTATATTATTAGAGATACGCGCTAAGTTCAATATTTCTTGGGCGAACTCTTTTTTTGCAACAAAATCCCATATTGCTATCGCCAATGCAGTTGTTTGTATTGCGCCGATTAATGCAAGAATGGGTGCCTTCCAAATACTTTCACTCGTCCAACAACTATCAATAACAACAATTGCAAAAAAGAGAACAATTATTACAACTAACGCTATCGATAACGTTTTCCAGTTTATCTTTTTGTTCATTTGCACGACCTCCTAAAATATATCTTTCATATTTTCGTCTTAAGATACTTCTCCATCATGCAACCGCCCTCAAGATATTTTGCTGTCACACACATTTTACACCGCTTACATTTACTATCATTGATGTGATAGGTGCCACGAGCAATTGAAATTGCACCAAAACGGCAGAGGGATTCGCATTTCAAGCAGCGACGGCAAGCATTGTATTTTTTGATTTGATAACCAACCATTCGCTGGAGATCATCATGTTTCGCTACATTCATTGTTTTTACTTTAACGGAATATTCATAACCTTCTTGTGCAAAAGGTTGAATAGAAAGTATCGGCACATTTGTTTTTAAATCAACCACAATGGTTTCATTAATAAGTTTCCTTCCAAGTTCAGGGGCAATCCGGCCGAACGGAATAAACAGTTCAATAAAGCTATCATCAATCGGACTATTAAGTTGATAAACCTTTGCGTTGTCCTCAGCTGTGCAATTAGTATAACGGATTTTAACATCCTGTGCTGCTTCAACTCCGTTACCGCCTTGCCTTGCTTTCCAGGCACCCGAATCTATATACTCCTCAGCATCGGGTTTTCCTATTCTTCTTGCAAAATTAACAAGGAAAGTATGCCATTTGTCATATTGTTCAGGCATATAAATTCGAGCTAAAAATTGTGCTCGATCGTTATTGTTAGGGCAACACCAACATCCAACGCGATCATACCCCAAACGATAAGCGTCATTAAAGTCTATTTTTTCACCCAAGATATAGAGCCATATATCAATATCTTTCCAAAGAAAAATAGGAGATGCAACTTTTTGTTTTTGTATTTTAATTGCTTCTGCATTATCCTCGATACGGTTGTATTTGCTTCTGCTTACCGACTCAGATTTACGGATTCCGTAAAAAGTAAGAATTGCTTTGTCACGATATAAATTATTCAGAACACGCGTAATAGGCCCTGTTTTAAACATAGAGCAGCACCAGCGTAACATACGCGCCGGCGGGCCAATATCTTCACACATGGCATAAAAATCCTGTTCGCGATTTATGGCAGTTTTAAAGATAGCTTTTGGGTTATTCTTGCGGAAACGATCCGCATATTCCATCGTCATTGGAAATTCAAGCGTAGTGTTTCCAAAAATATGTACTAGTGAGGGATCGTTTAGCGCTCTCACTGTCAGATCTGCTGTAACAGTGGAGTCTTTGCCTCCTGAAAAAGAAATAACAATACGTTCATTTGGATAGGACGCAGATGCCTCTTTAATAAAGCGATATGCTTCATCAATTATATAATGCAATCTTGATCTATTAAGTTCTATGAATTTTGCAATGTTATCATTGAAGCTGGAATAGCTGTTTTGGTTTTTATATTTCTCAAGCTGTTCATGAATTTCTTCAGGAGTTAGCTTTGAATAAAACTTCTTTGTTATTGTAAAGGGCTTACCGTCAATATAAATCCGATTATTAGCAGCCCAAACGCTGTTATTCATATAGGCAAGGGGTTTTCCTTGAATTATCTCAAAAAGCAACCTTTCCTCAGGAAAAACTGGACGTAAATCAGCACACAAATATGATGTTGTAGCATGACACGATGGGCAGGAATCTTTATCAATGTCGTTAGCATATTTTATTATGGGAGCATTGCATTCTTTACACCAAAAAACCTCAAGAGGAATATCATGCTCGGTTATATTGCCACAGTATTCGCATTTTTCATTATTTGTTTCTCTATTACAAGTCTTGCACCACACAGAGCATAACCCCCTTTCTCTGTTTTATTATATCAAATTGAATTTCAAAAAAAACGGGCACTTATTTGTCAACATTCTCTTTGATATGATGCAGAATATCTCCGGGAGTACATTCAAACAACGCGCATAGTTTATCCAGCGTTGAATAATCTATCCCAACTTTTTTGTCGTGATATAACTTTGAAAGTGTACTACGGCTTATCCCTGTCATTTCGTGTACATTTTGGATATTTAGTCGCCGTTCTCCCATCAAAGTAGATAGTTTGCAAATGATCGCCAATTGACGCACCTCCGAGATAAAATACAATTGTATGCATTATATCACAATTTTCGACGATAGTAAATAGGTTGCGCTCTATTTTGCAGTCATTGCAGAATACTACAAAATTTGATAGGTAACAAAGACACCGTGAACTGTATATGTTATATACTAAACTCTTAATATTTATCTAGTTACATT
>JGI24709J26583_10002843_pt1 | contig 13958 bp, 12 predicted proteins | sample BioPla2DNA1_FD_26583 | JGI IMG/M metagenome (IMG submission 26583) | reverse complement strand
TCCTTTATATAATCCGGGCGCTTTAAAAGTTCCGTTCTTTTTTCGTATATCGGCGTGTGGAATTCCTGCATTTTCAACGCGAGGTTTTTCTTGCACTGCACACATCCTATTGCACCTTTCCTGCAGTTTTCTTCTATTTCGGGAACCTCGTTTTCATTAAATATTTTATGGAACGCAAAAACAGTACAAACTTCCGGATGTCCCGGATCCGTTTTTCTTATCCGGGCAGGGTCAGTAATCATATTCATTACTTTTTTGCGTACTTCCTCCGGAGTATCGGCAAATGCTATAGTGTTATCATAGCTCTTGCTCATTTTCCTTCCATCAAGGCCGGGAAGCACCTTTGCTTTCGTTAAAAGCGACTGCGGTTCAGGAAAAACCTCACCATAAAGAAAATTAAACCTTCGCGCTATTTCCCTCGTTAATTCAACATGCGGGACCTGATCCTCGCCAACCGGAACATAATCAGCCTTATACATCAGAATATCCGCGGCCTGCAGGCATGGGTAACCTAAAAAGCCGTGGGTGGTTATATTCTTTTCCTTCATCTGCGCCAATTGATCTTTATAAGTAGGATTACGGGTAAGCCATGAAATCGGTGTTATCATTGAAAATAAGAGGTGCAGCTCCGCATGCTGTTTAATAGAGCTTTGAAGGAAGAAAACACACCGGGACGGATCGAGCCCTGCACTGATCCAGTCGGCTACCATTTCGGTAATATTATCTTTATACTCGGTAGTATCCTCATATCCCGTGGTTAGCGCATGCCAATCGGCAACAAAAAAGTGGCATGAATAATTATCCTGAAGCCGTATCCAGTTTTCCAGGGCTCCGAAATAATTCCCAAGATGTAACGAGCCTGTGGGGCGCATGCCGCTAAGTATTGTCTTTTTCATAAAATCCTCCGTAACTGTCAGGGGTTTGCAGCAAGATATCGTTTAATCAACAATACCCGCTCATCATAATATTAACTTATCATACATATAAAGTCTATACATAAACCGGAATATATGCAATCATACAAAAAGTCCGACAATTTTATCCGTTACCCACAGCATGCTGTTTGCTATAGGTTTTGTAAAAAACCCAAGAACCGTACTTATTATGCCTGGGAAAACAATTACAGCAACAAGAAATATCATACCTATCATTCTCTCATGCTGCATAAAACGGAAATATCTATCGGCCGGCAGAATACCCGATAGTATTTTTGAGCCGTCAAGCGGCGGTACGGGCAGAAGATTAAATATCGCAAGATTAAGATTAACAGAAAAAAATATTGACAAAAACAGCAACCAGTACGTTACTATATTATTACCGCGCACAATTTTATCGTACATTGTAACAAAAGAAACCTGATAGAGAAAAATACCTATAAACGCCATTATAAGGTTTGAAAGAGGCCCTGCAATACTTACAAGCATCATACCCCTTTTTCTGTCCCTGAAAAAATACGGGTTTACCGGAACAGGCTTAGCCCACCCTATGCGGGCAACAATAAGCATAATTGTCCCTATCGGATCAAGGTGTTTTAACGGGTTAAGGGTAAGGCGCCCCTGTTCTTTCGCCGTCATGTCTCCAAGCCTGTAGGCAGTATATGCATGAGACAGCTCATGGATTGTCAGAGATATAAGAAGGACCGGTATTATTAAAATATATTGTTCAAGACTTTGGTTCAGCATAAAAATCTCCTTTTAAAAAAGATACGCATGGGGCGGTAAAAAGTTTACAATCCCAAAAACTCCAATACGGGCTCGATAAAAACAAATATACCGATAAACACGGCTGAAGCAGCGGATACAAGAACGGCAGCCGCCGCAAGATCCTTTACTCTTTTTGCTTCTTTTGAGTATTCCTTTGTTATCATGTCAACAAGCGTTTCACCAGCTGTGTTCACTAATTCCGCTACAAAAACAAAACCGAATGCAATAAAAATTAGTGCCCATTTTACAAATGAGATTTTAAACAATATGCCTAATATGACAACAATAACCGCTGTTATGCAATGTATCCTGAAATTCCTTTCCTGCGTAAAGGCTGTTTTTATTCCGTATACGGCATATTTAAAGCTGTCAAATAAAGTTCTGCTTTTCATATCATTCTCCATAATAATGCGTTAATCAGTTACGCGTTAGCCCAATATCAGACAGGATTTGCTCCTGCTTTTTCTCCATTATTTCACTATCCGGCGGGCTTTCGTGATCATATCCAAGCAGGTGCATGAGGCCGTGCAGCGTTAAAAACGCAAGCTCTCTTTCGTTTTCATGGCCATATTCATTTGCCTGCTCAATAGCTTTTGGAACAGACACCACAATATCACCAAGAAAAAGCTTTCCGTCTTCCATGTCCAGCTCATCCGGTTTTACCGCGAATTTCCCGTCCTTCATTTCAAGCATAGGAAACGACAGGACATCGGTGACACAATCTTTATTTCTATACTCCCGGTTTATCCTTTGAATTTCTTCATTCTCGACAAGAAGAATAGAAACCAATGAAGGGTACTCAATATTCTCAATCCTCAATGCGGTCTTCACCACATTCGTCAGCAGAGTTTTTATACTCTTCAGAGGAAGATACTTCTTCTTCAGCTTGCTTTGAATTACTACCTTCATTCCTTTTCTCCCTTTTATCCTGTTGTATAATATTATACACCTGATTATCAAGTTCAGTCAGGGAATTCTTTTTTTCAAGTTCGGGATATTCGTTCCTTTCGTGGAAAACTCCGCTTAATACCGTTAGGAAGGCATTCGCAATGTCGTCCATATCCTTCAGTGTCAGGTCACAATTATCAAGCTGCCCGTCATCAAGTTTATCTTTAATTATTTTTCGAATTAGTCCTTCTATTTTGCCCTTTGTTTTATCCTGCAGCGAGCGGACGGCAGCCTCAACAGAATCGGCAAGAAGAACAACAGCCGCTTCCCTGCTCTGCGGTTTTGGCCCCTCGTAACGGAAATTGCCTTCTTTCACATCCACGCCTTTTTCTCCCTGTATTGCCTTATGGTAAAAATACGCAACTAAAGTAGAGCCATGATGCTGCACTATTATATCCCGGATAGCCCTGGGGAGTTTGAATTTTTGTGCTAATTCCTCCCCATCCTTCGTATGGGATGTTATAACCAATGTGCTAAGGTTAGGGGTAATCCTGTCATGCGGGTTCTCCGACATCTGATTTTCCTTGAAAAAACCGGGCCGCTTTAACTTTCCGATATCATGGAAATATGCTCCCACTCTGGCAAGCAGGGCATTGCCTCCGATTTGTCTTACCGCGACCTCCGAAAGGTTCCCTACCATCAGGCTGTGGTGATAGGTTCCCGGCGCTTCCATTAAAAGCCTCTTTAACAACGGGTGGTTCGGATCTGCCAATTCAAGGAGCTTCAACGGGGTAATAACATTAAAGATGCTTTCAAGAAACGGAAGCAGGCCTATTGCAAGAATTACTGATAATATTCCGTTAAGGAACGCAATCCCGCCCTCATATAAAAACGTAGTCCATTCCTTTTTTTCAATAACTCCGACGCATGCAACGACAACTACGTTAACCGAGCCTATTATAAGCCCGGCAAGTGAAATTTTTCTTCTCTGGCTTGCATTCGCGGACAAAAACGCGGCGACAGTACCGCTGATAAACAGCATAATAATAAATGATGCATTATCGGGAAACATCAATGAAACGACAAAGGTAATCACAAGGTTAACAACAACGGCAAGCTGGATATTCAGAAAAATTGCCAAAAGCACCGGCGCAATAAATCCTATTGTAAAATATGGGGCATACTCAGGTATAACCTCTTTCGCCATCCACGACAAAAATACCGTAAGAACAATTATTGTCGCAATAAGAAGTAAATCGTTGCGATTGGAAAAATGTCTTTTTGAAAAAAACTTCATAAACAGTGCAAGAACAAACCACAGCATGAACAATAAAAGCAGCACCGACACCAGAAACAGGTAATCCGGTCCGCTCTTTTCGTCAAGTGAACCAAGCCTTCTTAAAACATCAATCTTATCGGCTGTAACAATCTCTCCCTTGCGCAGTATTATTTCGTTTCGGTATATCATAACGGGGTTTTCCGATTTATATGTCTCAATAAAGGTATTTTTCCGATTTTCAGTTGCTTCTTCGTCAATTATACTGTTTGGAACAAGAATTTCGGAAATAATTCGTTTTCCTAACTGCTGCATCTGGATCGAAGAAATACGCTGATCAATCTTCAGATGATAACTTGCAAGAATCTGAGAAAGATTTTCTTCGGTTATGTTCGTTGTCGAAATCTGCGGCATGAATTCCCGTATAAGCAGCTGCTTAAGGTCACTAATCTCCTGATTGGTTTCCTGTTTAAACAAATGCGTCAGTACTTCCTGCGGCATATTGAGAAGAATTGAAGCCGACTTTCCATAATCATTTTCTTTTATAAGCCCAGCCGGATCTTTTTCCGGGTTTTCTCTGAGCGTGGGAACAAGCTGTGATCTGATATTGTCCAGATCATCAAAAAAATCATATACGTCCCCAAGCATTTTTGTATTGGCAAGTTCCAACTCCCTTATAACCGGAGGGATCTCCTTAACCTTTTCAAGAGCAAGTTCTTCGGTTTTTTTTGTGTTCTCGATATCTCTTGGAGCGCGAATATCAAATTCGGATCTCATGCCTAAAGTGAGTTTGTATCTTTTCGAAGCCGCTCCGGTGGATATCATCGCGAAAACTGTTAGTAAAGATATGATACCAATCAAAAGACGCTGAAAAAAGTCGTTTCTAAAGACTTGTCCAAGCCTGCTCTTCTCTTTTTTCTTATCGGTTTTCACTGTAACTGTTACTCTCCTTCCCTCACGCCTTTTACCGCTTTTCCTTCCGGGGCGGCCTGACTTTATCCTGTCCTCGGGATTCATATCGCTCGTATGCCTTTATTATGCGCTGAACAAGCTCATGCCGTATTACATCTTTTTCATTCAGGTATACGAAACTTAACCCTTCGACATTAGATAGAATCCCCTGTACCTCAACCAAACCTGACTTTTTGTCTCCCGGCAGATCAATCTGAGTAATATCACCTGTGACAATTGCTTTTGAGCCTGTACCAATTCTTGTTAAAAACATTTTCATCTGCTCCGGTGTCGTATTCTGCGCCTCATCAAGTATAATGAATGAATCATCCAGCGTCCGCCCTCGCATGTACGCAAGCGGCGCTACTTCAATAATACCCTTTTCCAGATTGCTCAAATATGTTTCAGGACCCATTATCTGATATAGAGCATCATATAATGGCCTTAAATAAGGGTCCACTTTGTTTTGCATATCTCCCGGGAGAAAGCCAAGCCTTTCGCCTGCTTCCACCGCGGGCCTTGTAAGGATAATTCTGCTTACTGTCTTCTCTCGGAACGCTTTTACAGCCATCGCAACCGCAAGATATGTCTTTCCTGTGCCTGCCGGCCCTATTGCAAATACAACGGTATTTTTTCGTACTGCGTCAATATATTTTTTTTGCCCGTATGTTTTCGATTTTATCGGTTTGCCTCTTGCCGTCAAACAGACCAAATCAATCGGGAGATCATCCTCTTTTATGTTTTCACCGTTTATTGATATAAAATAATTTACATTCTGAGTTGTAATCGTATCGCCTTCCCTTGCAATCGCAAGNAGTTTTTCAATAACTTCAAGCGCTTGATCGACTTTTGATTCAAAACCTGATATCTTAACCTCATTTTCCCTGTTTGTTATTTTTACGTCAAGCGTATTTTCCAATATTCGAATGTTTTGATCGCAGTACCCAAACAGATTAATTGCTGTTTCGATATCCTGAAGCTCAATATTTTTTTCTACGACTGTTTCCAATCAATCTCCTCCAATTTCCTGCTTCACTGCAATATCTTCCACACATTCTAAAGTTACAATCAAATATACAGTATCCTCTTCCGTAATAAGCCGCATTTGCTTATCAACAACCTCGGCATCAGCCGAAATCATATTTCTAAGTTCCATTTCCGCGGAATTTCTTGCCGCCTCCGCTGCCTGCTCACGATCGAGCATTCTTTCCTCTTCATACAGTTCAAAAAAACGTTGTATCGTAATTCCAAGCGGCAGCCTGAACTTTTTTCCAATAACCGGAGCCTTGTCAAAAATGCTTGTTTCATATAACACAAACGGATTTTTCCCTGATGGCAGCGGTATTTTGAAATCCAAAAAATATATGCTTATTTTGCTCCAATCGTTTCCTGTCCTTTTTCTGACTATCTCCTTTGCGGGAACCTCCTTTTTAACTTCGTACCATGTGCGAGCGATTACCTCCCCTATAGCATGGACTTGCTTTACACCAAACTCCGGACGAATACTCTCGATATTTCCGGAAATAAGAATCTGCCCCTTAATTATAGTATCTCCTTCTTTAACAAGTGCCAAACCATTTTTAGCTATAACCGATATGACAATCCCGTCTCTTTCGGCTATAATATGGCACGGCTTGTCAACAGGAATAACAGCTGGGGGGTCAACTCCTTCCCTTACAGATATATTAAGCCTTGTTCCCTTTATTTCAACGCCAACCCATGACAGCTCATTGTTCTTTAACATCAATGTATCGGCAATAAGTTTCGGGTTTATCCGGCGTTTTAACGTACCTCTGTATATTCCCAGATCATTTATCTGTTCAATTAAAACACCCGTACCCACAATCGAGTTGCCTTTTATATCAATGGACCAGATAATTGAAGCCATAAGATAAACAAGTATCGCAAATACGAGTATTCCGGCAAGAAACCCTTTGCGTTTTTTATAAACTTTCAATATGTACGGCAAGCCTTTCTTACTTTGAATGCGGACTCTGCATCGCGACTTCCTTGCCGCGGTACGGGATTTTTTAAAGCCGTTTATGCTCATCTTCATGCTCACCGAACCCGGGGTTATCCGCTCCACATCCCAAAGCAGTATCTGTCTGCGTGTACAAATATTAATAAATCTTTCAACGCAAGTTCCGGTTACAATAATAATAACATACCCTTTTAAATAATGCCATAATCGAATCAGGAACATACTCTCCTCCACCTGTTATCAGGTTATTATAGAGTAACTATTGTACAATATAAGGAAACTGAACTGTATAGCTCTTGCAAATGAAGCACCTTGTTTCCGTTATTGTATAATAGTTTAGTTAGTAAAGTTTACACATTATTTCCTCAGGTCCTGCTTCGGGTGTTTAGCTTAAACATAATCAATGTTGTCAATACTGCCAAATATAATTATGTCCTCACTGGTGATCTCCCTTATTTTCATATTTTTGCCCGTAATTGTGATTATGCCGTATTTTGTATTAATTCTTACTCTTTCGCCGGTAAATTCAATAATACTGCTATAATTCTCGACAAATACCTCTTTCCCGCCAACAGTGGTAATTTTGGGGCGGTCGGAAATAACATCTTCAGGAAGTTCAAGAAGCTTTGCAACTTTTTCCCTCATTGTAACAGAATCTTTTTTTTTTCCTGCAGCCTTGCGTTTTGTTTTTTTCATTAGCTTTCACCTCTTGCATATGCTTCCAAATCAAAAACATTGCCAAACTCATAGCCCATTTTACGCGCATCGTCTATAATCCGTTCCAATGCATTGGCATTATCGGCCGATACGGCATGCAGTAAAAGAATAGCACCGTTATGAAGATTAGGCATTACCATGTTATATGCATGTTCCCATCCTTTTTGCCTGTTTGTGTACCAATCGTCATAAGCAAAACTCCAAAACATATTTATATATCCCATTTTTGAGGTTAATTCAAGAGAATGCTCACTGTATTCCCCTTTTGGCGGCCTTAGGAATACCATATGCTTTTTAAACTTTTCATAGAAAAGCAGATCAAGATCGGCCACTTCCTTTTCGACCTTTTCGTCAGTCAATGTCGGAAGGCTTAAATGCCCAACGGTATGATTCCCGACGGCATGACCCTCCTCAACCATCCTTCGTACAAGGTCTTCATGGTGGTTCAGATATGGGCCTGTAATGAAAAATACCGCGTTTACTTTTTTTCCTGACAATACATCAAGAATATCATCGGTATATCCATTTTCATATCCCTCGTCAAAAGTCAGGTAAATAATCGGTTTTTCCGTATCCGCCAGATATATCGAATTGTATTTTTTTAATAGCTCCGGCGCACCCGGATCGGCACGCGGAGTTTTGTGATTTTTTACCCTAACAATGCCCCAGCTGCGTAAACGCCTTGGATTCGGCTCCGCAGCGTTGTAAGTATATGCCGCCGGGAAATAACTATCCTCAAATCCACCGGTTATTTCTTCACTGAAATCAAGATCCTGAAAACTTAATTGAAATAATGTACGCAGTTCTTCTTTTTCATTAAAACTCTTTCGCACAAGAATAGCAGTGCATAACAATAGGATTAAAATGCCGGACAGTATAACAGTTTGCTTCCGATTCATTAAACCGTACTCCAATAAAAAAAGATCCTTCTTTAACTAAACTTATGCATGCACTATTGATAAAGAATGATCTCTTATTGTTCCTATAATATATATATTTTTTTTTATATAAAAAATGCCGAGCATATTTAAGATCGTTTTTCAGGCTGGTTATGCAAGAGCTTTATTAAAAGCCCCGCATGAACGCGCAGTGCCTGAAGGGCTCTATTCAACCGGTTCGAGCAGGTCGTAGCGTAAAACGGTCCCATCGCTGCGTACAGCAGGTATAATAACATTTTCCTCCTTCTTAACTTCAACCTTTAAATTATAATATTTGAGCATATCAACAACACCGTCCATAATTTTCAGCGAGCCTTCCAGATTATCGGGATCGGCAATAGCTTTTATAACATACGGCGGTAAAAGCTTTCTGCCGTTTACCATCATATATCCGCCGGCTCTTCGGACTTCGCTTGTCGCGATAATTCTTTCATCGTTTACCGCAAGCGCCTGTACATCGGCAGCCCTGAGCTCATTCAGCACGGCAAGTATATTGTCGTCATCAACATGAGCGTTTCCTATACCTTCAATAGTAACTATAACGCCTCTGCCTTTAACGGTTTTTAACCCTGCGATTATTTCAAGTCTAAGAATTTCCTCATTCAGTTTTTCAATAGTTTCCGCATCGCTTTTGCTGTCATTCCGATAGAATTCAAGATCTTTCTGCAATTCTTCTATTCGGTGCGTAAGCTGTTCATTAGTTTCCTGTTCCCTTAATAATTCCATAATTAAATCATTAACTCTTTGCTGTTCATAAACTGCAAGCGTATTATTTACTTTTACGCTCCTGTACTGCATTGCTATTATTATTCCCAATAACAGGCATACAACCGTTAAAGACGATATTTTAAAAACTTTCATTTTTCAATAACCTCCATACCTGATATCATACTATCAACATTTTTGTAGGCTTTGAACTTTGGGATTACTATTTCATCTTCTTTTTTAATATCAACACGGATGTTATATAAACGCATAATCACAACAGCCTCGCTTTCCTCAAGAGCCTGCGAAAGCAAGTCGGGATCTCCTATCGCTTTTATTATATATGGCACGGGATAACGATTTCTGTTTATAAGTATTGTAGGACCGGCACATATCTGTTTGCTTGTTGCCATAATTCTCTCGTCATTAATCGAAATGGCTTGAGCTCCGGCTGCTTTAAGTTCATTAAGAACAGCCGAAATATCTCCGTCGTGAATAATAAGCTCATTAGGATCCATGTCCGGATCTCGCGCAGGAGCATCATTCAATGTTACTACAACTCCTCTTCCCTTTACATCTAAAAAACCGCTTATAAGTTCCAATTTGTCTTTTGTTTTTAACAGCTCGTTAACAATGGGGTTGCTGTCATTGCTCATTTGGCGTTCAGCTTCTTCTATTTCCTTTTCAATCTGCTGCAGCTGTTCATGCAGCTTAAGGCCTTCTGCCCTAATCTGCTCCAACTCATCCGTTAATTTCTGAATCGAAGACTCGCCAATAACACTTGGCTGCCTTGCAGACAAAATAGTTCTGAACTGCATCGTNATAACCATGCCTAAAATAATGAACACAACAAAAATTATGCCTTTTGATTTGTCCGACATACGCTCCCCCACCCCCCTTTCCAAACGGGCTGCTGCAAAGGCAATAAATGCTGCGGCTTAAATACAATACTATACTATTGCCTTTATTTTTATTTTATAGGCTTTTTGAACAAGATACAATACTTTCCCACAGGTAATATCAGTTAACTGGATAATAATTACGATTAAGACACTATTTTTTGAAGCAGTACCCGCGGGAATAAAATATGGAAACGAAANACCCGAAGCAGGACCCGCAACTATTGTACAATAACGGAAACAAAGATTTTTGTCAGATGAGTTCTTCTATTTTTAAACCTTTGGCAGCCATTAAATCTATGTATTCATCGCCAATTTTTATTACCGGCTTTCCGTACTGCTGAGAGTTAATGTACACAATTTCCGCTATTCTCCCGTCGTTAAGCCTTACCTTGCTCCCGATATAGTAATGAGAAATGTTGGATAAAAATGTATTGAGAATGATCGTGTCAAGATATCCAAAGCAATCATTCTGCATTAATTGAAAAACTTCAAATGGCGTATTTTTCATTTTATAAGCTCGATCCGCCGTCATTGCGTCAAACGTGTCGGCAATAGCGAGGACTTTAGCAAACAGTGGAATTTGTTCCCCTTTAAGGCCTATCGGGTATCCGGAACCGTCTTCTCTTTCATGATGATACAAGATCGCTTCCTGGACTCTCCGATCTATTCCTTCCATATATTGTACGATGTAATAACCATATTCAGAGTGCTTTTTCATTTCATCTAACTCTTCATCAGACAGTTTACCCGGTTTGTTTATTATTGCGGCAGGAATACGGCTTTTTCCTATGTCGTGCAAAAGGCCTGCCTGAACCAGCAAATGATTATCCTCCGGCCTTAACCTGAGCCACTTTCCTATAAGCATTGCGAGCATTGATACATTAATAGAATGGTAATATGTATATTCATCCACCTTTCGCATTTGCGTAATGCATTCAATTATTTTGCGTCTTTGATCCTTTTTAGCGTAAATGGAATCTGCTATTTGTACTGTTTTTTCAATGCTTACGNTTTTTCCGGCAGATAAATCATACAGAATTGTCTTAAACTGTTCAGTATCATTTTCATAAGAGTCGGAAAACACTTCTGTTTCACTGCGGGGTTTCGATTCCTCAGGCTCCTCATCCGACTCATCGTATTCATATACCCATATTTTTTCAATCCCAAAAATCTTAAGTCTGTTAATTGTTAATTTGTCAAGCACGGTATTTTCCCAAACGATAACAGCGCCATAATCGCTATATATTGTTTCGGCCATTACCATACGGGGTTTACAGGCATCTATGTCCATTTTTATTTTTTTTCTCAAGTTCCGTCCCTCCGTTATCCCGGGCGTCATGCGGCAAACACCCTTAGAATTGGCTCCTTATCGGTGCCCGCCACCTGATAGAGGTGGGGAAATTTTTAGCCTCATAATATTTATCGGTTAAAATCATATAACTCAAACAGTCTAAAATTTTCTACAATTTGAATTACCTCTTCAATTGAATCTGCATTGAAATCATCAAGAATCTTCTGAATTTTTGGACGAACATGCAGCTCGCTTTCTCTAATTGATTCTTTTAAGCTGCTTTCATGCTTTAGTTTTTTAAGAAGTTCAAATTCCTCTTTGTTAAGATGNGACACTGCATTTAGGGTATACATTAAACTAAGCCTGTTATTTTCGAGTTTTTTTGTCTTTTTCCTGCGTTTGCCGTTCATACTCCATTTATTCCTCTCTTTTTTGCCGCTTTTTTTGCGTTGAATACTTTATTACAGCAAACAGGCTTAGCTTTCAAAATAAATGAAATCTCAGCCAGTAATAATATTATAAATTTGAAAAACTATGAATACAATATAATTTATAGAGAGAAATTCAATGATTCATGGTGAAAATTGCACAAAAAAGCTCTGTTTTTGATATGCTTTATGGACGTATTCCCCTATTTATCCATTCAATAAACATTGCTTCATCTATTATTTTTATTCCAAGTTCCTTTGCCTTTTTGTTTTTCGTGGAATTGGACAAAATATCGTTATTTATCAAGTAATCGGTATTTGATGTAACCGAACCGGTAACCTTTCCGCCTTTTTCTTCTATTATTTTTTTCAGTTCGGCCCTGTTTTTATAATTAAAAACCTGCCCGGTTATAACAAATGTGATGCCTTCAAAAGTCTGTTCGCCATTTGAAACCTCAGCCTTTTCCAATTCCAATTCTCTTAGCAGATCGTTTATTATTCTCCTGTTTTTTTCGCTTGAAAAGAATTTAACATATTCACCAGCCATAATTTCGCCAATTCCCGGTATTAAAATCAGTTGTTCAAAGTCAGCGTTTTCAATACGTTTCCAATCATATGAAAAATGCCCGCATATCAATCTTGCATTCGAAAGGCCCACATTTGGAATTCCAAGGCCGTATAAAAGNCTGACGGTATTTGTCTTTCTTGATTTGTTTATTGAATCAACAAGATTACGGAAAGATTTTTCCCCAAACCCTTCCATATCAATAATTTCATCCTTGAATTTTTCAATACGGTATATATCCGCATACTCCTTAATAAATCCCTTTGATATGAATTTTTCTATTGTAGCCTCCGACAACCCGTCTATTCCCATTGCGTCCCGGGAAACAAAATGAGTGAACGACTTTATTTGTTTTGCTATACAATCTCTGTTTATACAATACAAAAATTTGATTCCATTTTCCTGCCGGATNCTTGTGCCTTCACCGCAAGCAGGGCATTCGGAAGGTATTTCGGCCGTACCGCTTTTTGTAAAATTCTCCGAAACCTGAGGTATTATCATATTTGCCTTATAAACGCCTATTATNTCTCCAATACCCAATTCAAGGCTTTCCATCATGCTTATGTTGTGCAGGCTCGCCCTTTTAACAGTTGTCCCTTCAAGNTCAACAGGTTCAAACACNGCAATAGGGTTAATAAGACCCGTTCTTGATGCACTCCATTCTATTTCCAAAAGCCTGGTTTCTTTTATTTCATCCTTCCATTTGAATGCGATTGAATCCCTTGGAAACTTTGCGGTAGTTCCAAGCGATTCACCGTATGAAATATCATCATAAATAAGTACCAGTCCGTCCGCCGGAAAATCATTATCAAGTATTTTTTTCCCAAACCATTCAATGGTATGTTCAATATTCTCAGAATTCACTTCCCTGTGCTCGACAACGTCAAAGCCCTGATTTTTAAGCCATTTCAACTGGTTTAACCTGGAATTTCCGAAATCCGCGTTTTCTGCCGAAACNACTGAAAATGCAAAAAAATAGACATTCCTGCCTGCTGTAATTTCATTATTCAGCTGACGCACAGAACCGCTGCATAAGTTTCTTGGGTTTTTATATTTCAGCTGTTCAACGGCAATCTCACTGTTTATTTTTTCAAAATCGGAATAACTGATAACCGCTTCNCCTCTTAATANNAGNTTTCCTCTAAAGGGTATATTGAGCGGAATGTTTTTGAAAACCCTGACATTATTTGTTACAACTTCCCCCACTTCGCCGTTTCCGCGGGTAACAGCCTTATCCAGGCCGCCGTTCTCATATGTAAGTACTATTGTAAGCCCGTCAAGTTTCCACGACAAAACGCCTGTTTGATTGCCAAGCCATTGCTTCAGAGCATAAACATCCTTTGTTTTGTCAAGCGACAGTATCGGTTTTTGATGGTATTCCTTTGGAAGGTTTGAAATAAGCTCATATCCGACATTAACAGTAGGGCTGTTAGACAGCGTTATACCNGTTTCCTTTTCCAATTCGGAAAGTTCGTCATATAAAAAGTCGTATTCCTTATTCGACATAATTTCCGTATTCTGCTGGTAATACGCTTTAGATGCCTCATTTAATATTTTTACAAGCTCTTTCATCCGATCAAGCTTACTATTCATATAATTCCACTCCAAAGAAC
>JGI24709J26583_10002840_pt1 | contig 13962 bp, 14 predicted proteins | sample BioPla2DNA1_FD_26583 | JGI IMG/M metagenome (IMG submission 26583) | reverse complement strand
ATTCCAACGTTCTTTCATATAACCGAAGCGAGAGTGCACGACATGAATGCAATGGATGTAATACCGTATGAAAAAAGTTCATTTTACATCTTTGATCGCGGCTACAATGACTTCAAGAGGCTATATGCCCTTGAAAGTATCGGAGCTTACTTCGTTGTCAGAGGCAAGAAAAACAATGATTTCAAGCCTATGAAATGGAAACGTCGTTTTCCCTCTGGTTCCGGCATCCTATCCGATGCCATCGGCTATATGGACGGGCAGCTTACAATGGGAAAATACCCCGATAAGATCAGAATGCCGTCAGAATCCAAATTTACTCCGCAATTATTGCGTATTGTATGATAGCAATCGTGCAGAAAAAGATGAATATCGACAGGCCCATTTATGAGATGCTTCAACTTGCAAGTGTTTCTCTTACAGAGACTTTGCCTCTTGACAAACTCTTTGGTAAACCTAACTACAATATTGTCAATGAACGAAATGGTTCAAGTGAGCCTACTTTGTTTTAATTGTTAAACTTTATAATAATCGTCCACAACTTTTAGTGGACACGTATGATGTCTAGGAGTAGTTCGAGAATATCAATTGGCTTTAGAGCCGTATTCTTCAAGATTCTCACAAGCATTATTCAGAAGAAAAATGCTACCTTCATTCCTGAATGAAAAGCGAATACTAAAGCTGATGAATTATATTTTATGTGAATCTCATAGAGATAGATTGCATTCTTAATGAATAGGTATAATATAATATGATCTGTAATGGGAAAAATAATAACAGCAATAAAACTAATTAAGAGTGATAAAAGCCAATTCTTAGCTTCGCTTCTAAAATATTTTTCGTTTCTGTATTCCGACCAAGCTTATTTATCGAGGATGTTCAAGTATAGAATGGGTTTTGATATTGATTGGGATAATCCTACAACATACAATGAAAAGCTCCAATGGCTAAAACTTCACGATCGTGATCCGAAATACTCAGTACTTGTTGATAAGTATCGAGTAAAGAGTTATGTTGAGGATAAAGTTGGAGCAGCACATGTCATTCAAACATTAGGGGTTTGGAATCATCCTAAGGAAATCAACTTTAATGAGCTTCCTGAACGATTTGTATTGAAAACTACTCATGGGGGTGGAAATTCTGGTGTTGTCATTTGCAAGGACAAGTCGATTTTCGATTTTCACTCAGCTCGTAGGCGCTTACACCGAGCCATGAAACAGAATCTCTATCGAGATTCTCGCGAATGGGCCTACAAAAGGGTCCAGAAGAGGATTATCGCTGAAGAATATATAGAGGATGCAAAGACTGGTGAACTACGTGATTATAAATTTTTTTGTTTTGATGGAAAAGTTAAAGCACTTTTTGTCGCGACCGGAAGACAGACGCGAGAAGAGCCATATTTTAACTTTTTTGATGAGAATTACAACAGCCTTGATATTCAACAAGGGCATCCTAGGTCAGACATCCCACCTGAAAAACCGTCACGATTTGCTGAGATGCTTTCAATAGCTTCGCGACTTTCTGATGGACTAACGCATGTTCGTGTCGATCTTTATGAAGCAAATAACAACGTCTATTTTGGAGAATTGACATTTCATCATTTTGGTGGGATGGTACCTTTCACTCCGCCAGTATGGAATGAAATTATGGGGTCCTGGTTAATCTTGCCAAAGTTACACTAAAGCTAATAATGATTTTGATATGAAAAAATTATACTCTATTCCCAGAAAAGGAGCCACAGATGTTTAGTAGCAGAGGTTCAATTTTATTGAAGAACTTAGCCATTATGGTGTTGTTTTTAATACATTTAATCCTCTAGGATATGTAAATTTTGAATTTGCTCAAGAAGAACTTTTGAAAGTAATTTCTGGCCATCGATACGATCTTTTATGACTTTTCTATGTAATGAGAAACAACTTTCAAAAAAGATGTTGCATGATATTAAAAGGAGAGGACTCCCGACCCTTAGTTTCCGGCCGGATAATCTTTTCATTCTCCACAATAATGATAAAACCTTTTCCCTGCATTTTGATCTACTGTTGATAACCGCAAAGGAAATACAATACCTTTATGGTAGATAAGGCATATTTCATTTTGCATAAGGCTTCTGAGTCGGCTATTTCTAAAATGAAATATGCTGCACGCCAAAGGGCAGAACAGGAGCATAGTTGGTATAATCGTTTTATTATTCTATTCAAGAAATTAGGATTGAAGTTTTGAGTTTTACATTATGTGTTATAGTTGATGATTATCCATCAACTGGTCGCCCGGTTTTTATTTTTGTTGAACAACTCGTGAATGCCTTTGTTGATCAAGGCATACCTGTTTCTGTTGTAGCTCCCCAAAGCCTTACCAGAGCACTTTTTCGCCGCGTGCCGATTATGCCGAAGGTTGAAGATTATTCTACCCCTTCAGGGAATAGGTACAAAGTATATCGTCCATACTCGATATCTTTTGGGAACCATAAGTTATTATTGGGCAAAATGATTAATGCCTATAACCAATATAACGTTAATCGTGTTCTTAAGCATATATCTCCTGATGTCCTTTATGGTCACTTCTGGCATAGTGCAATGAAGTTGCTTTCCTATGCAAAAAAATATAATCGGCCTCTGTTTGTCGCTTGTGGTGAAGGAGACGATGCTCTTGAAAATTTAGTGTCAAGATTGACGATTGACGAAAAACATGATCTGACTGGTGCCGTTAAAGGAGTGATCAGCGTTTCATCTGAGAACAAACGAAAATGTTTGCATTATGGTCTGTGCAAAGAGCAGAATATTATCGTACTACCGAATGGTGTCGATCAGAACTTGTTTCATCCGTTTGACTCATCTGATATTAGAAAGAAACTAGGTTTATCTGAACAAGATTTTACCCTCGTCTTCACAGGCGCATTTATTCATAGAAAAGGCTCAAGCCGGCTTGCAGAGGCAATCAATCTGTTGCACGACAAACAGATCAAAGTATTATTTATTGGCAAACCTCTCGCTGGAGATGATGCTACTCCTGAATGTGAAGGATTATTATTTAGAGGCACAGTAGATCATAAAGAACTTCCAAAGTATCTGAATGCAGCAGATGTTTTTGTTCTTCCTACCTTGAAAGAAGGATGTTCCAATGCTATAGTAGAGGCATTAGCTTGTGGATTGCCGGTGATTTCATCTAATAAACCATTTAACGATGATATTTTAAATGAGCATAATTCCCTTCTGGTTGATCCGGAAGATGTGAGTGAGTTGGCAGCAGCGATAAAGGCAATGAAATCTAACTCGCTTCTTTTTAAAAGTAAGAAAGAGTATGTTCTTAATAATGCCAACAACTTCTCAATAATTGGAAGAGCGCAACAAATATTAACTTTTATTAACAATAAAATACGATCATAACATGAAGACCGTAATGCTGGTTTTCGGTACTCGTCCGGAAGCGATTAAAATGTGTCCTTTAGTCAAAGAGTTTCAAAAGTTTCCAGATTTATTCAGGACTGTAGTATGCGTGACCGGACAGCATAGAGAACTGTTGGATCAAGTCTTAAGGATATTCGAAGTCATTCCCGATTATGATCTTGATATCATGAAGCCGGGACAGGATCTCTACGATGTTACAAGCCGGGTGTTAGTAGGGATGCGTGATGTACTCAACTCTGTTAAACCCGATGTCGTTCTAGTACATGGGGATACCACAACATCATTCGCCGCTGCTCTTGCTGCATTCTACCAGAAGATTCCTGTAGGTCATGTGGAAGCGGGACTGCGCACGCATGACATCTATAGTCCTTGGCCCGAAGAAGTTAACCGTCAAATCACGAGTCGAATTGCGGCATACAATTTTGCTCCGACTGTACTGTCGGAAAAGAATTTAATGGAGGAAAAAGCAATTGGCAAAGTCTACGTGACGGGAAATACGGTCATTGATGCATTAAACATAGTCGTTGAGAAACTCAAGAATGATCCGGATCTGGCTAAAGAGCAAGAGGTTATATTGGCTAATGCCGGATATGATGTCAGACGTCTGAAGGATGGCAATAGGTTGGTTCTTGTTACGGGACACCGTCGGGAAAACTTTGGGAAAGGTTTCATGAATATTTGTTCTGCATTAAGAGATCTTGCCGCCAATTTCTCTAGCGTTGACTTTGTATATCCCATGCATCTGAATCCCAATGTGCGAAAGCCTATCCAAGAGGTTTTCGGGAAGAACATTAACGCGTTTGATAATTTGTTCTTTATCGAACCGCTTCAGTACATTGAATTTGTGTATCTCATGGATAAGTCATTCATTGTCCTGACTGATTCCGGAGGCATCCAGGAAGAAGCGCCTGGATTAGGTAAGCCTGTATTGGTTATGCGGGATACCACAGAACGCCCGGAGGCGCTAGAAAGCGGGACCGTTCACCTTGTAGGTACAGATTATGCTAAAATCATTTCCGAGGTAAGTACACTTCTTGAGGATGAGCAGGCGTATAACGCGATGAGCAAGGCCATCAATCCATATGGTGATGGTAAAGCATGTGAACGAATAGTTGAAGCTTTGAAATAATCCGAAAATGGCAATAGCATTAATCCTTCCCGGATCCATTTGGTTCTCTCCATATTTACGAATTTATACTAGGATACTAGACGAACGCAACATCCCATATAGCGTAGTTTCCTGGAACAGGGAGGGCGATGATAAGCCCGAGGGATATCAATATAATCATATATGCGAAAAAGGTCATGGAAGTGCTAGTCTATCTGATTATTTTGGATATGTGAGATTCTTGAAACGATTGATTAAAGAAAAAAAATTTGATAAATTAATTGTTTTCGGGCCGCAGTTGACTTGCCTGTTGAGTGCGTTCTTGCTGCGTCATTACAGAGGCAAATTCATTATTGACTACCGTGACTTGTCGATAGAGCAAAAGCCGGTTTTTAAACAGATTTTCTCGTTAATGATGAAGTATAGTTGTGCCAACATCATTTCTTCTCCTGGGTTCAAGAGATGTTTGCCTAGACGAGATGATTACATTATTTCTCATAATTTCGATGTCCAAATTGTGAAGGATTCTCTCAATAATGGAATAGAAAATCTTTCCGGCTTTAATGATGAACGCGGAATCGATGTGCTGACGATAGGGGCGATCAGAGACTATTCTTCTAACGTTGAAGTTGTTAAAGCCCTCGGGAATGTGGAAGGTATCAATCTCCGATTTGTCGGAAAGGGCGGAGCTGCTACCCGGATTGAAGAATATTCAAAAGAAGCGGGAATAAATAATATTTCTTTCACGGGATTTTATCAAAAAAATCAAGAGGCCGGATTCATAATGTCCAGTACTTTTATGAATATTTACTATCCTCGTATCATCACTCATGACACTGCGCTTTCTAATAGATTCTATAATTCTCTGATTTATAAAAAGCCGATGATCGTGACAAAAAATACCACACAAGGCGATTTTGTTGATCAGTACAATTTGGGGGTTGCGGTTGAGAATTGTGAAAATCTGCCTTCCATAATCAAAGATTTCCTAAAAAATGATTATCAAGAATATTGTATTAGGTGTAGTACCCTTCTAAGATCCTTTTTAGTAGATTACGACATATTCGAAGCAAAAGTACTTGAATTTGTGGGTTTAAAATGAGTTACTATGGCTGTAAGGATTATCCCCTTCTCCCCCCCCGACATGACGGAAGCCGAGGCAAGCGAAGTCCGGGAGGCAATTCTTTCCGGTTGGATCACGACCGGACCGAGAACGAAGGAGTTTGAAAAAGAAATCGCTGCATATTGCCATACCGACAAGGTCGTCTGTCTGAATTCCGCGACGGCTGCCATGGAGTTGGCGCTTCGCCTGATCGGCGTCGGTCCCGAAGACGAGGTGATCGTTCCGGCATATACCTACACCGCTTCTGCATCCGTCACCCAGCATGTCGGCTGCAAGCTCGTGTTCGTTGACTCGCAGAAGGACAATGTCGAGATGGACTATGACAAACTCGCAGAGGCCATCACCGAGCGGACGAAGGTCATCGTACCTGTCGACCTGGGTGGCATTGTGTGCGACTACGACAAAATCTTCTCGGTCATTGAATCGAAGAAGCATCTGTTCCGTCCTTCCAATGCTTTCCAGAAGGCGGTCGGAAGAATCATCGTCAGCGCGGATTGCGCGCATGCGCTCGGCGCGCAGCGGCAGGGGAAAATGGCTGGGGAGATCGCGGATTTCTCGTCCTTCTCTTTCCATGCCGTGAAGAATCTCACGACGGCTGAAGGGGGCGCGCTGACTTGGAACCTGCCTTTCGGCGCGGATGGTGTCGTGATGGACCGGGATTCGACGGTTCCTGCCATCGAAGGGGAGACCTGGAACGAGTACTTCTACCGTCTTGCACAACTTCTCAGCCTGCACGGCCAGAACAAGGATGCCCTTGCCAAGACGAAACTCGGTGCGTGGGAATACGACATCATCGGCCCCTGGTACAAATGCAACATGACCGACATCATGGCCGGAATCGGCCTTGTGCAGTTGAAACGGTATCCCCGGATGCTCGAACGTCGCAGATGGATCATTGGGCAGTATGACAACGCTTTGGAAAACTGCAATGTCGCCCTCCTCAAACATTGGGGGCCGGATCATTTGTCCAGCGGGCATCTCTACCTGGTCCGTCTGCTCGGGAGAACCCGTGAGGAGGTGAACCGCGTTATCGAGCAAATGGCCGAACGCGGGATCGCTTGCAACGTGCACTATAAGCCGCTCCCGATGATGACTGCCTACAGGACATTGGGATTCGACATCAAGGACTTCCCGAACGCGTATCACTTGTACGAAAACGAAGTGACCTTGCCGCTCCACACCTGCCTGAGCGATGAGGATGTGGAATATGTGATCAGTAATTTTGTGGATATTATTTCGAGGTGATGTACGCTCGGTTCTTTAAGCGGTTTTTCGACATCATCGGGTCGTTGTTTTTCCTGCCGTTCGTCGCATTGGTAATCCTTGTGCTTGCTCCTTTTATCTGGATAACAGACAAGGGACCGGTGTTCTATAACGCGACGCGGGCTGGAAAGGGGTACCGCCCATTCAAGATGTTCAAATTGCGGAGCATGTATGTCAATTCTCCCGATTTGAAAAATCCGGACGGCAGCACTTTTAACAGTGACAACGATCCCCGTGTCACGCCGATCGGTCGTTTTCTTCGGAAGACTTCTTTGGATGAACTCCCGCAGTTACTGAATGTCTTGTTGGGTGATATGAGCTTTATTGGGCCAAGGCCTAAGCTCTATATATCCGACAAGGGTCTGTCCACAATGAGCGAAGACCTCAAAAAAAGTTTCACGGTTAAACCCGGCATTACGGGATATGCTCAAGCGTACTACAGGAACAGCATCACTCAGGAGGAAAAATTCCACTGGGATGCGTATTATGCCGATCATTTGAGTTTCGCGATGGATGCGAAGATTCTTTGGAAGACCATTGTTTCCGTCATTGCAAAAAAGAACATCAACACGGAGCAAAGCTCCAAGAAGTCATGAAGCGCCTGATGATAGTTGGGGCATCTGTCCTTCAGTTGCCTGGGATTCTGAAAGCAAAAGAAATGGGCTTGTATGTTGGTGTGGTAGACTACAATCCCAAGGCGATTGGAATTCCGTTTGCAGATGAGTATTTCAATGCATCAACGATGGATGAAGATGCCGTTCTGCGCGCTGCGAAAGAGTTCAGGCCTGATGGAATCATGACGCTAGCAACGGATATGCCGATGAGAGGAGTGGCGAAGGTTTCTGAGAAACTGGGACTGCGTAGCATATCCTATTCGACGGCGATCAAGGCGACGGACAAGTTCGAGATGATCAAAGCTTTCCAAGCGTCTCAAGTTGCTTGCCCTTGGTATTTTGCGGTAGATTCTTTGGATGAACTGAAGACTTTGCAATCTCGGCTCTCTTTTCCTTGCATCATGAAACCTACCGACAATGCCGGTAGTCATGGAGTCATTTTGGCACATAACTTTGAGGAATTGATTGATTCGTATGACTATAGTCATGAATCTTCGCGCCATGGAAAGGTGATTTTGGAAGAGTATCTGGAAGGAGAGGAAGTCAGTGTCGAAGTGATGGTGATGGATGGAGTTGCCCATGTGATTCAGATTACCGACAAGTTGACGACCGGAGCTCCTTATTTCGTGGAAATGGGTCATAGTCAACCTTCCAGACATCCGGAAGCAGTCAAAGAGCAGATCCGGAAACTGGCGTCGGATGCTTGTGCAGCGGTCGGAATTACGATGGGGCCTGCGCACGTAGAGATAATGATTACACAGGCGGGGCCGGTGATGATTGAACTTGGAGCCCGAATGGGCGGTGACAACATCACTACTGCACTTGTCCCGCTTTCTACAGGTGTGGATATGGTTAAAGCTGCTATTGAAATCGCATTGGGAACGACGCCAGATATTCGGAAAACATTAGATCGCGGATCTGCGATCAGGTATTTTGACGTTCCCTTTGGAATCATCAAGTCCATTTCCGGAGCCGAACAGGCCAAAGAAATTCCGGGAGTGAAAGATATTGTTTTCACGAAAGGCGTTGGAGAACGCTCAACCCCAATCCACTGCAGCAACGACCGGATCGGTTTTGTGATTGCGCAGGGTAGAGATGCTGACGAAGCAATCAGAATTTGTGAAGAGGTGATGAGAACTATAATAATTGGAATTGAATAGTAAATGGATTAACTAATTGACGATATGCAAAATGATTATTTGATGCGCAGTCTGATGTTTGTGCCTGCGCACAATCATATTGAGAATGACGTGCTTTCCTTCAAGTGTCGTGTGCTGATGAAGAAACGGATGGCTTTTACTTCGGAAAATCAATAACAATCATACACACTATGAAATTAAAGAAAGTATTGATTATTGGCGGGCTGGGTAATGGATCTGTCATTGCAAATGCCATCTTGCATGCGAATCGCTTGGGGTATATGGAGTGGGTCTGTGAAGGCTTTTTGAACGATCATACGCCAATTGGTGAAAACATAGATATATTCCCTGTGGTTGGGACTTTGAAGCAGGTCGGAGAATTTCTTGACAAGGGCTATTATTTCATTAATACGATCTTACGCATTGATGGACAACGGGAACGCTTGGATCTTTTTCAGTCTTTAGAAATCCCGGATGACCGTTTAGCCACATTTGTTCATCCATCTGCGTATGTAGCTCCAAATGTCGAGTTTGGTCCGGGAACGGTGATCATGCCCCATGTTGCTATTTCCCCAGGAACGAGGTTTGGAAAGGGGTGTTTGGTCATGGTGGCTGCAACGATTGGTCACGATAATTCCTTCGGAGATTTCTGCCATATTGCGGCCCAATCCTGCGTTGGTTCCTATCTACAAGTTGGAAAGGGCGTTCACTTTGGCTTGAACTCTACAATTCGGGAACATCTTACCATCGGAGATTATGCTACCCTTGGGATGGGAGCTGTGTTGACGAAAGATATCGGACCAAAAGAGATCTGGATAGGGAACCCAGCTAGATTTTTACGATTTGCGAAATAGAGATCATGAAAATTCTTTTTCTGCCTGCGTACTTTAAACCGGAACAGATTGCAAGCACCCATCTATTCGAGAATTTGTATGAGGAGTTCGCAAAGCAGAACTTTTCAATGGAACTTTACGCCCCAACTCCTACTCGTGGAATTTCTGCAAGTGAAAGAAAGGAGTACAAACGGAGGAAAAAAGATGAATATTTTGGTGGCAAATTGACCGCATTTCGCTTTCCGATGCTTCCTGAAAAGAGGAATTCGGTATTGAGAGCATGCCGATACTTTTTATGCTACTTAATACAGAAAAATAAAGGAAAGCGTGCGCAAGGCGTGGATTTAATCTTTGTGGCGAGCACTCCGCCTATTCAAGGCGCGATGGCAGTAAAAGTGAAGAAGAAACTTAAAGTCCCGTTTGTCTACTGTCTTCAAGACATTTTCCCGGATTCACTTGTCGGAACTGGACTTGCAAAAAAAGGAGGATTGTTGTGGAAGATCGGGCGAAAAATCGAGGACTATACCTATCGCAATGCCGACAAAATCATCGTGATCTCCGAGGATTTCAAGAAGAACATCATGGCGAAAGGCGTTCCGGAGGACAAGATCGTGGTGATCTACAATTGGGTGGACGAGCATGCCGTCGTGGATGTTCCTCGTTCGGAGAACGGTCTTTTCGACAAATACGGCCTTGATCGGGACAAGTTTTATATCACATATTCGGGCAACATCGGCTTGACGCAAAATTTGGACTTGCTTCTGGAGGTTGCGGAAGAATTGGCTGAAGATGCCCCGGATATTCGATTCGTGATCATCGGGGACGGGGCCTACAAACAAACATTGGAAAAGCACGTGTCGGAGAAGCAGGTCTCGAACATCATATTCCTGCCTTTTCAGCCTTATCAGGACATTTCCCTTGTATTCAGTCTCGGGGATGCCGGGTTGGTGATTTCGAAGCCTGGCGTCGGGGCGAATTCGGTTCCCAGCAAAACATGGAGCATTATGTCTGCTTCCCGTCCCGTGCTGGCGAACTTCGATGAAAATGAATTGAAGACGATCATCGAGGAGAACAATTGCGGCATTTTTTCGAAAGCCGGGGACAAGGAGGCTTTCAAAGCATCGATATTGCAGTTATACCGCGATCGCGCTTTGGCGGTGGAAATGGGGCAAAATGGCCGTCGTTTCATCCTCGAGAACCTTACTCGCGACCAGGGGACCCAGAAATATGTCGACGTGATCAAAAGTTTTGAACGTTGATGTGTTTCTATTCTTATCCGAATAACCACTATCGTTCCGCGCGCATGGGGTTGCGTAGGAAGTCTTCGTAGGCGAGCCGGATCCCGTCTTCGAGTTCCGTCTTGTAGGTCCAGCCCAGTTTTGTTGCTTTGCTGACGTCGAGCAGTTTCCTGGGGGTTCCGTTCGGACGGGTGGTGTCCCAGTTGATTGTTCCGGAATAGCCGACGATCTTGGCGACTTTCTCGGTCAGTTCTTTGATCGAAAGTTCTTTCCCGGTTCCTGCATTGATGGTCTCGTTTCCGCTGTAGTGGTTCATGAGAAACACGCAGAGGTTGGCGAGGTCGTCGACGTAAAGGAATTCCCGCAAGGGGCTGCCGTCTCCCCAGCAGATGACTTCTTGTGCTCCGCTGATTTTCGCTTCGTGGAATCTGCGAATGAGGGCTGGGAGGACGTGGCTGTGCTCGGGGTGGTAGTTGTCGTTCGGGCCGTAAAGGTTGGTCGGCATGACGGAGATGTAGTCCGTGCCGTACTGGCGGTTGAGGTATTCACAGTACTTTAGCCCGGAGATTTTCGCGAGGGCGTAGGCTTCGTTGGTTTTTTCGAGTTCTCCCGTCAGCAGATAGCTTTCTTTCATCGGCTGCGGGGCCATTCTGGGGTAAATGCAGGAGGAGCCGAGGAATTCGAGTTTCTTGCATCCGTTCTGCCAGGCGGCGTGGATGACGTTTATTTCCAGGATCATGTTTTCGTACATAAAGTCGGCAGGTGCGTTCTGGTTGGCGATGATTCCTCCGACTTTTGCGGCTGCCAGGAAGACATATTCAGGCCTTTCTTTCTTGAAGAAATCATTGACTTCCTGCTGGTTGCGGAGGTCAAGCTCGTGGCGGGTGCGGGTGATGATGTTGGAATAGCCTTGGCGTTCAAGTTCGCGAACGATGGCGCTGCCCACCATTCCGCGGTGGCCTGCGACAAAAATCTTTGAATATTTTTCCATCTTGACTGTGATTATTTGACAATGCCTTTTTCGAGGTATTCGGCGAGGTTGATACGTACTTTGGAAGCCGCGCCTTCGCCGGCGACTTTGGCCATGTCGGCCTGAACCATGATTTTGACGAGTTGTTCGAAAGAGGTTTTGCTGGGATCCCAGCCCAGCTTGGCCTTCGCCTTGGTGGGGTCGCCCCATAGGTTGACGACGTCGGTGGGGCGGTAGAAATCCGGGCTGACCTCGACCAGGATCTTTCCGACGAGATTCGCGGGACCTTTGATGCATATTCCTTTTTCATCGATGCCTTTGCCTTTGAATTCGAGTTCGATTCCGACCTCCTTGAAGGCAAGGTAGCAGAATTCGCGGACCGAGTGCTGGACACCGGTGGCGATGACGAAGTCCTCCGGCTTGTCATTCTGGAGCATCAGCCACATGCATTCGACATAGTCTTTCGCATAGCCCCAGTCTCTGAGGGAATCCATGTTGCCGAGATAGAGTCTGTCTTGGAAGCCTTGGGATATCCTTGCGGCCGCGAGGGTGATTTTGCGGGTGACAAAGGTTTCTCCTCTTCGTTCGGATTCGTGGTTGAAGAGGATGCCGGAGCAACAGAACATGTTGTAGGCGTCACGGTATTCCTTGACGATCCAGAAACCGTAGAGCTTGGCGACGGCGTAGGGGCTGTAGGGGTGGAAAGGGGTGTTCTCGTTCTGGGGTACTTGCTCGACTTTGCCGTACAGTTCCGAGGTGGATGCCTGGTAGATGCGGCAGGTGTCCTTCAGGCCGCAGATGCGCACGGCCTCGAGAATTCTTAATACGCCGATCGCGTCCACGTCGGCCGTGACTTCGGGGGAGTCGAAGCTGACTTGGACATGGCTCTGTGCCGCAAGGTTGTAAATTTCGTCCGGTTTGGTCAGAAGGATGATGTTGATCAGTCCCATGGAGTCGCACATGTCGCCGTAGTGGAGGTGGAAGTTCGGTTTTCCTTCGAGGTGAGCGATGCGTTCGCGGTAGTCGATGCTGCTCCTGCGGATGATTCCGTGGACATCATAGCCTTTTTTGAGCAGGAATTCCGCGAGGTAGCTGCCGTCCTGCCCGGTAATGCCGGTTATCAGGGCGATCTTTTGCTTCGGCTTGGCACTTTCTCCGACTTTCGTGCCAAGTATCTTCTCGATTTGTGACAGATTGGTCTTGGAGATGCCGACCTTGCCGGTGAGCCAGCGGCTTACAACTGATTCGTCTTTGTCAATCATGGCCGCAAAGTCACGCTGTGTGATTCCTCGGGAACTGAGGACCTCTTTCAGATTGTTGATGATCGTTTGTTTCATGGGGGATTATTTTTTCTTTGCTTTGAATTGTCTCGGTTTGGTTTGTTTCTCTTCCTCTCGTGCCTCGCTTTGCTTTGCCTTGCCTTGGCTAGGCTTGCTTTGCCTTGCTTTGGCTAGGCTTGTCATGCCGCGCCACGCCTCGCCTAGGCTCGCCCTTTTTGCCAAGTTTCACCTAGCCTCGATTGCTATTTGTTAGCTGCAAAGATAGAATTTTTTACAAGAAACTTGACATTATTTATGCAATTTTTTTTCGACTTGGCGATTATTTGTTAAGTTTCGATGCGAATCTGTGTTTTCTTCATATTCTTGCCCCTCTGCCGGGGCGCCGGGACCAATTTCCTATGATTTTGGTCTTAGCCCGGCGATTTTGCTCCTTGCCAGGACCGGATTCTCGTTGTTCCGGTCCTGGGATGCCTCTCCAGCCCCTTGTCAAGCCCGTATTCCCGCATTTCCCGTCCTGGGATGCCCTTCCGGGCTGCAGCCAAGCCCGTATTCCTGGCTTTCCCGTCCTGGCTGAATATTCTTCCGTGGAATCTGCGCGAATCCTTCGGGATTTACAAAACTCAGGCACGGCATTCCGGTGCAGAGTGGCCTGGGATGCCGATCGGTGTGAAAAGAGGGCGAATATTTTGACTGATCTTTCACGCTCATATGCCCTGTACAGCCCTGGGAGTTGGATCAGCGTGCCCGCACTTTGTAAATCCCGAATTGTTCCGAGGGCAGCCGGTGTCAGCCAGGACCAATTTCCTGTGATTTTGGTCCTGGCCCGGCTCTTTTGCCCCCCGCCAAGCCCGTATTCCCGCATTTCCGGTCCTGGGGTGCCCTTCCGGACTGCAGCCAATCCCATATGCTGGCGTCTGGTCTTATGGTCTTGAAGTATTTCTTGCGCCAAGTTTCTCCGAAATGGTTGGAGGAAATGACCAGTGATNTCCAATG
>JGI24709J26583_10002837_pt1 | contig 13972 bp, 14 predicted proteins | sample BioPla2DNA1_FD_26583 | JGI IMG/M metagenome (IMG submission 26583) | reverse complement strand
AACTAGGGTAGGAACTATCCGAAGTTACGCCTGTGGAGTTAGTAGGTTGCGAGGACGAAGAAGCAGGAAGAAGCCTACGACTTTAGTCGTGGGAGGTTCACCTTAGCAAAGATTTATTATGTTTTAGATTGTGAGATAGAAGATATAAATGACAAAAGCAAGACAAGACAGGGAACTAAATAATGCAATCAATAAAAGGATGATAAGTAATGGCAACAACAAGAGTAAAATTAAAACCTTTCACTAAATGGACAGGCGGGAAAAGACAGTTACTACCAAAACTAATAGATTTAATGCCAAAGCAATTTAACAGATACTATGAACCTTTTGTAGGTGGTGGCGCATTATTATTTGAATTAACCCCATGTAAAGCAACTATTAATGATTATAATACAGATTTAATTTTAGCATATAGAGAGATTCGGGATAATGTAAAGGAATTAATTGAGATACTTAAGATTCATCAAGAAAATAATACAAAAGATTATTATCTTGATTTAAGGGCTGTAGATAGGGATGGAAGAATAGAAAAGATGACAGATACAGAAAAAGCAGCTCGTTTGCTTTATATGTTAAGGGTAAACTTCAATGGCTTATATAGGGTAAATTTAAGAAATCAATTTAATGTTCCTTATGGGAGATACAAAAACCCTAAAATAGTGGATGAGGTTTTATTGTACGATATCAGTAGATATTTAAATAGTAATGATATAGAAATACTTAATGGGGATTTTGAGAAAGCAATATCAACAGTTGGTTCTGGAGATTTTGTATATTTGGATCCGCCATATGCACCAATATCATCTACAAGTAGCTTTACTTCCTATACAAATGAAGGCTTTGATGAATCTGATCAGATACGTTTGCGAGATATCTTTATAGAACTAAGTAAGAGAGGAGCTCATGTTATGCTTTCTAATTCAGATGTTGAGCTTATTCATGAGCTATATTCTAATATACCTAATATAGACATAAGGGTTGTAAAAGCGAATAGGATGATAAATTCAAAAGCAAGCAAACGTGGCGCAATTAATGAACTTATTATAAGAAGGTGAACCTCACATGACTAAAGTCACATGCTTCTATTATCACTAATAGATGTTCCTGCATCATCGTCCTCGTTACCTACTAACTCTACAGGCGTTAATTCCGATAGTTCCTACCGTACTTTTATTAAATTAACTAACTTTTTCTAATCCTAACTCTTTTAATCCCTGATTGAGAATGTTTTTTGCCGCATTTTCATCTCTTTGATGAATAGAACCACATGCCTCACATACCCAATCTCTTACGGACAATAATTTTACTTTCTTGTTTATTATTCCACACTCACTACAAGTCTGACTACTAGCATACCATGTATTTATTTTATGATAAGTACGTCCATACCATTGTGCTTTGTAACTTAACTTTCTCATAAAATCTGACCAACCTACATCAGCTATAGACTTCGCTAAATTGTGATTCTTTATCATATTAGAAATTTGTAAATCTTCGCTGATTATTACTTGGTTGTCGCTAATAATCTGCATTGATAATTTATTTGAAAAATCATTTCTAATGTCTGATATTTTCTCATGCAATTTAGCAATTTTTCTAGTTTGCTTCTTATAGTTATTACTATGTTTAGTCATTTTACATAATTGTCTTTGTAATTTCTTTAATCTTTTTTCATATTTATATAATGCTCTAGGTCTTTCTATATGGTTTCCTTTATTATCTATAAGAAATTCCTTTAACCCTAAATCAAATGCATATACATTGTTATTCTGAGGTAAGGGAGTGGCTTCTAATTGTTCTACTAAAACTGATACAAAATATTTTCCACTTGGTGCTTGACTTATAGTAGCAGATTTAATTTTACCAACAAATTCTCTATGAGTTTTACATTTAACCCATTTAAGTCTCGGAAGTTTTATTTTACCATTAAAATCTACCTCGATATTATTATTAGTAAAATTAGTAGTATAGGAATAATTGTGATTATGCTTGCTTTTAAATTTGGGGAATCCTGCATGTTCTTTAAAGAATTTCTGGTAAGCAGAATCTAAGTCATAAATAGCATTTGTCAAAGCAAATTTATCTATATCTTTAAGCCATATAAATTCAGTTTTTAACTGTTGATTACAATTATTATTACAGTCATATTTTGAGAATGATTTCTTTTCAGATTTGTACAATTCGATTTTCTTATTAAGATAATAGTTATATACAAATCTGCAACTGCCGAATGTTTTAGCTAATTGAATTTTTTGTTCTTCTGTTGGATATATTCTGTATTTATATGCCTTTAACATAGACAAATTCACCTACCTTGCTTTTGGGATTTGATATACTCTTTTATTTGTTCTTCGATATTTTCGCTAACCGTTGCTATAAAATATGATGGATTCCATAAATGACCACCCCATAGCTTTTTCTTTAAATCTGGATATTGTTTTAATAATAATCTAGCACTTACACCCTTTAATGCTTTAATAATGTTTGGTATATAATGTTGCGGAGTACATTCTATAAGTAGATGTATATAGTCTAAATCTCCATTTATTTCTTTTATAGTGAATCCATTATCTACAGCAATATTATTTAGTAATTCTATTAGTATCTTTTCTATCTTATCATTTAATATTCTGTGTCTATATTTTACACACCATACTATATGATATTGGATAGAGTAAGTATATCCTCTACCATGATATACTTCTGACATATGTTACCACCTCTAATATAAGTATAACATATGTATCTTTTAAAATCAAGTATAAGTGCATTTAAGAATGAATAATGAGTGACATATGTATTCGCTGACTTACTCATGACTAAAGTCACGAGAATGCGTCAGTGATCTTTCAAATTGGTAAGCTGAAATTTTAATTATAGGTATGTGTCCAAAGAGGAAAGTTTCTGAGTAAAGAACATGGTGGATACTGGATTTGTGAAAAAGTTGCAATCTACTACTAAGCTTAGGATATTAAAAAAAGAAGATATTTACTATATAATAAAAGGTGGCTTTTAAAAGGAGATGTGATAAGGATGAAAATTTAGGTTTACTGCTTCAGAATATAAACGAAAATGTCCAGATAGAAGAAAAAAACTAATAGATTTTTAACAAGGACAATCATATTGCATATAATAAAGATATTAATCTCAATTAGCTATCACATTTTGTCAGTTGCTCTATTGGGAGCAAGCTTTTGTGGTGGCTTTTTTGTATTCCAAACAAATATTTATAACGCAAAAGGAGGTTCTCAATGAACAATATAACAACTAGCAACTACAAACTCAAAACTGCTATTTGCACCTCATTTGAGGAATATGAGCAATTAATATTAAGACTCACAGATGGGTTATTGTATCCTGAATATGAATACGAGGTTTTTTATACCCATACTGAAAAGGCCGAGCAACGCAATGTTTACTTTAACAGCTTAGATGATGTTCTCAAACTTTTAAGTGAGCATTTTGACACAAATGTAGTATCTGTCCATCTCGACTACATCCCAAATGTACGCGATAATGTCTGGATAGTCTACGAAGAAACGTAAAGAAACATTTGACTAGACTCTCTTTTATACACAATTTTTGTGAAATATTATCGAAAGGAGACAAAGATGCAAAAATCTGTAGACACCTTTTTGACAAAGAAAGAGCATGCTTTGCTAAAGCAAGTGTATGTTTTATTTTCCTCTGATGACAACTTTGATGATAGACGAACACTAACATCTCGAGAAATCATCTGCCAAATATTTGGCCAAAACAGCAAGGAAACAACAACAATTTTACAACACTGCTCTTTAGACGAACATAAAGCCATTGTCAGAGCTTTCATAGAGGTTATGACAGATGTAGTTCGCAATGCTGACGCAGTCGACCTTGCGGGATTAAAGGCTCAGATACAATCCCCTCATGCTCTACAGGTCATACGCAAACAAATACAAGAAAAATGCTCAGACATTTTTGGTAGTGTCAATAAGATAATACAGCAATTCAAAGTATTCCAGAAACTTGAAGCACGAATTAGCACTGCCCACTATAACATCCAAAACAATATTTCTGCTTGCATGTCTTCTGAAAAAGACGCTGAAGAACAAAAAAAAGCAACTATAGAGGCTTACGCAGTTTTAAAAGCAGAAGTTGTCAACTCTATTTTGGAGGACAAGGATATATTTGCTTTATGGGCTATTATTCAAAAAAAGAAAAAAGAATCTTTGGAATTAGTTGAGGCTAAACTCAAAGAAGAACCTATAAAATTATATTATTACCGAAATAGTCGTGGAGGAGTCTCCGTTAAATTAAGCTGGGACAAATCCTCTTTTAAAGTGGCTGACGGCAGAAAAATCCGCACAAACCAACAAAATGACTGGAATGAATACAGCCATATTGTTTCTGTGGATTATATTGACACTTTTTTATTTCACAATAATGCCCGTCCTGTAGATATCTGGATTGACCCTCGTAGTGTTGACCAATATTATTCCTTTAGTAACCAAGACTATTCAGTTAATTTAACGCCCTCTTTCGTTGCAAAATGGTGGAATTATGATTGTCCAGAATTACTTAAGTATACCGTGAATAAAAACAATGACATGAGTGAACTAGGATGCTTGTCGAGCACCTTTGTGTTTACTTTAGTTTCCGCAAGTTTTTCTCATGACTATATACACCACGACATTACTCAAGAAGAATTCCAAAAGCTAACAAAAGGGTATGAGCATACGCGGTTATATCAATCAATACGCAATGCTCTGGATGCACAAGAAATAAAAAAAGACCCTGAACAAATAAAGCACATCAAAAGATATGTTGAAGATTATGATTTACGCATTCAAGATATCATTGACAACCATACGGACGAAATATACGCACATCTCAAAACAACATTTGCCTCGAGAGTGATAATGCTTTCTCCCGAACAGGCAAAAGCACATGGTCGAGATTTTACCATTCGCGATGACTTTGGTCTTGATTGTGGATTTTTGTTTATTGCCACCACTAATAAAGACTATGCATATCGGCGAGAATTATTATATAATACAGGTTCCGTAGAATCTCGATGGATGTCTCTTCGCTTACCTTTCCCTTCACAAAGTATCACAGTACAAGATGCACAATTCGACAAAGTGAAAGAAATCGTCAAGCAAGAAGCGGGCATTGAATTATATTGTCAGATAACATATGATTAACCAAAAGGCTACACTATAGTAGCCTTTATTTTTTTCTTTAAATGTTTAATTTTGTTGATTACAAACAATTTTTGTCGCATTTTTTTATAAAATTTATTATTAATTTTATGCTCCAACCATTTGACTTTAGTTCAACATCGTGGTATCATATGCACACCAATACTTCAGGATGTACCCAAAGTGGCTCCACAACAACTTTATAGACTATTGAAGGGGAGCAAAAAAAACAATCTTTGTTATATTACACTTTTAAAACGAGTGGGAAAGAGGCAACACATTGGGTCAACTCAGGCACATCTTAAGCAGGCTGTATAAAATTGATGGGACTGCAAAATCTCATGCCATTAATGTTTCTAATATTAGTGGTCAAATTGCAATAGCAATGAATTTATCAAAACCCGAAGTTTCACAAATTTGTTTGGCGGGACGCTACCATGATATTGGCAAAATTTTTATTAAGCCTGCTATTCTTACAAAAAACGGGTCTTTAACATCTTTGGAGTGGGAAGAGATGAAAACTCATACTCAGCAAGGATATGAGCTTTTATTATCTTTTAAAAAATATCAACATCTCGCTTATCCTGCCTTACAACACCATGAAAGGTGGGACGGCAAGGGTTACCCATATGGACTTAAAGAGGAAGAGATTGTATTGTCGTCACGAATTATAGCAGTTGCCGATGCATTTGATGCAATGATAGCTAAACGCCCTTATAAAAATGCTTATACTATTGCTAAGGCAATTGAAGAAATAAAACTCGGTGCCGGCAAACAGTTTGACCCACATATTGCCATGGCTTTTGCAGAAATGATGGCATCATCCACATATTTTTTTGACAAAAAATACAACCTGCGCCTGCAGGTTGCACCATCTGCGTCTCAAGGATAGGCTATGTCTATCCTTTGTGAACTACTCACCACGTACTTGTTATAATATTTTTTCACCTACAACGATGTTGCTACCTGTTCGAAAGGTAAAAGTAACGCAAAAGCAAATAACTCATCCGCTCCTAAAATTTCTTTTGCCAAGTTGTCAAGGTATATCATACCATATTCCTGTGTCTCTAAAAACCGTCTTTTTAATTTCCCTCTGACAGTTCTTCTTTCTAATTCAGCGTTTATAATACAGGAGTGAATACTCTCTGCTAATTCTGGAGTAAAACACTGATATAATTTTGTGGGCATTTGAAAACTGTTTCTCAAATTCTCGCGCGACACCTGTTTAATAAATTCCAAATGTCCATTCAATAACTCAACCATCTCATGAAGTTGAGAAAGTCGGTTCGCTATACTGTCATATTTTTCACGCAAAATATATTTTTCAAAGATCGGTTTTGCTTTTAAAAACAATTTTTTTGTAATCGCAAACCCCGATAAAGACCCCAGATACAATCCAGACAATAAATTTTCTCTTTTAAAAAAGGCTAATAATTCTTTTGATAACTGTTGAGTAATTTTTTTCTCTTTTGTTTTGTCTATGAGTTTAGACAAATTAACGACAACACTTGGCAATTTTTCTCGTAAAATTACCAAGTCATTTAACTCCTTAGTTGCCTTATCTGATAAAGTATACTGCATGTAAGTCCCTCACATATTTTAAACGAATATTTCTTTTTCAATATTTTGAGTGCTCAACTCTTTAAATCTCTTCACTACCCAGCTTTCAATTTTGCCACGCAAACTGCGGCTATAAAGCACAGATTTAATAACGCAGGTNACAATACTAACCGCTTTTTCCTGCATCTCATAATCCATGTTTTCATCGCAGTCATCTTTCCAATTCTGCACTCTCAATAATTCCTGTTTTAACTCTCGATTACTTTTTGTTTTAAATTGCTGAATTTCATTGTTTAAAGCATGGGGCACGACATTTCTTGCCTCCAATAACGAGATAACTCCCTCATAATCGCTATCCTTAATATAGCGCAACAAAATATCCTTAACAACTTTAACTAACTCAATTTGAAGATACATACTCCCGTCTGCTAAAGTAATATCGTTTTGATAACTGGGGTTTTCAACAACAAATTTCAAAATTTCTTTTGCAACCATATTTTTATATAAGCCCATTTCATTAGTTTCTAATAAAGAAGCCAAGTGCACATGGGCAGAAGGCATTAATTGTTCAGCTAAAATAATGTTTTTAATTTCATCCTGCGTCTTACTCGAAATCACCACAATAAAACCTCTCTTTCGTTTGAGTATTATACAACACTTTATACCTTTTGTCAATGTCATAACACTGGCTCAGGTAATTACCAATGGCTTGACACACCCCGCGGATAAATTCGGGGAGAGTCTTGTTTCGTCGATCCCGCTTGCACTTGCGAGGTCTTACATGGTCTCCCCATTTTATTTTAAGCTGTTAACAAAAAACAAAGAACCCACCGCTTTATCCTACCTGCTGAAACAATTCAGGTAATGCTCGGGGGGTATAAATAGGAGATTGTTTATAAAGCAAATGTTTTGTATAATCCTCAAAAGTCTTTGTACCTTTTAAGATGTCTAGTAATAGGTCGGTTTCTGTTTTGTTATCTTTAGCCGTCCTTCGCTCATTGGTTTTGTTGTGTAATAATTTATACACCTCATAGCCTTTATCCGTGGGCAATTCACAAAACTCAACATAATGCATGATGTCTACGATTTCTTTGTCAATAATCGAAATTTTACCGGCTAATTCCTTGCTCGTGTTTTCCAGCTCTTTTTGCATGGTCTCAAGGGCTGTCTCGGTATTTGTCAGCTTATCTGTTATATCTTTTTTTTCTTGGATTAATTGATAAATCCTATCAGCAGTTGCAATACAGGGTTTTGCCTTCATCACAACGAAGCCTGTTGCAATCTGCGTTAAAGATTTTTCTATAATCTTACATTTTTCTCGGTCTTCGCAGGGTACGTTATGCATTAATATTTTACAGGCTTTTTTCTTGCTTTCAAAGCCCCATGCTCGCTCTGTATCTTTATAAAATTTTAAATCATTAGCTAAAAATGATTTGCCTTTTTTAATATAAAAAACTTTCATATCTTCCTCCTCTGTTCTATTCTTTTTACATTTTTATTATACCACATTTTATACCTTTTGTCAATGTCTCTGGTTTGTGTGTCTTGTATTAAGACATGTGCATTATTAAAATTTAACAAAACAAGAATGCGACTATATAATAAAAACAATATAAGTTCTTTCTGTTCATTTATTGTGTTTTGCTGCACTAATAAGTGGGCAGTTTTTTATTGCTTAATTTAGTATAGGAGGTACAAAAAATGAAAATTTCAAATGCAAAAAAACTATTAAGCGATATTGCAAAAGCCCTAAACGACGGGCAAGAATNTCGCACTCGCACAATACGAGGGGTTAGAAACTTATCGGTGTCAGATTTANAAACTTTANAACTGTACGCCGAAACCATCCTCAAATATGGTTCATATCACCCATATTTAATAAAGCCATTAGGTGGCGTCGCAGAAGTTATGGCAAAATATAACCTTTTGGAATAATCGAAATAAAGATTTCGATGGTAAAGGTGAGTATATTATCATTGATTATTGGGGGCTTGTAGTTTAAGCCCAGTTGTTGTCAATGACTTTGTTTGGATTGTGACGGATTACGCAAAATCTCTTATCCGAGAGCTTGCTGTTCATTCTTAAAATACACATATTATCTGTCAGAACCTAGTCTCATAAAAATTCTCCAACAATAGATTTTGCATCCCGAAACCACAAAACATTATTTGAAAGCTCGCTATATAGTGGGCTTTTTTCTATGCCTAAAACCCATGTATTTAACACAATTCAGCCAGAACAATATAATACCTCCATACAACACATTTCCCTTTTTAGCAAAATGGTGTTGCATTATATCTATGTAAAAGTATGCAAAAGGAGGATGGACTCAAGCCCTTCTGGTTCTTATTAAGTCAATACAAACCGGAAAACATATGATGTCCGCCATTATTATGAATTGTGCAGGTTTTTTTGTTGGTATTGGAGGTATTGAATTAGCTTTTAGGCGGCAAGGTTTCAACATTGTTTACAGCAATGAAATCGACAAGTACGCTACTGCCACATATGAAGCAAACCACTCCATCAAAGTTGACAATAGAAGCATTGATTTAGTCAAAGCATCGGAAATACCTGAGTTTGATATAATGCTTGCAGGTTGGCCATGTCAACCTTTTAGTATAGCTGGCTACCAACAGGGTTTTGAAGATGAGAAGGGCAGAGGAGTTTTGTTTTTCCAACTAGAACGAATTTTTAAAGAAAAAAAACCTCCAGTCATCTTCTTAGAAAATGTTAAAAATCTCGTCAAGCATGACAATGGAAACACATTTAACACAGTGCTAGAAAAACTTCATAATGCAGGTTATTTTGTTAAATATAAGGTTCTTAATGCAACCGCATACGGCAACATCCCTCAAAACAGAGAGCGTATTTATATTGTAGCATTTCAAAACAAAGAACATTTTTTAAATTTTGAGTTCCCCGCTCCTATACAGCTTACAGTCCTGCCGTCGGACCTTATAGACCTAAATACAAAGCAAGACGCCAATTTTTATTATACTCCCTACAACTGCAAGTTCTATGATATATTAAAAAAAGAAATTACAAACCCTAATGCCGTTTATCAATGGAGACGCAAATATGTGCGGGAAAACAAAAAAGGCGTTGTGCCTACCCTGACAGCCAATATGGGCACAGGTGGACATAATGTCCCCATTGTGCTTGCCAAACACGGGATTAGAAAACTTACTCCTGCGGAATGCTTTAAGGTACAGGGTTTCCCAGACAGTTTTGTCTTGCCGGAACACATTTCCAATACCCAGTTATATAAACAAGCTGGTAATTCGGTCGTCGTGCCTGTTGTTGAAAGAATTGCAAGAGAAATAAAAAAAATAATTATAAAACAATAATATTTCTATAATAAATTTTAACAACCACAAAACCCAGCCATGACGGTATTTTGCAAAGAATAAATACGACATATTATCAAATATTTTAAAAGATTTTTCAAAATTCATTTAACATTTTTGAAATTCTATATATAATAATAATGATTCATTTATTTCATTATATAAATTTATTAAGTTTATATAGTGAGCACTGTCTGTTGCATAGTAATGCGAGAGGCAGATGAATCAAGAAAGAGACTTGGCATGTCTCTAGGTGGGGTTTGTTGGTGAACCATCTGTTGATGTTATGGTGTCGTGACGGCACATACTCAAGAAACAAAAAAATAACCAACTGGGTAGAAAGAGTGGAGCTCGGGCTTGCGGCCGCCCACTTACCGAGAAATCACCCGCAAGTAATGTGCAGACAATGCCAGTATAGTGAGACATCTGCACGACCTTGAGCGTTAGACAGGCTCAATGGGGAATCGTCGCGATGAGAAGGCCGTAGCCACGGTTAGAACAGTCTAAAGGTCAAAATGGGAGAACTTCACAGTCCTTGAGGTTAAAACTCCCTACCTTATGAGTATTCACCTACCTGCACCCAGGGGGATGGAAAGTTGTTAGAGGTGGCTCCTCTAACAGCGAAAAAGATCAAAAGCTCGCTTTGCGGGCTTTTTTCTTTTTTAGACTACAAAATAATTTACAAGGAGGAAAAGTCTTTATTATGACACTGATAACAAAATTAAAAATTTTTATTTTCATTATTTTAGTTCTTGTCATGCTTCCAGCGTGTGTTGTAGTCCCAGAAGATATTATTCCGGCTGAAACAACACCGAGCGTCACAGAAAGTCTTGCTCCTAATCAAGTACCAACAGATACTCTGTCAAGCTATGATGACATCACGATGAACGGCAAATATAAGCTTATAGAAGTAGATGGTGGAGATTTAAGTGGTACAAGAGAGTCGATGGTCGTTGTTGATATTGGATTTGGGGATAGGGAATACTGGGCCTATACAAACGAGTATGGGCAATTAATCCGTGTTACAGCAAAAGCAATTATCCTGCAGGATGAAAAAACCGAACCTGTCACTACAAATGGTCGTTATTATCCAGATGAAGCAAAGGTACCCGGTACTGAGATGAAACATCTGGATGAAGGCCATGTTATTGGAGATGCACTAGGTGGTGTTGCTAATGCTTACAATATAACCCCACAAAACAGTACATTAAACCGTCACGGCGACCAAGCCTATATGGAAAAAGTTATTAGGGATGCTGGTGGGTGCACCGACTTTGAAGCTATCATTACTTATCCCGACACAAAAACTCAAATCCCAAGCTTTTATCGTTATACATATACGATAAAAGGCAATACCATTGTTAACGAGTTTCCAAATGTTGACCCCGATGAATATAACCATTCATTAGACAACAAAGATTCTAGCGCTGCGACCTCTTCAACCCCCAACGCAGATGCACAAGAGCAGGATATTTCCAAAATCGACACCAACAACAATGGACATATTTCGATTGCCGAAGCTAAGGCTGCCGGCTACAAAATGCCAATCACGAAAGACCATTGGTTGTATCAATATATGACAGATGCTGATGGAGATGGCATGGTAGGAGAATAGAAACACCAGTCATGAAAAGGAGGAAAATAATGTTCTATTATTTAATACGGGCCTACATACAGACTCAAGCTAAAAAGCTAATAAGCATATCTTGTCAAAAATATTAAGGCTACCCAAGCTTCATATTTCACGGGTAGACAAATTTGCCTCTTTATTGATTGTGTATATGTAACAGCACAATTAATCAAATTCGTAATATCTAAAGACTCTTGCCAAAAAGGTGAGAGTCTTTTTTGATTGCCAGTTTCTGCTGTATTAGGCTTTTTAACATTTTTGCAAAAACGCCACATAATACAAATATACCCCCCCCTTTCTGAAAAATCGGGTGTTTGGGGTGTATTGCCCTTGCACTCGATTTTTTTGTATTTTGAAATTATAGTTCTCTAAAGGAGATTTTTATGAAAAAAAGACACACCATTATCCCTATAGTTTTATTGATTCTTATTATTAGTACCACTCTAGCTTCTTGTGGCAAACCAAATCATTACGAGGGCTACATGGGTGCATATAATACTATTAAAAAATTGACGCGTTATTCATTTGAAACAAGCGTAATAATGACTTTAAAAAAGGATGACTTTTCTTTTCTTGCAGCTGACAGTCCTTTTCTCACAGACGACATAGATATTCATTGGAATNTANCGGGTGAAATTGATAAGCAACAAAAAAAAATGAGATGTATCGCCCAATATAAAAATTACAATGACATACAGCACTCAACNCAATACCAACCTGCTTTTTCTTTTNTAGCGGACCATCAGTTTGTATACTTGGAAGTAAAATCTTTTATTCCGTTTATGTATAAGCTGTTAGCACCTTCGATGGACTCAAACTTTAATCCAAGAGAACTAGAAAATTTTATTACTGTTTTAGCAGATGGTAGTCCTTATCTTGCTTTCCCCATTCGAGGCTTTAGTAATGATATATGGCAAGCAGGCACAGAAAAACAAGTGCTGTATCCATTAAAGAATAGAATAGAGGGCATTGTAAACCCCTTGCTATCATCTAGGCAAAGTGCATTTTCTTTGAACACGCAAAATAACGAGTATACTATGGAATTAAGCTATAAAGACATATCTGTTATAGTTAATGCAATTCTTGATGATATCGACAAAGACACAAATTGGTATGCCAACACTTTCGTTAATAACTTTTCAGAGCAATGTGATAGTAAAGTTGCTCAACAACTACAAAACAACAAGCAACAACTTATTAATGATATTGAAAAACAGATTCAAAAAATAAGAAGCTTATTAGAACACTTACAGCCAGTTCTAAAGTCTTCTTTGGCTTATCAAAAATCCAACAACCAATATTCTTGCAATCTTACGCTATCACACAACCACTCAAGCTTTATTCAAACCACACACAAAATAGTGGAAAAGAACAGTATTGTCATTCAGACACCCACTCACTATTATGAACTTGCCCCACAATTATCATTAAAAGACAACTTCGCAGGGCTGTGGGAGACTACAGAAGATAATTCTAATCAAAACGAAACAGAAATTACACCTGGTGGAGATGCTGAGTTTGGATTTATAACTGGTGATTCCATGACTGACAATGGCAGTCAAGAGGGTGGTTCTGCTATTCCAGATATTGAACTGGAGTTAGGGCTAGACCTAGATAACTTATACTTACCACCCGAGTCGTCTCCACAGCCACCAACATGGTATCCAGTTACGGGAGATAAAATGTATTCTTTCATTGATACAAAAAAAATTAATCTTGCAGGTAATAAATTTACAGCAGTATATATTTTGCAAGACCAATACCCTTACTTATCAAATGACGGCTTTTATTCTGCATACAATGAAGTTTCGGTTGCAACACGTATTGTGCCGTATGACAACCAAGATGTAACTGCAAACGATTTAGTAGTTAATACTATTAATTATGACAAAGGACGCATGGAAAACAGCTCAACTGATACTTATAAAATTCTATCCACGGATAATCAGTTTGCCCAAGATGTTGCTTGTGGTATTATTCAATATACCATTAACCAGAATGATGCACCATGTTTCAATGTCTACAAAAGAGAAATTAGCCAAGACAAGCGTTTCGTTATTGAAACAAATGTTATTTTTAATGCTACCAAAACCACTAACGACAACATGCGCACAACTTTTAAAGAAATTCTCAATTATATGGGTGTCAACTTCATTTGAACTACCCCCACTTAACACCCTTGCGGGTTGTTTGAAGTGGGGGATTCCTACGAACTCCGTTCTATCGAACAGATATTTAGTAGGCTAACCCCGTAG
>JGI24709J26583_10002836_pt1 | contig 13976 bp, 11 predicted proteins | sample BioPla2DNA1_FD_26583 | JGI IMG/M metagenome (IMG submission 26583) | reverse complement strand
GCTTGACCTTCGCGTTTAACAAGATCAATAGCTCTTTGTTCACGCTTTTTAATTCTCAAGACCTCAAGCTGCTCACTATTATCTGCATCATTAGAGCTTGCACTCTCACCCTTTAAAAGAGCTTCTTTTCTGGCTTTAGCTTTTGCCTTTGCCTCTTCCAATGCCTTCTTACGAGATAGGGCAAGCTCTTCTGGGGTCATGGCAGCTTCACGAGCTTTCTGCTCTTGCATTCTCTTTAAAGCAGCTTCCTTCTTTTTAGCTCTTTCCTGTTCTTCAGCTAAAAGACGCTGCTTTTTAAGCTCCATTCTCTCTTTGGTATGAGCGTTTCTGTATTCAGCCTCTGCAATATGCTTTTCTACAGCCTTCTCATATCTAAACTGAGCGGTTAGAGGAATGTATGATGGACATACATAAGCGCAGGCACCACATAAGGTGCAGTCTTTAATACCGCACTTTTGTGCTGCCGCATGGTTATGTGCTACAGACTGGTTATACATCTGATATGGAACAAGTCTGCTTGGGCATACACGGGCACAGCGGCCGCAGCGGATGCAGTTTGTTGCAACCTTAAGCTTTGGAAGCTCTTTTGAGCTTGGAGCTAATACGCAGTTAGCCGCCTTGGTAATAGGCACATCAATAATAGGTAGAGTAAATCCCATTATAGGACCACCTAGGATCACTCTCTGTTGGTACTCGGGATTTAGTACAAAATTATTTAAAATAAAACGAACTGAAGTTCCTAGTTTTACTCTAACGTTGCCTTGCTTTTTCAAGTTAGCACCAGCAACTGTAATAACTCTTTCGGTTACAGGCTTGCCATCAACAACAGCTTCCTTTACTGATAAAACAGTACCTACATTGTTAACTACAATACCGCACTCTGAGGTATGTACGTTGTATGGTACTTCAATACCTGTAATGATCTTAATAAGATTTCGGGCAGCACCTGATGGATAAACTGTAGGAATAGCTCTTATGGTTGCAATATCCTTACAAGCTGTCTCCATAGCCTGAATAGCCTTTGGCTTGTTATCTTCAATAGCTACGATAGTAATCTTTGGAGTTAGGATCTTCTTTAAAATCTTGATACCAAGGGCAATATCTGATGCCTGTTCCTGCATGATTCTGTCATCGCAGGTAATTGCAGGCTCACACTCACAGCCGTTAATAATAAGAACGTTACAGCCGTCTTTTGCCTCTTTTAGAGCTGACTGTAGTTTTGCCTCAGTCTGGAATGTGGCACCACCAAGACCTTCAACACCGTAATTTTTAATACGTGCTAAAAGCTCTGCATTATCCTTGCTCTCCCAGTCAGGAATTGGATCATATGGCTCATGTTCATCAAGACCATCAGGTTTTATGGAGATGGTAAGTCCTGAAAATCCGCTCGGATGTGGCAGGATCTCTTTTGAAATAGCGCTGATGGTACCAGATGTTGAGGCGTGAGCAGGCACTAATCTACCTGAGGCTACAGTAAGTGGCTGACCGCCTTTTACATAATCGCCTACGTTTACTAAGATCTCACCGTCAGGACCTAGATGATTTTCTACTGGAATTGTAATCAGTGATGGGATCTTCAGCTTCTCAATTACACAGTTGCTGGTGTTTTTCATTTCCTGTGGTTTGATGCCACCAAAAAATTTCCAGACTTTTCCTTTTGAAATTTTATCTAATACTTTAGAGGACATGGTTAGNTTCCGTTCTTAATCTGTACTGAGTGGATATTCCAATTGAAGTGACTTAAGTTATGCTCAAGTCTAATCAATTCAATGCACTTTTCAGGGCATGCCTTGATACACTCATCACAACCAATGCACTCATTAGGATTTACAACATGACCTTGTTTTAATACTCCGGAGATGGCATCAACAGGGCATTTTCTTTTGCATTTGCCACAGCCTGTGCACATATTCTCGTGAATATATGCAACCAGACGAGGAGTGAATAACTGTTCTTCATAATCAACATCTGCTGATTNTGTAGAGCCTGTAATTTCTGCTAACTGTTTTGCCACATCAGAGCCTGCTGGGCGACATAGGTTAGCAGCTGCTTTGCCTTCGCTTAGAGCTTTAGCATAAGCCTGACAGCCAGGATAGCCGCACTGACCGCAGTTGATGCCTGGTAACAGGTTTTCAATACGTTTTTCAGCACTGTCTGCCTTGTTATCTGCAAGATTTGCAAGTACTGAAAGAATAATACCTAGCACCACTAAAATAANAGCCAGGCCTCCAATAAAATAGATTTCGTTCATCATGCTGCGCTACCTGCAAAACCTGCAAAGCCCATGAATGATAAAGATAAGAGTCCAGCTGTTACAAGAGCAATAGCAGTGTTCTTGAAAGGCTCTGGTACATCTGAGATTGCAAGTCTTTCTCTAATTGCACTAAATAATACTAATACTAAGGTAAAACCAACGCCGGCGCCTGTGGTGAAGACTAGGCACTCAACAAAAGAGAAATATAGAGTTTTCTGTAGTAGAACAAGACCTAAAACTACGCAGTTGGTGGTAATTAAGGGCAGATAGATACCTAATGCATTNTAAAGATCGATAGAAATAAATCTGATAAAGATCTCCACAAACTGAACNGTTAGGGCAATAATGACGATATCAACAAGAAGGTCTAATGAACCTAATGAATATGCATCAAGAATATAGCTGTTTACACTATAACAGCCCATTGAGGTAATAAGGAGTACGCAGGTTGTGGCAACGCCCATTCCAAAGGCTGCATTTATCTTATTAGATACACCTAAAAACGGACATAGGCCTAAAAATCTAACGAGAATAAAATTGTTAACAATTGCTGCACCGAAAAACAAATATAGCAAATGAGCCATAGGTAGATATCTCTTAAATATTATAATATGTGTGTGTATTATACATTATTGATCCATAATAGGTTTTTATATGAAAAAATCTTTCACAAAACTTGATACAAATGCAAGGTTTTCAATGCTTGAGAGCCTAAGTCAGATCTTTGTAAATCCAAAGTCCGAACTTGATTTTGAAAATCCGTTTGAGCTGCTGTGCGCCGTTATTTTATCNGCACAGGCGACTGATTNGAGCGTAAATAAGGTGACTCCTGCGCTTTTTAAAAAAGCTCCTGATCCACTTTCACTATCANAAAAATCACNAGGTGAAATTGAAGATATTATAAAAACNGTAGGTTTACATAAAAATAAATCAAAAAATTTAATTTTAATGGCTAAAATGCTCGTGGATGATTTTAAAGGAGAGGTTCCNGAATCATATGAGGAACTGATAAAACTTCCAGGTGTAGGTTCAAAGACTGCCAAAGTCGTCTTAAATGTAGCCTTTAATAAACCTACAGTTGCTGTTGATACNCATATTTTCAGAGTATGCAACAGAACAGGATTCTGCACAGGTAAGAGTGTANAGGAAGTTGAAAACAATATAGTTCCTTTAATTGATCANAAATTCATACTNAAAGCTCACCATTTACTGCTTTTGCATGGGCGATATGTCTGCAAGGCAAGAAAACCTCTGTGTAATGAGTGTAAAATTGCAGCATTGTGTAAAAAGATTAACGTAAGTTTTGATGATAACCGGTAGGAAAATGACATATTTAGTAGATAGCCACTGCCATCTTGCAAGTTTATCTTTAGAAGGTAAAGCAGGCGATAGCGTTGAAAAAATCATTAAAAGAGCAAATTTAGCAGGTGTAAGTCACTTTCTGGCTATTGCCTGNACCAATGCTGAATTTATAAAAACCAAAGAAATCGCAAAAGACTATGACAACATTTATTTAGCATGTGGTCTGCATCCTTTGAATCTTGAGGAGGAGCCAGACTGGAAAGAGGAGTCTTTAGTAGAAAATGTAAACTCCTCAAACAAGGTTATTGCAGTAGGTGAGGTAGGTCTTGATTATCATTATGCAGAGGATTCTAAAGATCTTCAAAAACAGANATTTGCAAGACAGATTCAGGTTGCCCATACAGTTAAAAAGCCTCTGGTAGTTCATGCTCGTGAAGCACATCATGATACAGTTGAGATCTTGCGAGGCGAGAACGCAAGGGATGTCGGCGGTATTATTCACAGTTTTACTGACTCTGTGCAGATGGCTAGGGAATGCCTTGATTTAGGATTTTATATTTCTTTTAACGGCATCAGTACTTTTAAGGCAAGTGATAATGTTCGTGAGGTAGTAAAGTACGTTCCAAACGACAGAATCATGGTGGAGACAGACTGTCCATATCTTGCACCTATTCCTGTTCGCGGTATTGAAAATGAGCCTGCCTTTGTCAGATATACTTTAAAATTCTTGGCTGATTTTAAGGGCATGAGTGAAGATGCCCTTGCAAGGATCACATCTGAAAACTTCCAGAAGTTATACAACGTGACATTAGCTGATATTAAGGTTCCACAGGTTGAGTGCTCAACCTACAAGATTGATGGTGTTGTAAATCTACCTTTTAGAGAGTAATTCACTGACAAACAACAAAATAACTCACAAGAGAAAACAGTAATCTACGGCCTTTGTGAGTTATTTTTTAGTATTGATTATTTATATCTACTACTTATTGCATGCCGCCACAAAACTAAGTTTACAAGTTTTTTGATACAACGCTTTGGCTTTACAGATATCTTTTTTAAACAGTTCCTTGATGAAAACAGTATGAGTTTCCTAACGTTCATCAAGTGTTCATTAATTCCACAAGATTTGGAGTAGACAAAAAGTCATAACTAATGCACTAAAAGAAATTATCTATCTTCAAAGCATAAAGCCAAATTAGTAAACCTTTTTAAAGAATTTAATGATTGCTGTATAAACAACCAGCTTTCTTTATAATCATCTACCACTGAAAAATTAGAATTCTTTATAAAATTTAAAAAATCATTGGGATTTTCAAAATGAATTGCAAATTCTTTTGCTTTTTTTACTTTTAAATTAGAAGGGCAATTTTGCTTATCGTACATTACATGATCTAGATTACATGACATGTAGTAGCATTCATATGGAATTTTTCCGATTTCTTTTGTTTGAAGTAATTTACGGATATTTTGAGATTTTTGTAAATTTCTTTGTTTAATTCCATCGACGTTATTAGTTTTAATTTCGTTTAGCGTGTAAAATGGATCTTCACTGTTTTTATCAAAAACAATGTTGCTATAAGGTATAAACGCTCCATCCATATCAATAATTTGAATAATTTTGATACATCACTCTTCTTATAAAAATTTGTTTCTATTTCTTCTTTTACGAAATTATTTATATGACTAATGATGTTGTTTGATGTCACATTTTTTTTAGAAGTAATGTCACCACCTGCTATGATAACATTTACCTTATCATTTTTTAATAAACCAGATAACGACTTAGATAACACAATACTATCTGATTTACCTTCAACAATTACAACAATGACGTTCTTTTTCACGATTTCATTCCTGCCTTTGCAAATGCAAATTCAATTTCAGCATTGTCAGTTTCATCGTATAAACTTTCTTGAGCCAAGCCAAGCTGAATAGCTCTATAGTAAAATTTTCTTAAATTATTATTTTTCTTAATATTTGTAAGTCTTGTGTATCTGTTTTCTTTATTTGTTGTGGTAAAGGCAATAAAAGATTTATCAATGGTTTCAAGAGCCCTTGAGTTGTGTGCAGTAAATATTAGCTGTCCTTCTCCTGCTTTAGAAATAATCTTTAATATTTCACCTAAAAGATATTCAAAAATTCCTGAATCCAGCTCATCAATAGCAACAGTGATTGAAGGCTCGTTATAAACTTTAATCAATAAATTTAATACAGAAATGATTTTTCTAATACCTTCAGATTCGTACTTTAAAGGTATTTCTTTTTCATTTTTTCTAGAAGTTAATTCAACAAGTCTTATTTCATTGTTGTTTTCGTCAAATTCTGTTTTTCTGTTTACGATACCAACCTGTAACTTAGGTACGATTTTATTCAAAACCATATTCATGTTATCAATGACATTTGAATAAATTTCGAATATTTGAGCTGGTATTTTGTTCGGCTCTGCTAAGTTTAAAAAAACTGTTCCTGATGCATTTTCACTTTTAAATGACAAAGGAAGAGCTCCAAGACTGATAAGTGATGAATTAGATGTAGATATAACAAAAAGCTGTTTATGTGCATATAATTTTAGTCTTTTTATTATTGCTTGGATTATTGCATTTTTTTTATCATCAATAATTAACGAAGCGAACTTATTGGAAAATATAAATGATCTTGATTGATTTTTGGCGAGCAATTTTGTAACAATCAATTCCTGTTTTATATTCTCGTTACCACCAAATAATTCGTTATACTTTGTTCGTGGAAGAAAAACATCTTTTGCTGAACTTACATTTGTTCTGATTATCGCTTGTTTTTTACCTTTCTTTGAAGATTCATTTCTGATCGTTAAAGAGAGTATCTCATCGTAAATTTCTGGAAGTTTTTCTTCATTCAAAGACAAAGTCGCTTCGGATATATCGGTATTTTGTTTTACCTTAAATTCATAAGATACTTCATATTCTTCGACTGCTTTGTAATCTGATAGTGAGAAATTGAATTTTAAGTGAAAATTCTCTGAATCTACATTGATGTAATTTAATACTGATGGATTTAAAGGACGGCCTTGAAGCACGGACTGTAAGATCTCAAGTCCTTCAATTACTGATGTTTTTCCTGAACCATTCTGTCCAAACAGAGCAAGCACACTGTTGTGGCTCTCACTTTTTTTATTTTCCAAACAGAGAGCACCGTGAATGGTATTTTTAAAATTATCAATTTCAATATTTTTAATCTTTACTGACAGGTTATCCATCATTGTATTTGAACCTTAAAATTATTAAACAATATCTCTGAATACAATCTTCAATTTGTAATAAAGAAAAAATCCAGGTTGTTTATGTTGACATAGACAACCTGGATTTAATGAAAACAGAAACTTATTTTTAGTTCACACCAAATAAGCTCTCGTTTAGAACAGGAAGTGACTGACCTACAAAGATTAAATCAATCATTAAAAGAATAAGGGTAATGGCTGCGGTTGCGCAGACAATGCTTGTGCTTGAGCTTAAGCTCTTAGCACGAAGGAACTGACCTACAAGCACTCTTGAGAGAATGCAGATACCAATCATGGAAACTGCAATCTGCCAGTCAAGGATTATAAAGGTGATTGCAAGGCAGAATACAGAAACACCGATAAGAGCTTTGCCGCCTAAGGTGCCGTATGAGCTAATAGGATCATCATTTTCACCAAAATTAAGACTTGTGGCAGCAAGTGCACTTAGCATTAACATAACAGCATATGCCAAAGCATAGGTCATATCTGGTTTAAAGATTTCATAATAGGTCTCAAAGCATGAGACATAAATCAGGCAGAACACAATCACAATAAGTGATTTGGTGCAGATATCCATCTTACGGATTAAAAGAGCAGAGAGCATCCGACAGATGCCACCAAAGCTTTGACTGCCCAAAAGAAGAATATAAACTAAAAGGGCGATGCGAGATGCAAATAGAGAATTAGTCTTATAGCTTACAAGAATACTAATACCTGATACTAAAAAGCCCACCATAAAATATGGAATAGGCATAAAGCATGGGGTAGAGATACCAAGGTACCTTAAAGACTGCTTGCTAAAAAGAGCTCCTAATGTGGTAAAGGTAAAGAAAGAAGCAAAGAACTTTCTTACAAACAGGGTGAATAAAAGGAATGATGAGAGTTTTACATCCCTGTACTCATTCTGATCTGGTGTCTCTTCTTTTGGAACTTCAAATGAAGTCTTTTTAACATTAGCAAAAAGTTCCTGTGGATTTGTAAACTGACTTGCCTGAACCTTTGGCTCTTCGTTAGTTACGTTTTCAGGTACCTTATTTATAGATGCCTGAGATTGCAGGTGAGTCTGATTATCAGAAGGAGCATTCTCATTCTGATTTAAAGATTGACTCTGTTCTTTTTTTTCAGCTTCTTTTTCTTCTTTTAAAGCTTTAGCCTTTGATAAAGCCATTAATTTCTCCTTTTCAAAGGATGCAAGGCTCTGACCTGGTGCTGGATAGATATTCTCAGGACCTTTTATAGGATCAGAAGGGGCAGGAATATCAGATTTTGCATGAGATACATTGCCTGTAACAATAGTCTGAGGCTCTGAATTTAGAGGAGCTGACACATTATCAGTTTGACCTGCACTATTCTTTGAATTTTCTTTATTTACATCAGTTTTAGGCTGTTTTTGAGGAACAAGAGGCTCACCTGGACCTATATATAAATGGTCAGAGTCTCTGCCTTCCTCATTTAAAAATGACTCATTACCTTGATATGAATAGTACTTATCGTCATTTTGCTTACTAATATTGTCTACAGGAGCTTTTGGCTCATTACTTTTTAGGGTATTAAAAGAATTCTCTGCAGGATTTGCAACAGTGTGAGTGTCATTATTCATTGCAAATTGTGACATTGCATGATCATCAGGGGCTTTTGCTGCAAAAGAAATATCATTAGGCAGGCTGTCAAAGGTATGATTGCCATCCAAGCCAAAATCAGGATCGCTCAGACCGTGAGCGATACTCCTGTTTGGCTGTGCTTTGGGATTTAGAGCGATTTTTTTGAAGAATGATGCTGTTACATTCTCTTCATTATTAGTATTTTTGTTTTTTGAGAAGAATTTAAAACCCATGTTCGTCCTGCCAAAAATTGCTAACAAAGCCTTAGTTATGGTGCAAAATTATTTCAGATTTGTATAATAGTCCATATTGTAACAAATAAAAATTAAAAAAAGACTTTGCCCAAAAAAATCAGTAAATTACATAAAATTATTTAGGCATACAGTTGGCAAAACAGCATGATTAAATTAGAAAATATTCACAAAATTTATAAGCTTGATAAAAAGCACACCTTACACGCTTTAAAGGGCATTGATTTACATATTAACAAAGGTGAAATCTTTGGTGTAATCGGTCTATCAGGAGCAGGCAAATCAACACTTATTCGCATCATCAACATGCTTGAAACTCCAACTGAAGGCAGAGTGATTGTTGATAACGCCGATATTACAGATTATAAAGAGTCACAGCTTCGTTCTGTAAGAAAACAGATTGGCATGATCTTTCAGCAGTTCAATCTTTTATCATCACTTACAGTTGCAAAGAATGTGGCTTTCCCATTAGAGCTTGATGGCTGCAATTCAAAAGAGGATATCGATAAAAGAGTAAAAGAGCTTTTAAAGATGGTAGGTCTTGAGGATAAGGCTGATGTATATCCAGCTCAGTTATCAGGCGGTCAGAAGCAGCGTGTAGGTATTGCAAGAGCACTTGCAACCAATCCTAAGATCCTGCTGTGCGATGAGGCAACCTCAGCACTTGATCCAAAAACCACAAGCTCAATCCTAAAGCTTCTATGTCAGTTACGTGACAAGCTAGGATTAACTATTGTTATTATTACCCATCAGCTTGAGGTTATCAAAGAGTGCTGTGACAGAGTTGCAGTTATCGATGAGGGCTTAATCTCTGAGATGGGCAATACCATTGATATCTTTGCAAATCCTCAAAAGTTATTAACCAGACGACTTGTAAGTGCGGTAGTACGTAAGGATTTAAATGCTCTTTTAGAGTACACCAAACTATCTGATACCTATAAAGCAGGGGCTAAAGCCTGGTTTGAGCTTTTATTCTTAGGTGATAAGGCAGAAGATCCTGTCATCGTTGAGGTGGCAACCTTACTGAATGTAAAGATTGGCATCATGGGCGGCCAGATTAACCGCATTCAGAATCAGCCATTAGGCGTACTTGTGGTTTCAGTAGAAGGCGATGAGGACACCATAAAGAGAGCTTATGAGGAACTTCAAAAGAGAGTTTACAGAGCACATCTTGTGGGCTATCAGGTAGAGGAGGCTTAAAAAATGGTAGATTTCTTATTATCACTTGGCTTTACCCCATATGCCTCAAAAATTACTTCATTACTTGTTGACGGTACTATTGATACAGCTTATATGGTGTTTTTAGCTACAGCTATCTCCATTATCTTTGGTGTACCACTAGGTGTGATTTTACTTGTAACCTCAAAAGGCTACTTCTGGGAATCACCTGTGTTCTACAATGTTCTAGGTACCATTGTAAATGCATTAAGATCAATTCCATTTATCATTCTGATGGTGGCAATTATTCCTTTAACCAAGTTTTTAGTAGGCACCAGTATCGGTACAACAGCAGCGATTGTGCCACTTACAATCTCTACAATTCCGTTTTTAGCACGTCTTGTGGAGACCTCATTAAGAACCGTTCCATACGGTCTTGTAGAGGCTGCTCAATCTATGGGAACAAGCCCATTTAAAATCATTAAAAAGGTTTTACTTCCAGAGGCTTTACCTGAGCTTGTACAGAACTTTACTTTAACTGTAATTGTAATCATCGGTTGTTCTGCTATGGCAGGCACCATCGGTGGCGGTGGTTTAGGTGATATTGCTATCCGTTACGGTTATCAGCGTTTCCAGGTTGAGGTAATGATTATTACTGTAGTTGTGCTGATTCTAATGGTGCAATTAACTCAGGTTGTAGGTGATTTTATCACCAAGAAAGTAGATCACAGATAACTGCATACTGTTATATTATGGTTTAAGGGCTGATCATTGTATCAGCCTTTTTTAATGGTGCTTTGATTTATATAAGTCCTATATTCATAGAACTTAATAGTAGCATCTTGATGGATTTTATGAGGCTAAAGAAAAGCCTAAAATCTGTCCTGTATGTGGAGCTTTGCTACATAGGAACGGACCTTGTAAAGGAGGCTTTTTCATCTGCTTAAAAAAAACAAAGCTCAAAAAAATGAGGAGACCTTTAGAAGATGACTTGTCAATGATTTCACAATTTAAAGGATAAACCAATATTTACTTAAATCGAAATTACTTTCTGATATTTTTCGGTATTTTGGAGTGAAGGATGCTCTTAAAAATCAGTCACTCCTGTTATTAGTTAAGACTGAGTCTAATTTTGCAATATTCTCATTAGATCATAATTTCTATAAACTCTGTTTCTTTTAACATCCTTATCAACAAATAATAATCCTTTGTCTGACAAAGAGTTTAAGGCTTTTCTAACTGTAATTTGAGAACCAACAGTAGAATCAAAGTCTGAAACTTTACAGTATGGNTTAGAGAAAGTATACAGCCAGACTTTTCGTTCTGTTTCGAGTCTGCATTCTGAAAGGCCTTGTTTTGCAAGATCTTCAGCATATCTCATTTTTTCTATAAGCTTTATTGCCATTCTCTGACAACATTCTAAAAAGAATTTGATCCAAGAAAACCAGTCAGGTTCATCGCCTCTAATTCCATTTAATAATGCATAGTACCTAGCTCTTTCTTTTTCTAATTCTTCGCTTACAAGAAATACTGGATAATCAACAAGCTTATAGCTCATTGCCATAAGAGCAATTAATATTCGACCTAATCGACCATTACCATCTAGAAAAGGATGGATTGATTCAAACTGAGCGTGCATGATTGCGATTTTTATTAAAGAGTCTACACGCTCATCCAAAATAATATCTTCTAAACCATTGTATTTTTTGAAAGAGGAGTGAATTTCCTCATTCATATAATACTCAAGATTTGTCATGTAAAGAGGGATCTTTTCCGCTGAGATAGGTATATATACTGCATGTTCGATTTTATTGTCAGGACCTATGAAGTTTTGAATTTTACGGTAAGAACCGCCAGCACAATTAGTATCTCTAGCATTCATTATTAAAATTTTATGTAGTTCCTGAATAAGTCTGGTGCTAAATGNTGTTCCTTTTTTAATCANATCTACTCCATGATCTAAAGCTTTTTTATAATTTAAAACTTGCAGCTCTTCCAAGCCTTTTTTTTGAGAAGGTTCGATCATTTCAAGAAAGGTAACCTGTGATCCTTCTATTTTTGTAGATTGAACAGATTCATTAAGAGAAAAAACACTTACAAGAGGAGAGGCTACAATAGAATGAGAAAAGTCACTTTTCATTATTCCGATCTGTAAATTAACTTTTGCAAGAGTTTTATAAATTTCTACCATTTGTTTTGAAGACAAAACAGGAGGCAAAAGCTGAACACCAGCCATAACTATTTCTCAATCCTAATAAATAACGTTGCAATAATTTTCGATAGATAATTTTAACTGAAAATATCTATCAAAAACGTAAACGCTTTTAACTTTATTAACTAATTGAAATATATAAAAATCTAATCAGAATATTTATGATTTAATTATTATATTTGTAATAGATAGCTAATAAATTTTGATAATCACGTTCATGTGAGGGCATTTTTATCATGTTCATGAGGATTTTGTAAATCTCTTTAATAAAAGGTGATCACTATTTATACCGTCATAAAATCTTACGATAAATCAGCTGGTTTACTTAATTGCATTTTCTTTAATTGCTGTCTGTACTTATAACGCCTGTTGCAGCCTGACTTTAGCTCCTTCTCACGCTCAATTCTGTAGTCATTGAACCTTACAGAGCTCTCATCAATAAGATCATATGGAAAGGCGTAGTTTAAAAGATCATCAACAGAGTTTTCACCTCTGGTTCTTAGGTACGTTACAGTGCGTGTTGTAGAGTAGAGATCAAGCTTTTTAAAGAGCTTTTTGACGAAGCTGACGTGGACATTCCTTTTAATTATATAGATATCATTCTGATAATTAAAAAATGGTATGGCAAAACCCTGCACCAGATGCGTAACGCCGTGCTTTGTAAGCTCGTACCATAGATATGGAGTACGCAGCGCCACCTGCTTATAAAGCCTGTTTAATGAGTGCTCCTGAAAGAAGTTTCTGCGAGCTGGGATGTAGCTTTTGCAATCGGATAAAAGCTCTAATAAAAATCTGTCTGTAAAGACATATCTCTCGTATCAAAGTACGAGACATGATCTTCATGAAAGACATTCTCTTTAGTCCTTACAAAAGAGAGCTTTTCAAGAAAACTTTTGAAAAACTCCTCTTCATTAAAGTACTTGTTNAGCTCCATTCTCTCATAGTAGCTGTCAAACAAGGCTATGATCTTCTGATAGGCAGGTGATCCTGCCTCTACGATAAGGCCAAAGTGTACCTTGTAAAAGCCGTTGGTATCTAAATCAATGATATTTGTAGATAAGGCCTGTAAAAGCATGGTGTTTATACTGCTAAAACCTTCAAAACGCTCAAGTGTTTGGGTTACAGCCTGTCCGTCAGCTGCCTTTAAAATACGGTAGAGTGCGCTGTCTTTTTTAAGATTTAAAAGATTGTAAAAGACTGACTTTTTATCATGATTTAAAAGGAATTTTAGAATCTTTGGGTTGTAAAAGTAAAAGCGCTTGAGCATGGTCGCAAAATAACTCTCATGCAGATTAGAACGCTGCTTTTTAAAAAAGAATCGGAGGTGAGAGGCCTGATGCTCGTTTATAAAATTATCAAGACTCTGATACAAAGATAGCGAGAAGGTATATTTAAGACCTAGAGTTTTGATTTTATAGTCAGTAAGAAGCTTGGCGCTATCATGTAAAAGACCGAGTAATAAAAGACAAAGTTTATCTTTAATATCGGACTTTGACATGCAAAGCTCGTATGGATCATCACTGTTACATTTACTCTCATGTATGTTCAGATTGTGAATAAGATAATACGAGACCAGAAGTGCGTGCCTGAAAAGACCACCTGATACAGAGTCATGTCCGCAAAGGGAAGCTGGAGCAATAGACAATAACTTTGCAAAGTGTAAAAGAATAGGCTTTATATAGTCTTTATAGATCTTATCATCAGCATCAAGCTCCTTTAAAAGAGCTTTAATGGTGTAGCTGTTTTCTTTGATAAGAGAAGATGGTGATTTACTCTCAAAGATGACATCCCCAGTGTCTGTAATAACTTTATAGCTGTCTAATATCTTATTATCACAAAGAAGATCTTTTGAATGATCTTTCTTTTGAATCAGGTAATCGTCTTTTAGGTAATTTAAGCACAGGTTGTCTAACAGTCTTTTTACAAATCGTTTCATAAGGGA
>JGI24709J26583_10002830_pt1 | contig 13991 bp, 10 predicted proteins | sample BioPla2DNA1_FD_26583 | JGI IMG/M metagenome (IMG submission 26583) | reverse complement strand
TTGGTACCTGGTACCGATTGGTACCGATTCAATGGGTACCGATTTAAAAAACTGTACCCGGTACAGAATCGTTACTCATAGATATAGCCTATATCTGTACCTCTATAAAAGTATTTTACTATCTCTTCATGGGTTTTGCCTGCATCTGCCAAGGCTTTGACACCATTCTGGCTCATTCCTACTCCGTGTCCATAACCACCTCCGGTTATCGATATGCTTTCCAAACTTCCCTTATTCATATTCTTATCAATAAATATGAAGGCACTGGGTAGTAGACTAAGATTGTCTATTCCCTTCTCATCCTGGCGATAGACTGTATCATTTGATGGCGATAGGAGCGCTCGAATATTATATTCTGTCTGTACCTTTATGGTTCTTTCACTGCCCTGTATTATCAACTCATATACTATTCCACCGGTTCCTCGGGTTCCGACAACAATATCCACAATATCCCCCACTGTCTCCACTGGCTGGCTCTCGTATATGGCATCCTTATCTAAGGCCTCTCCACTAACAAGCGTCTTTATAAGTTCAGGATTAGCATTATACCTTCCCGCAAGCTTTTCATTTATATTATTCTTTATATCAGCAATATCTATAGTAACATACCATCTATACCAGCTAAAGTCCCTATCATAAGTCTTATATCTTTGATCCAACATAAATCTTCTAAAGTTATCTTCATTTGTTAAGTCATTATAAGGATTATTCACTTTTTCCTGAGCTATCACATCCTGACTATCATCTTCATCTACACTAAGAAGTCTTCCAGTAAGGTATGGTGTTGCTATACCATTAGCCCAGACATCTTCAACAGAAGTTGTATGTCCACATGAGGTCGAGAAATAGTATGCAGTAATAACATCACCATCATACTCTAAAACCTTACCATAGGTATCCTTAACTGCAAGGACCGAATCCTCATTCTCCTCTATATTATTATAGACCTGATATGACACACTATCATCCACATGGGCCCCGTAGCTACTTAGACTGTTGGCTATAAGATGACGATATGCGTAGCTTCTTGCACATACAGCTTGAACCTTCAGAGGCTCTAGGCCATAATAGGTAGGCATTTCACTTGGGATAACTGCATAGAGATATTCCTCCAATGGAAGCTCATTTACAATCAATAACCCCTTATCACCTTGTGCTATCTCTATCCTTCCCCGGTATTTCGGAAGTCCCATGGAACGTTCTATTGAAAGAAGTTTTATCCTTCCTGATTCAGATGAAGGCTCTATGATTACCCTTCCAGCAGACAACATGCTGTCTCCAGGCTTAATAGTAACGGTCTCATCAGATGTATAAGTAGTCTGGTCCTCACCTACCCTTATAACATAATCAGATGTAGCTCCAAACTCAACGCTGTCATGGTATATATTCTTAAAGCCTGTAGTATGAATAAGAACCCTAATATTCTCTGCCTTTATACTTTCTCTTATCAAAGCAGCGCTTATCTTTCCTCCAGACACTACAAAATCAGTAGTATCATAACCAACCAATATCCTGTTGGTCCTTTCCATTGAAAGCTCGCCATATATTTTATATATCTTATAATCCTCTTCAAGAGGGATTCTCCCATATCCCTCAATCTCAATAAAATCCTCACCGGATATTAATACCTTCCCTTGTATCCTGTCAGGCTTTACACTAATCGCAACTACCTTTTCATTTTCTATTGCTAGGTCACCTACGACTCTTTCTATTTCCTGTGATAGTTTGAATTGTGTCTGCAGTTCCTTATGAACCCCATTAATAAAGGCATCTACATCAAGGTCCTTGCCCTGCTTAATCCACACATTATGAAGAAGTATTCTATCTTCATGTGTTTTATTTATATATAAGATCTCATCTTCACAGATAAGTGCTTCTACAGCCTTATTCATAAAACGACCAAGAAAATCATCACCAGTTAATCTGATATAGGATCTATCAGAGCCAGTACCCATGAATTTTCCATAATCTCTGGAGTCTTTATAATAATACCTGCCCTGGTCCGAGACAATCCTATCCTTACCATCCTCAGTAATTTCTCTGTCAAGAATAAAAAGTACCTTTTCCTTAACTATACGTTCATCCTCTGGAACTAGCTCCAGTAGAGCACCATATAGTTCTAAAAATTGTGGTATTAACATTCCCTCATCAGCATTTATAAAATCAAAGGAAAGGCTTGTATATACCCCTTGCAGTAGGGGATTCCTGGTTATAAGTTTATCTAATAAAGCCTTGCCTTGTCCCATTGTCAAGCCTTCATTAGGTGATATGGTGATATTATCCTCAATAAGGCCCATCTTAAAAACCGCATTTACATAGCTATCATACCAGCCGGACATATCCTTATTAGCATAATTAATCTCCATCTTCAAAGCTTCTCTATCGGCCCTATCATATTCTAGATAGCTTAGAAGTCGATATGCCTCTGCTCTTGAAATAACGTTTTCATTAACAATATCTTCTCCACCCTTATGATCCTCATCAGATTTAATACGCCGAATAACATTGGCAATTAGTACTGCAATAATTATCACCATACATACGCCCATTATTATTAGCTTTTTCTTAATATTCATAGCCTCTCCTCCTGCGGACATAAGCTTTCAGGTCTAATACTTGTCATAAAAATCAACCAGCTTGATTATCCCATATGCTAATATATTATGTCAATGGACCGAATATTCGTACAAGTTATAAAGTTTTTATTTATTATGTAATAGGACGAAATTTTCTATTACATAATAAAGGAGCTGTAAACTAAGATACTTGCTAGTTTACAGCCCCTCTTATTCTTCTATTCTACTTCAAAATCCTTAACTGCATTTATTATTTTATCTATTCTTCTCCTATCAGCAACAAATCTTATAGGGCCGCCATTATCGATTAGATAAAATACATCATCATATACATAATACTTACTAACGATGGGCTGGTCCGACTCTATTATATGATAGGAAATGGTCAGAACAGGCTCCTTGCCATCAACAGTTTCCACCTGCTGCAGCTGTGAATCTATCTTAGCAGCAGCTAATAACTGATATAGATCCTTAAAAGCTCTCTCAGTTGTAACTAGTCCATCAAAATAATAGGTTGACTCTATCTCTTCTTCGCCCTCATCATTAGTAATAGTTTTACGTTTAATCTCCATGATGTAGGACTTTCCTTCAATATTAATATCTATCTTATCTACACTACTAATATTGTGAAGACTTACAAAGGTACTTAATACACTAAAGGCATCAATATCAAGCATTCTTTCTACATTGAAAGCTTTCATTGTATAGACAGCCTTATCTCCATCCTTCATTACGTAGTAGTCACCATTATCATCTTGAGTTCCTACATGGAGCTTAAAGCTCTTCTGGATAATTCCTTCTCCAAGATTGTTTTCATTATATCCTACTAATATAGAAGCCCTTGGTTCCTCTAAGCCATATTTAGCAATATCATCAGTCTGATACTCAATACAGTTATCAAATCTAAAGCTGTTATAATTGGTTAGTATCTCTGAGACCTTAGAGTTATCGGCTCCATATATCTCATCATAGGGCTTTAGGATTGCCCAGGTTATTAGAGGTATATNAATATAGGAGGAATCCGGATCATAAATCAGTTCAAAATCCTCTCCTTCCTCTCGCAATACCTGAATATGATAAATATCGCTTGTGGGTATAGTCGGTCCATGATCTACATCAGTCATATTAAGATCGCTATATGATAAATCATTTCCATATACCAAGGGTAATACATATACAGCATCATTACCTTCAACCATAGCATAATAACCCTGTCCGTTAGCCAGCCTATTGCCTACTGATAGGGCTATGCTTTTACCATCAGATTGATAAGCCTCTATATATGCATATGGTGAGCTTAGACCATATTGTTCTAGATCCTCTGGTTGTTCATCTACTATTTTGGTGGGTCTAACAACACTCACTAGGCGAATCATGTTTTGAACATTGTTTTGTCTAATCGGACGCATCTTATTATCGACAGAAACCCACTTATCATCCTCAAGAACTAAAGTCATATCTGCATTCTCATTTTTAAAATGGATTTTATCTATAAGTTCTGAATCCATAGTGGCAACGATTTCGTTATTATCTAAACCTGCATCTTCCTCTGTGTCTTTGCTTAGAAATGCATCCTTATTCATATACCATATATAAAAGCCAGACAATAAGACTAATACCACTAGAAGTGATATCGTAGTCATCCTGTTCTTCTGCTTTCTTTTTGACATTATCGCCTCCTCCTCCTTACAGTAATGATAATACCTGTAGCAAGAATTATTATAGGTAGCACAATTATTGTCACAGAAGCCCAGAACATTAAGGACTGTTGAGTAATATTAAGTGGCTTTGGATAAAGATATCTTGGTCTAACTGTTATTGTCTCAACCTCTCTGACGAGATTTCCGATTGTATTGACCATCAGATTAAAGTTACTAAACTCACTTAACATATTATCATGAAATATCATGGCTGATGTATAAACCACTAAATTAGATGATACGCCATCAAATGTATCTGTCGAAATCACTCCTAGATAGAAGGGCCCATCTATATCCCCTTCTTCCTTCTGAAGAGTATCCGAATTAATATTTAGCTTCGAATAGGCCCCTGTGGATGTCTCCATTAATGGTGAAATAGATAAGGAGCTCCTTATATTGTCTTTGATGGTAAGTCCTGAAGCGGCCGGGGTAACTACAAAGCGATTGGTATTAAATAGGCCATCTGTAATCTCATGTTCTAGTACCTTTGGTACAAGATAACGGGGATATAAGGGAACATGATGATTGGCATCAACCTCAGATATAATTCCTTTCTCCATCTGTATACCATAATAATTTATAAGCGAATTAAGATTTTCTAAATCCTGTGCTTCATAGTCCATAACTATTACAGCATTGCCACCTGCTACCATATACTGCTTAATCATCTCTGTTTCTGTATCGGAAAAATCTCTTTTTGGAGCATTGATAATTAAGACATCACAATCCTCTGGTATTTGATCTATTGTATATGTCTGCAAGGGGTTTACGGCCATATTCATTCTATCAATGGTATCCTTAAATATCACACCAACCTCATATTCCTCATGCCCTAAAGTATAGTATATAGTGGGTAGGTCTGGATTGGTTACATATTGGATAGCAGATATAAGCTTGCCCTCCACATCAATTCCTACAGTATTAAATTGATAGGTCTGTTGCGAAAACTCTTTTATTAGCATATCATTGTAATCCACATATTTTGCTTGCTTTGTATTGTTGTTTACAACAAGGAAGCTATTTAGCTCGACCTGCTGCTCATCTAAATATTCAGCAACAAAACCTGGATATTGTATAGGGTCCTTCTGCTGTAGACTGATTCGATTTGAAAGACTATCGAACTTCTCTGCTATCCTACTAATCATAGCCAGCTCATTGCCCGTTTCCACAAGATAATAGATTGTAACATCATCTTCCAAATTCTTGACATACTCTTTAGTCTCATCAGTTAATGTATAAAAACCTTCACTACTTAAGTCAATCTTTAAATCAAATTCTGTAATAATCAAGTTAACGATTAGTACCAATGCTATAACAACAGCAGATACTATAGATACATAGGCTCCGCTTTTAAAACTTCTTCCTGAAAAGGAAGCCTTTATTTTCTTCTTATTCTGATTATTTTCCTTCATTGCTTCCCCCTCCTAGCTCCATCTCTTCTTCTTAATAACCTGAATTGACAAGAACAAAAATACAAATGTTATACTCAGGTAATAAATTATATCTGCCAAGTCGAAAATACCCATGTAAAAATTATTGAAGCGTACAGTAACAGAAAGCCAGTTAAAAACTCTCACAATAGAACCATCCAGCATGGTTGGTTTTAGTAAATAAATGGCAGTCAGTATACCTGCACCGATAATACCGGTTCCAATACACACAGGTAGGTTACGCATCATAGTCCAGAGTATCAAACATATGGCGGCTATTAATACAATAAAGAAAATAAAAGCAGTCCTACTATTAGTAGATAAGCTACGAGCAATTCCCTCCATGAATAAGGTAGCAAAAAATACTATAAATGTTATTACAGCTGCCACAACCTGACTATCCGTCAAGGAGGAAAGGTAGAGACCCATGGCTATATAGGCTCCCCCTAGTAGTACAAAACCAATTAAACTAGCATAAGAGGTAGCAAATGGTACATCCCCATAGAGGGTCATAATTAGAGGGTAACTACTGATAACAGCAATTACTATACACAATATAGTGAACACTGCAAAATATTTGCCCATAATTATATCTTTAGCAGTTACAGGAGATGTAAATAAGAGCTGGTCTGTCTTTTGCTTATTCTCCTCTGCCATTAGTCTCATAGTAAGTAAAGGCACCAGTAAAACAAATATAAAGCTTACCTGTGCAACTGTATATTCAAAGTTGGCTACTCTATTTAAAAGATTATACATATAAAAATGAATTCCTATAATCGCCAAAAACAATGCTATAAACACATATCCAATCATTGACGTAAAATAAGCACGTAGCTCCTTCTTATAAATCGCCAGCATCAGTACTTCCCTCCTCTTCTGCTCTTAGCTCCTCAGTCGATTCATCCCTATCATTCCCTGCATCTAATTCATCATACTCTACCTTATCATCTTCTATATAATCACCATCGGGATCCTTCTCTTCACCCTCAAGATAGCTATCATTACCCTGTGTTACCTTTAGGAAGATGTCCTCAAGACTCATTCTTATTGATTGCATTTCCAAGATAGGAGTCTTTATGCCACTCATACTATAGAAAACATCCTCTCTTATATCCTCATTTTCATCACAGTATAGAGTAAGCCTAGTTGTACCTTCCTCCAAAGCCTCACTCTCATCAATCTTTGTTATTTTATCTATCTTGTTAAGCTCATTTATAACTATTTCTTTGTCGCCACGTACCACAAGCTTAAGGCCCCCAGTGGATCCAAAATGCATACTGAGATTCTCTGGCTTATCCTGGAGCACAAACTTTCCTTTATCAATTATCAATATGCTGTCACAAACAGCATTAACTTCCTGCATAATATGAGAGCTTAGAATAACTGTATGGTTCTTACTGAGCTCACGAATCAATTCTCTGATTTCAATAATCTGCTTTGGATCAAGACCAACTGTTGGTTCATCCAAAATAATAAGCTCAGGATATCCCATGATTGCCTGCGCCAGACCAACCCTCTGCTTATAACCCTTTGATAAATGCTTAATTAAGCGATCCTTCATATCTGTTATCTTGGTGGTATCCATAATCTCCTCCACCATTTTCTTTCTTTCTGATCGCTTTACCTTCTTAATATCTGCTACGAATTGCAGATATTCCAAAACTGTTAGCTCCGGATACAAGGGTGGAAGCTCCGGTAAATATCCAATCATCTTTTTTACTTCCTCAGGCTCTTCAAATACATCAATTCCATTAACAGTTACAGTCCCCTCACTTGCAGATATATAGCCTGTTATGATATTCATGGTTGTGGACTTCCCTGCACCATTTGGCCCTAAAAAGCCTAGAATCTGCCCTTTATCAACAGTAAAGGATAGATTATCTACCGCTATATGATTACCATAGCGTTTTACAAGATTTTTCACTTCAACCAAAACAGTCCCTCCTTATGTATGGTTTCTAGATATACAGATAATGTTTATGTTTTTCCTCCCTAATCTGCATTCAATATAATACAATAAGAATGCGAAAAATTTGTGAACAAAAAAACAAAACCCTTAAAATCATTAACCATATGCCTTTTGTTTATATACAGAAAAATTATTCGTATACTACAGAAGACTTATGAATTACGATAGGGTTTTGCAATAGATTATTAAATTATCTGTAAAGATACAATTTAGCCGATCACATCATTCATGGCATACATTCCTGCTGCCTTACCGGGTAGGAACTTTGCCGCTTGTATAGCACCCTTTGCAAATATAGCCTTTGAGTAGGCTGTATGCCTAATCTCAATAACTTCATCACTACCTGCAAATATTACATCATGCTCACCTACAATGGTTCCGCCCCGTACAGAGGATATTCCGATTTCATTTTTTACTCTGGGTGCTCGGATATCTGTACGATCGTATACATACTCATATTGGTTATTCAAAGCTTCGTTAATGGCATCAGCTATAGCTAAAGCCGTGCCAGATGGAGCATCTACCTTTCTATTATGATGCTTCTCAACAATCTCTATATCAAAGCCAGAATCAGCAAGTAGCTTAGCAGCTTCCTTTACCAGCTTTAATATCAGGTTTACTCCCATGGACATATTGGCAGACCTTAGAATAGGTATGAACTTAGAGGCCTCCTCAATAAGCCTTTGATCCTCCTTGGAAAATCCTGTAGTACAAAGAACTATACCAATTTTACGCTTTATGGCATAATCAAGCATCTCCCTAACATTAACGGGGGATGAGAAGTCAATAATAACATCGGCAGGTACATTACATTGTACAAAGCTATAATATACAGGGAATCTTTCTTCCTTGCTCTTACTTACATCAATACCAGCCACAATGACAGCATTATCATCCTCTTCTACCATCTCGGCAATTACATTTCCCATTTTACCATTACAGCCTCGTAAAATGATATTTGTCATATGCTTCCTCCAATCTTAATATCTAAGTAATTCGATTATTTAGTATCTATATTACATCTATTTAGTTCAATCCTTAGTCGTTCTACATTGGCTGGCTCCATCTCGGTTAATGGCATTCTTAGAGGGCCTACATTAAATCCCATAAGATTTAATGCTGCTTTTACTGGAATAGGATTCACCTCACAGAATAGGGCATTGATAAGAGGAAGATATTTAAGCTGTAAGTCTCTGCTTGTATTCACATCACCCTCTAAATATTTTGCTACCATATCATGAGTCTCTTNTGGTGCAATATTAGATAGGACNGATATAACACCCACTCCACCCAGTGACATCACCGGAACAATCATCTCATCACATCCGGAATAAAGATCAATATTGCCCTGGGTAAGACTCATAATCTCAGCTACCTGCGCTATATTTGAACTAGCTTCCTTTATACCTACTATGTTGTCAACATTCTTAACCAATGTGGCTACTGTCTGCGGGAGCATATTACATCCGGTTCTTCCTGGAACATTATACATTATTATAGGAAGAGATACACTTTTAGCTATCGCTGTATAATGTCCTATAAGTCCTTTTTGTGTGGCTTTATTATAGTAGGGAGTTACGACCAACAAGCCATCTGCACCATGCTGCTCGGCTTCCTTAGACAGAAATATGGCGGTGTCAGTACAGTTTGAACCAGTACCCGCTATTACTGGCACCCTTTTATTCACCTTCTTAACTGTATACTTAATGCACTCTAAGTGCTCCTCATGGGTAAGTGTGGATGCTTCCCCGGTGGTACCACAAATAATAATACTATCTGTTTTGTTGGCAATCTGAAACTCAATCAACTCTCCCAGTTTCTCATAATCCACCTCAAATCTCTCGTTAAATGGCGTAACTATTGCAACGCCTGCTCCCTTAAATAAAGCCATAATGACACCTCCAAAAATTTTCAATAATATAAATCAACTAAATCTCTGTAAAATCATTGCCTTTAGTAATATAATATGTTGATTAGTCATTACAAGGTCTTTCCAAATAAAAAAATAAAGTATATTGTAATTTGGTTGTTACAATAAAAAAGTCGACTACAGAGTCGACACTAAAGAATTCTATACGTAAATAAAAATTTACAATACATCATTTCTTTAGGCAGCACTCCATCTTTTTAGCGATGACAGTCATATAGTTATTCACCATATGCCCAGCAATAATAACTCAGGATTATTATCACTTCGGCAACATTCCCTTTCCACTGTATCTACTATCCCTGAGATATCTAGCAGTGTACTATTGAATATTGCACCTCTACCTTAAGCAATATTTCACATTATTAGTAAGCCTATATTAACATTTGCTATGGTTGATGTCAATACATAAAAAAACAAAGGAGGTTGCATTTACCATAATGCAGCCTCCTCTATATATTTTATTAATATGGACTGGTTGTTTTATATTTTAGTATTCATCTAAATACTCTAGCTTACTTACTGATACCTCGTAGGCAATTCGTTTTTCAAATTCTGTCTCACTGAGCTTCTTTTGATATTCTCTGCTCTGAATCCTACCCCATATCTGTACATGACCGCCAACTTGAAAGCTTTCTGCAAACCTGGCATTTCTTCCCCAACTGATACATGGAATATAATCTGACTTGCCATATGGTCTGTTCACCGCCAATAATATGTCTGCAATTTCTCGACCTAATGGCGTTTTACGGTATATTGGAGGCTTGCATACATAGCCATCAAGAAAAATAAAATTAGGCTTTGTATTCTCAGATATTTCATCTACTATTTTAATATCCCTGGCGAATACAGATAAGACCAACTTGTTCTTACTTTCTTCATGGCGATTATATGACCTAAACTGACCTATTACCTCTACAAATCTACCCCTATAATCCTGCTTCACATCAATAAGCCGCTCCGAAACCATAACCGGAATAATGTCATATGAATTACTGAGTCTACTTACAAGTACATCAATAACATAAAATCCCTCGCCAAATACATCATGGCTATAAGTAAATTCACTTGCTACCTCTCCTGCAACACTTACTTGATTGTTATCAAATACTTTATCCGTCATATCGTACCTCTCCCTTCTTAAGTGGACGTATCTTTTCACGCCACTACGCTCTAAAATGTGGGGTAAATTTATCTGCTTTTCGTAACAGCCTTCATTCACCTATGATATATATATGCAAAAACCCATATTTTAGAAGTAAAAATTTACATATATCATAATTTTAACCATAATTTGTTATTATATACAAATTTATTTCAAAAAATTATGTATAATTCCTAATCAAAAGTTGATTATTCTAGATGACTCTGATACAATGAGAAAGTTGTATTGTATGGACGTAAATAGAAGCTATATAAAATAAAACATACAAAAGAACCTGTAAATATAAATTAAGGTATAAATGAAAGAAGGTAAGTATACATGAAGCGAGAGGATATAAGAAACATCGCCATAATCGCTCATGTCGACCATGGAAAGACCACCCTGGTAGACGAGTTATTAAAGCAAAGCGGAGTATTTCGTTCTAATCAAAACGTTATGGATCGTGTAATGGATTCAAATGATATAGAAAGAGAGCGAGGCATTACTATTCTGTCTAAGAATACCGCTGTCACTTATAAAGGAATAAAAATAAATATTATTGACACACCAGGTCATGCTGATTTTGGTGGTGAGGTTGAACGAGTTCTTAAAATGGTTAACGGAGTTATCCTAGTTGTGGATGCCTTTGAGGGACCTATGCCACAGACTAAATTTGTACTGAAAAATGCACTAGAGCTTTCTCTACCTGTTATAGTATGTATCAATAAGATTGATAGGCCTGAGGCTAGACCTAAAGAAGTAATTGACGAGGTGCTTGAACTATTACTTGAACTTGATGCAGATGATAAGCAATTAGATTGTCCCTTTGTATTTGCTTCTGCAAAGACTGGGGTAGCATCCTTGTCTCTTGATAAAGAAGTCACCGATATGCAGGAGCTTTTTGATATTATCGTTAACTATATTCCAGCGCCTGAAGGGGATCCCGATGGGAGCACTCAGGTTCTTATAAGCACAATAGACTATAACGAATATGTAGGCCGAATTGGTATTGGCAAGGTAGATCGTGGGACTATTCATGTCAATGATGATGTAGTAATAGTAAATGCCCATGACCCTGATCAGAGTAATCGTGTTAAAATAAGTAAACTATATGAGTTTGATGGATTAAAGCGTGTAGAGGTAACTGAAGCTACCCCAGGCTCTATCGTAGCCATATCTGGAATTGCCGATCTTCATATTGGAGATACCATATGCTCTCCTGATAACCCTGAGCCTCTACCTTTTCAGAAAATATCTGAGCCAACCATAGCCATGTACTTTAATGTAAATGATAGTCCCTTCGCAGGTACTGAGGGTAAATATGTAACCTCCAGACATTTGCGTGAGCGCTTATTCAGAGAATTAAATACTGACGTCAGCCTTCGAGTTGAGGAGACAGATACAACTGAAAGCTTTAAAGTATCCGGCCGTGGAGAGCTTCATCTTTCAGTTCTAATAGAGAACATGAGAAGAGAAGGATATGAATTCTCTGTTAGTAAGGCAGAAGTGCTTTTTAAAGTGGATTCAAATGGCAAGAAGCTTGAGCCTATGGAACGGGTTCTCATTGATGTCCCTGAAGATGCTACTGGTATAGTAATTGAAAAGCTAGGACAGCGAAAAGGAGAATTGCTAGATATTCGCTCTCCTGGTACAGGCAGCACCCGATTAGAGTTCTCGATACCAGCAAGAGGATTAATTGGATATCGAGGAGAATTTATGACAGATACTAAGGGAACAGGAATTATGAATACTACCTTTGAGGGGTATGGTCCTTATAAAGGAGATATTCAGTATAGAAAGACTGGTAGCCTTATAGCATTTGAGACCGGAGAAAGTATCACATATGGTTTATATAATGCACAAGAGCGTGGAGTCCTATTCATAGGCCCCGGTGTCAAAGTTTATTCTGGTATGGTTATTGGCCAGAACCCCAAGTCAGAGGATATGGAGATAAATGTATGTAAGAGGAAGCAGCTTACCAACACCAGAGCTTCAGGCTCCGATGATGCCTTACGACTTTCTCCTCCCAGAGTTTTTAGTCTGGAACAGGCCTTAGAATTCATAGAAACAGATGAGCTCTTGGAAGTAACACCTAAGAACCTTAGAATTCGTAAGAAAATACTTGATCCTACGAAGCGAATGCGTAGTCGGAAAAATAAATAAAAATTGGTACCTATAATTTGGTACCAGGTACCAACCCTAAGCTTATCCCTCAGCTGGTACCTGGTACCAAATTTTTGCCAACCCTAAGCTTATGCCTCAACTGGTAGCTGGTACCGAATTTTTGCCAACCCAAGCTGGTACCCGGTACCTATATTACCACCCCTGGTTTATCCTCAGCCAGTACCCGGTACCAATGAACTCCGAAACTCTTTTAAACGCTGATCCGGATACTTATTGATGTCCTTGATTCCTTCGATCTTATATCGCTTACATATATCCTGAAAATATTCTTTAAGGTTTTCCTTAGAGATTATTTTTTTATTGTATCTATCTCTAGATATCTTTAGGGCCGACCGTTCCATACTCATTAATGTACAAAAGGCCCTTGGCCCATACCATGAAAATGCATCTTGAACTGCATCAATTAACTCTTTCTCCTGCTCAGAAAGGTAATCATCTCCCATTTCTAGCATAAAAATACCACAACGCTTCATGTTGTTATACAGCTTAAGATATGGCATCTGTTCATTATTTATACTATAATCCTCTTCAAACATCTCCTTATTATATAAGGCCAGAGAAAATACCTGAGTATAATAAAGTAGATACTGAATAAAACTAGGACATATCTCAGCATCATTCATATTAATAATGTAATATGATGCAGCATATATTTTAGTGGCCATTATATTCTTAAGAACTGCATTTTTACTCTTTTTGAATGCAACATTAGTCAAACAATCCTGTCTTTTCATTAATAATTCATAATAATATTCTGGGCTAGCCAGTATGGTTTTTAGCTTAATTGAGTATTCCTTAGTAGGAATATCACCCTCCATATAGCGAATAATTGTTGTCTCTCCCCAGCCAAGCAGTTTCGCTAATGGTTTCTTTCCTATACGATACTTTTCAAGTATTTCCCTTATTTCGTCCGAGGTAATAACACCCCCGTCGGTCATCTCAAATCTGTTACTTATCATTTTAATACTCCTCAACTCTAAACCCTTGACACTTTGTTAATTTTTCTACTATATCATACCACTAAACTTATTGGTTGTAAATGGTAATGCATAATTATTTAA
>JGI24709J26583_10002829_pt1 | contig 13994 bp, 9 predicted proteins | sample BioPla2DNA1_FD_26583 | JGI IMG/M metagenome (IMG submission 26583) | reverse complement strand
CGGCCATGAATAAATATAATAAGAAGAAGTCCGAGGATGAGCAAGCTGAAGAAAAATCAGGAAAGAAGTCTGCGAAGAGAAATCTTATTGCGAAGGGATGTCATAAAGCGGGAGATTCCAAGATAACCGAAGAATCTGATAACACAAAAACCGACACAGGAAAAACAAATCTAAAATCAGAACAGGATAAACCGATATCTGAACCCGATGATAACATACCGACATCCATATTCAGCAGAATATTTCGTAAAAAAGAGCCGCATGATGATATAAAATAATCTCTTATTAAGAGTATAATCATACACCGCATTTCCATCACCACGACTATCAGGAGGAGTCCCGGTTGAAGACATTTATTGAGCCTTTGAAGGAATTAAAGGAGTTTAATGATATAAGGGATAATATAATAATGAATAACCTGCCGGTACAGATTACCGGCTGTATTGATTCCCAGAAATGTCATTTGATTCATGGGCTTGGAGATGGCATTACCTTCAAGGTTATAGTAACTCACAATGATTTAAAAGCCAAGGAAATATATGAAGATTACCGCTTATATGATAGGAATGTATTCCTCTATCCGTCGAAGGATATTATCTTTTATAGTGCGGATATTCACGGAAGAGCCATAGTTACAGAGAGGCTTAAGATTATCAGGCGGATTATCGAGAATCAGCCCACCACGATAGTTATGAGCATTGACGGTGGTATGGATAAGCTGCTTCCGCTTAAGATGATAACGGACAGGGTAATTACCATTACACATGATTCTGTAATCAGGCTAAGTGATTTTGGTTTGGCTCTTACAAGGCTTGGATATGAGAGACAGGCACAGGTAGAGACTCCGGGAGATTTTGCGATTCGCGGCGGGGTAATAGATATATTTCCTCTTACCGAGGAGGCTCCTTACAGAATCGAGCTGTGGGGAGATGAGATTGATTCTATAAGAACATTTGATATCAGCAGCCAGCGTTCTATCGAGCAGGTGGATAAGCTGGTTATTTATCCGGCTGCCGAGATTATTCCGGATGAGAAGCAGATTGCGAAAGGTCTTGGACGGATAGATGAGGAAGAGAAGAAGTATATTAAGAGCTTAAAGGAGCAGAATAAGACCGAGGAAGCCGCAAGAATCAGGAGAATAATTGCGGAATTTAAAGAGAATCTGGAAGCTTATCAGGGCACTATGGCCTTGGAGAGCTATATCAATTATTTTTATGATAATACGATGAGTTTTTATGAGTATTTTGATGACAGGGATACTCTCTTCTTTTTGGATGAGCCGGGGAGGTTAATCGAGAAGGGAAATGCTGTTGAGACTGAATTTCGTGAAAGCATGATCGGTCGTATCGAGAAGGGCTATATCCTGCCCGGACAGATAGATGTAATCTATGGATACAAGGATGTACTGAATATCCTTTCAAAGAAAAGTACGCTGCTTATCAGCACTATGGAACCCAGAAACAGCTATATTACACCGAAGAAAAAATATGATTTTACTGTTCAGGCTACAGCTTCTTATCATAAGAACTTTGATATTCTGGTGAAGGATCTGGAGCATTGGAAGAGGAACAAATACCGCGTCATCCTTTTGTCCGGGTCAAGGACAAGGGCAAAACGTTTAACCGATGACCTGTATGATTTTAATATAAATGCTTTTTACAGTGAGGATATGAACCGTGTTCTTCAGGGCGGCGAGATAATGGTAACATACGGTCATTTAAGAAGAGGCTTTGAATATCCGCTGATTAAGCTGGTTATTATATCGGAAAGCGATATCTTTGGAGCCGAAAGAAAGAAAAAGAAGAGGAAGAAATCCTCCCATGAAGGNAAAAAGATTCAGAGCTATACGGATCTTACACCGGGTGATTATGTCGTTCATGAAAACCACGGGCTTGGCATATACAGAGGCATCGAGAAAATTGAAGTAGATAAGGTTACTAAGGATTATGTTAAGATAGAATATGGTGACGGAGGCGTGTTGTATGTGCTTGCAACAGGCCTTGATATGATTCAGAAGTATTCGGGCACAGACAGCAGAAAGCCGAAGCTTAACAAGCTTAATTCCGTCGAGTGGAAGAATACGAAGGCAAGGGTTAAGGGAGCTGTTAAGGAAATAGCCAGAGAGCTTGTGGAGCTTTATGCAAGCAGACAGGAGAGGCAGGGATTTCAGTTCAGTCCTGATACTGTATGGCAGAAGGAGTTCGAGGAAGCATTTCCATATGAGGAAACGGATGATCAGCTCCGCGCCATTGAAGATACCAAGAAGGACATGGAAAGCAATAAAATCATGGACCGTCTGATATGCGGGGATGTTGGCTATGGCAAGACTGAGATTGCGATTCGGGCGGCATTTAAGGCTGTATCCGACGGCAAACAGGTGGTTTTTCTGGTGCCGACCACTATCCTTGCACAGCAGCATTACAATACTTTGGTACAGAGGATGATGGATTATCCGGTTAGCGTAGATATGCTGTCGCGGTTTAGAACTGCTGCGGAGCAGAGAAAGACTATAGAGAGGCTTAAGAAGGGAACTCTTGACATAGTTGTGGGAACGCACCGGGTTTTGTCCTCCGATGTTTCTTTTAAGAATCTTGGGCTTCTTATCGTGGACGAGGAACAGAGATTTGGCGTTGCCCATAAGGAGAAGATTAAACGGCTTAAGAAGAATGTTGATGTTCTTACGCTTACTGCGACTCCGATTCCCAGAACTCTTCATATGAGTCTTGTGGGAATAAGGGATATGAGTATACTGGATGAACCGCCGGTGGATCGTATGCCGGTTCAGACCTATGTTCTTGAGCATAATGAGGAAATAATAAGAGAAGCAATTAGTCGTGAGCTTGCTAGGGGTGGACAGGTATATTATGTCTATAACAGGGTAGGAGGCATCGAAGAGGTTGCGGCTATGGTTGCAAAGCTGGTACCTGAGGCAAATGTCGCAGTTGCTCACGGACAGATGTACGAGCGTACTTTGGAGAAGATTATGTATGATTTTATTCAGGGTGATATCGATGTGCTTGTTTCCACTACGATTATTGAGACGGGGCTTGATATTTCCAATGTAAATACAATGATTATCGATGATGCCGACAGGCTTGGTCTTGCACAGCTTTATCAGTTGAGGGGAAGGGTTGGAAGGTCCAACCGTACCGCGTATGCTTTTCTCATGTATAGAAGGGATAAGATGCTGAAAGAGGTGGCGGAGAAGAGACTTCATGCCATCAAGGAATTTTCGGAGCTTGGCTCCGGCTTTAAGATAGCAATGCGTGATCTGGAGATCAGAGGTGCGGGCAATCTTCTTGGTGCAGAGCAAAGCGGTCATATGGAGGCTGTAGGCTATGAACTGTACAGAAAGATGCTGGATGAAGCGGTCAGAGCCATCAAGGGAGAGGACATCGAGGAGGAAACCTTTGAAACCACGGTAGATATGGATATGGATGCATTTATACCTTCTGCTTATATTAAGAATGAGGTTCAGAAGCTTGATATTTATAAGAGGATTGCCGGTATTGAGAATGAAGAAGAGCTTATGGATATACAGGAGGAGCTTTTGGACCGCTACGGTGATTTGCCGCAATCGGTTAACAATCTCCTGATTATTTCACTTATTAAGAGTATGTGTAACAGCGTATATATTCAAAGCTTGGTTCAGAAGGATTATGATGTGAAGCTTGTAATGTATCCTAAAGCAAAGATTAATGTGGAAAGAATTCCTGAGCTTATGAAGAAATATCCTAACAGCCTGAAATTTTTCGCACAATCCAACCCTTATTTTTCTTACAGGCTTCCAAAGCCGCCCAAAGGAAAGGGTGACAATGCCGCCATACTGGAAGACCTTAAGAAGCTGCTTGAGGATTTTAAATCATTATTGTAACGGAATAATTGCGGCTTGACATTGATTGGTGGCTTAACTACAATTATTCTTAATAACACAATGGACATCAAAATCATTTTATTAAGATGATAATTCTTAGGATTTATATGAAAGGGACTTATATGAACATATACAGAGCGTATAACAGAGTTAAGGCTAAGCTTCGTATGTTAATCAAGACAGCATTATTAATAATGCTGCTTATACCGTTTTTAAGCGGATGCAGGATTGACGAGGCTGATTATGAATTAACCAATTATACCGGTAAGTCCGTTGATACATTTGAGAAAAAAANCAAAACACANCTAACAAAAGACAGTAACGGTGTATATAAGATAGAGGGTGTGCTGCAGCTTATGGCACCAAAGGAGGCCATTACATCTGTTACGCTTCTGGAAGGTGCTGAGGAATATAAGGTTTTTGGTGTTGTTATCGGGATGGAAAAGGCTCAGGCAGAGACCAGGCTTAAGCAGCTCTATGGACCGGAGGTAAATAAAACAATTGAGACAGAAAAGAATTCAATTACCAACACTTATCGGGACAAAGAAAGTGAACTGTATCTGTCCTATGATATTGATACCGGGCTTGTCACGGAGATCTCTTATTATAATCTAAGTATTGAGAGCACACAGGAGCTTACAAATGCCGGTGAGCTTATAGCTCTGGTAGGCGATATTAGGGTATATTATAATGAAGCCATGGTATATCTCAAATCCGCACAGGAGATTTATGAAGCTGAATACGGCAAAGGTATCTGGGATGTTGACATTTTCGGTGACGGAGGCAGCTTTGGCGAATATATTAAGGATGAGGTCTTAAAGCAAATAATTCAGCTTAAGGTTATCCGTGATAAAGCGATAGAGCTGGGAATTTCATTGACAGATGAGGAAAAAGAAGATGCTGCGNCATATGCNAATGAGCATTATATGGGCATTTCCGATGCAGACAGAGACCGCTATCTGATAACCCGAGATCTGTTAGAGAGGGTATACTCGGATAATATATTGGCTGAGAAGGTATTTGAAACCTTAACTATAGATGTGGATACAAATGTACCTGATGTTCATGCACAGCAGATAACTGTCCAACACATATTGGTATACAGTACGGAGTTGAATGAAGAGGGCAAGAGAGTGCTCCTGCCTGCACAACAAAGAAACAGTGCTCTGGATAAGATTAACGGATTGCTTGAAAGGGCAAGAAGCGGAGAGGATTTTTATACTCTTGCGGAGACTAATTCGGAGCATGAGGTGATTGAATATACCTTTGGAAGAGGAGAGGGGCCTGAGGAATTCAGCGATACATTTGAACAGGCAGCCTTTAATCTCAAGACAGGAGAAATCAGCGGGCTGATTACTACCGATTATGGATGGCATATAATATACTGCGTAACTGATTTTAATAAGGATGCAACCATCCGGGTTAAAGAAGCTATTATAGAGGAGAGGCGTACCGAGCTTTTCGCGGAGTATTATTCCCGGTGGTTCTCGGAATATGATGTGGTAATCAACAGTGATGCATGGGATGCGATTTCGTTAGGTGATTAGTAGGATAGTATGATAGTAGAATGGTATGATATCCGTAGGAGAATGGGATTGTCCGGAAAGTCATAGCCATCATGACAGAGATATTAACGTAAGCATAAACATATTAAATGAAGGACTAAGGTTACTAAATGCATAATAACTAATAAAAATCATACCGTAGGGATTACGGAAATAAACGCCTGTGGAGATAGATGTTGCGAAGTCGATGAAGCAGGAATCTCGTCACTTTATTGATGAGAGGTTCGAATGAAAAGCAGGATTCAACTGCTGCAAAGGAAATGGTGATATATTGTTGAAGATATATTTGAGTATATTAAAACCCCGTAAGATTGATAGAGTGACTCTATTGAATCAGACGGGGTGTTATTTATAATTATATATCAGATTCTATATATAATACATGTTCTCCGACGGATAAAACGGGTCAGAGGTTACGTCTATTCCAAGATTTCTAAGGATCTGTTCGTCATTTTTATTAAGCATGGAAGTACAATGAGCCTGAATTCCCTTTAGCATGGACAGTTTATTGTATGCCAGCTGTGCTGTAGGGTTGGTAACGGCACATATACTTAGAGCGATCAGGATTTCATTTGCATTCAGATGCGTTACTCTGCTTTTTAAGTCCTTTTCCTTAAGATCGCGGATAGTACTGAGAATCAGCGGAGAAAGAAGGAAGATTTCATCGCTGATACCGGCCAGATACTTGATAGCATTTAATATGGCAGCAGAGCTGCAGTCCATAGTAGAAGAACTTCTGCCTGTGATAATTTTGCCATCGGGCATTTCAAATGCCATTACAGAGACGTTATCATTTTCATGACCTTTTTCTCTAAGCTTGGCGGCATAATTTCTGGCAGGCATGACGCAGGGTCTGTCCTCCTGCTTTAAAGAAAGCTCCTCCATGATGACCTTCATCCGGTTCAAAGCCTCCTCATCCAGCAGTCCCTTCTTAAAATCGCATGCGGTGGCAAAATACCTGCGGATAATCTCCTGCTTTGAAGCTTCTGAAACCACATCATCATCAATGATTCCAAAGCCGACTCGGTTAACACCCATATCAGTAGGTGATTTATATATAGATTCCCTGCCTGTAATCTTCTCGATGATTCTCTTGACTACAGGGAACATCTCCATATCTCTGTTGTAATTGACGGAAACCTCACGATAATTCTCAAAATGAAAGTTATCAATCATATTTACATCTTTTAAGTCTATAGTAGCAGCCTCATAAGCCAGATTGACAGGATGCTTCAGAGGAAGATTCCAGACGGGGAAGGTTTCGAATTTCGCATAACCGGCAGAGCGGCCTTGCTTATAATCATGATATAGCTGACTTAAGCAGGTCGCAAGCTTTCCGCTGTTTGCTCCGGGAGCAGTGACCACTACGATAGGTCTGGTCGTAGTAATATAAGGATTGCTGCCGTAACCGGCTTCACTAACGATAGTATCCACATCGGCAGGATAGCCGGGGATGGCTGTATGCTTATAAACCTTAATATTTCGTCTTTCAAGCTTATTCACAAAAACATCAGTGGTTGGCTGCTTGTTATATCTGGTTATCACCACACTATTTACCATAAGATCATAGTTGCGGAAGTCATCCAGAAGACGAAGAACCTCCATATCGTAGGTAATTCCGTAATCCCCACGTATCTTATTCCTTTCGATATCACCGGCGTATACAGTTATAATAATCTCCACTTGATCCTTAAGTCTATGAAGCAGCTTAATCTTGGCGTCCTCATCAAAACCGGGCAAAACCCGCTTTGCATGCTTATCACCAATCAGTTTTCCGCCAAATTCCAGATACAGCTTGTCATAATTATTAACCCGCTCCAAGATATATTTAGATTGCTCTTCAATATACTTTTGTGGATCAAACCCGGTTTTCATAAAGCTTCCTCCTAATACATTCTATAAGAATTATCGGCTAATTTAGGGTTTTTTACAAGGCTTTTTCCAACTATTAAGCCCAATATCCTATAACAAAGAATCCGTCAAAATAAATCACAAAAACACTATACTCTATCATAATGTAAAATTGTAAAAAGTCAAATATTTTTTCTGTAATGGTGACAGGCACCATTACGAAAGTATTACAAGCCAAATCAATTTTGTAACAATTTTGTAACGGTGACAGGCACCATTACAAAATTGTTAATTGGCTTGCAGCATATTTTTCAGAATGATAAAATGAGGGAAATAATGAAGTGTTGCCTGATTACTGTCGGTGTATGGGAGGTGTTTGCAGATGTGCGGAAGATATAATTTTACCGTGGAGCAGAGCGATGAACTTAGAGAGATTATAGAAAAATTAAATGCGAAAACACATGGAAAAGTGATAAATAGCGGAGAGATATTTCCTACCAACCAAGTTCCGCTGTTGATCGGCGAAAATGATGAGACATCGCCGGTTCTTAGTATCTGGGGGTTTCCTAAGTTTAGCGGAAAAGGCGTAATAATAAATGCACGTTCTGAAACGGTGTTTGAGAAAAGAACATTTCGGGACAGTGTGATTAATCGAAGATGCATTATCCCTTCGTCAGGTTTTTATGAATGGGACAATGAGAAGAGAAAGATTATGTTCAGGCTTGAGGAAAGTGACGCTCTCTACATGGCGGGCTTATATAATTTTTATCAGGATGAGCTGCGGTTTGTAATTCTAACTACGGCGGCAAATGAATCTATTAATGATGTTCACCATCGTATGCCGCTTGTGATTCCCGGAAATGAAATTGATGCGTGGATTTTTGATGATACGGTTACGGGGGATATCCTTCATAGGGTGCCGCCCTTGCTTACCAGAGAAATTATCTGATAAGTCAGTTAAAAATTAATTTCTGTTTTGAACGAGCAAGTTCTACTGTTTAAAATTGATGGTAAATATTTTAAGTTCATAGTGCCTGACAAATGATTCCCTAAAAAAACATCGTGAACGCCTTAACATACATTTATTCCCTCTTTACATCGAACATAAGTTCTGGTATAATGATGTCAAGGGGTGAACGTATGTATGGATAATTTGATTTTTCATATTGATGTGAATTCGGCTTTCCTAAGCTGGGAAGCCGTTTATAGACTGCGGATCCGTGGAGAGAAGACGGATTTGCGGGATATTCCCTCAGCGGTAGGAGGGGATATTAAGAAACGTCATGGAATTATTCTCGCTAGATCCACTCCTGCCAAGGCATATGGTGTTAGAACGGGAGACACCATAAATGATGCACTAAAGCTTTGTCCTAATCTGGTTATTGTAGATCCTCATTATGATCTTTATGAGAGCTGTTCGGAGGCATTTGTAGAGATATTGAGGGAGTTTTCGCCCTGTGTGGAGCAATATTCGGTGGATGAAGCGTTCTGTGATATGACGGGAACGGTGGGAATGTACGGCTCACCGGTGGTTGCTGCCACACTTATGAAGGATAAGATTTATAATGAGCTGGGATTTACCGTGAATATAGGTATTTCCACGAACAAGATACTGGCGAAGATGGCATCGGATTTTAAGAAGCCCAATCTTGTACACACTCTATTTCCCAATGAGATAGAGAAGATGTGGAGACTGCCGGTGGGAGATTTATTCTTTGTAGGTCCTGCCACGAAGAGAAAGCTTCATGCCCTGGGGATTCATACAATTGGGGAGTTGGCGGCTACGGATCTGGATGTTTTGCGGGCACATTTTAAGAAGCATGGGGAGCTAATCTATTCCTTTGCAAATGGAATTGATGTGTCGGCAGTGTCCGATGAAGCACCTCCCAATAAAGGCTACGGTAATTCGACTACTATTCCCTTCGATGTGGATGACGGCAGTACCGCCAAGATGGTGCTGCTTTCTTTAGCTGAAAAGGTCTGCACAAGACTGCGGGAGGATTCGGCTATGGCGGCGGTAGTTGCCGTCAGTATTGTGGATACTTATTTTCGCCACGAATCCCATCAGATGCAGCTTTTTTCTCCGTCCAATATAACTAATGAGATACACAGAGCTGCCTGCAGGCTTTTCGATGAGCTTTGGGACGGTTCTCCGATAAGGCAGCTTGGAGTTCACACGAGTAAGATTGTTCGTGGGGATGCCAATAAACAGATTAATTTATTCGATATGAACCGATATGAGAAGCTGTCTAAGCTGGATGTGACTGTTGACATGATAAGAGAGCGATACGGAGAGGATTCTATCATGCGGGCGGTTTTCTTGGACGGACCTATATATCATTTGTCCGGTGGCATTTCACCTGAGAAGCGTAAAGCAAAATATGCGGAAGGAATAAAGGATCTATAGTTGTTTTTGATGGCTGTATCGAATAAAAATACCGCAGGAATCATTATGATGTGCTGTATACAATTTCGCAACACCATGGAATATACGTCTGCGGAGATGGAGATTACCAAGACGGAGAGGAAGAAGTCCCATTACTTTAGTGATAAGAAATTCTGAAACTTAGGTTTTATGTCTTGAAAAGGAAGGATATACTATGCTTCATATGCCGGTGGATGTAATTGCAACATTTAATGTGCAGGGAAAAATTAAGCCGAATTACATTCGGCTTGAAGATGAAGATCATGTCCTGCATACTTATAAAATTGAAAATATTGTTTTTAGCCGTGAGGAAAAATATGCGGGGGTTCCCGTTATTCTTTTCTGCTGTAATATATTGCGCGGAGGCATTATGCAGACTATACACATTAAGTACCATGTGAAATCACACCAGTGGGTGCTGGCAAATCCTTAAACGTTTGACGCTTGCATTATAATATTTCTCATCTATCTCGATACCGATAAAACGACGGTTTAACTCTACCGCTGCAGCTCCTGTAGAGCCTACGCCCATGAACATGTCCAGTACAATATCATTTTCATTGCTGGCTATTTTAATTATATGCTTTAGTACGGAAAGTGGTTTTTGAGTGGGATGCTTCGGAGATTTTATTCTCTCATAGCCCATGCATATGGGGGCTTCGATAAAGTTGTGCATCCGGCTTTGACCCAAGAAGTTCCATGTATGACCTTTATTCCACATGCAGGCAATAAGTTCGCAGCTGTTAAGGAATGAGGTCTTTCTTATGTTTGGCACAGGATTTGTCTTGTGCCAGACCATGAACTGGAAAGTATCAAACTCCTTGTCAAAAACCTCATGCCATTTTCCAATCATATGATAACTTGTAAAGACAAAGATATTGCCGGTGGGCGAAAGAAGCCTTTTGAAATCATCAAGCAAATCGGAGGGTGAAAGCTCTGCAAAATCCCATGCTGCCACATCATTGTTAATCTCGCCTCTCCAGTTAAATCTCATATTGCCGGTGGAGTACTTCGCAATGTTATAGGGAGGGTCACATAATATCAGGTCAATGCTGTTGTCCGGAATTTCACGCATTAGCTCCATGCAGTCTCCATGAAGGAGAAGATAAGAATCTATGGCTCTAACATCGATCATTTTTAAATAGACTCCTCTCTATGAAAAGGCATGTCAATGGCATATTTATCCATATACATATTTTAACATAAAGATGGTGACAGGCACCATTACATTTTTGTTACAATCAGTTAATAATCTTGTAATATTTTAATTATGATGTCTCATTATGATTCACCATTACATTTCCACCTTTACAATCGAAATGAAGAATTATAATAGAACATTACGGTGCACCATTACAAAAACATGCTGATTAATCTGAATACCTGCTCCGCTGTTGACATCAGATTATATCTGGCGACTTCATATTCCATGGCTTTTTTGACAGTAGTAGGGAGTTGCTGTATTGAAAAGAAAGCATCGATGCCTTCTTCGTTACATTTGTAAGCATCCTTTGTCACGCCGCCGGCAAATGCAATGACTGTTTTTCCATGCTTCTTAGCAAGCTTCGCCACGCCTATAGGGGCTTTTCCCATGGTGGTCTGGTAATCCAGTTTTCCCTCTCCGGTAATGACAACATCGCAGTCTTTAATATCGTCTTCCAATCGTATCTCATCCAGAATGATGTTTATACCTGATTCCAGCTTTGCATTAAGAAACGTTATGAAAGCATATCCCAGTCCGCCGGCAGCACCGGCACCCGCTATGGAGGAAGTATCTTTTCCGGTAGTCTTCTTAACAACCTCTGAATAATTACGCAGACCGGCATCAAGGGCTTCTACTATCTGGGGAGTAGCNCCCTTTTGCGGTCCGAAGACATATGCCGCACCGGTCGGTCCATATAGGGGACTGTTGACATCACAGGCNATCCTGAAGCTGCACTCNGACAACTTATCATGTGCATTATCTGTTTTAAGACTTGCTATCTTAGACAAATCATTTCCGATAGGGTTTACGGGAAGACCTTCTGCATCATAGAATTCATACCCAAGAGCCTTTAGCATCCCTATTCCGCCATCGTTAGTAGCACTGCCTCCAATCCCTATAATGAAATTNCTGCAGCCTCGGTCTATAGCATCCTTAATCATTTCCCCAACGCCGTATGTTGTAGTATACAGGGGATTAAGCTTATGCTTAGGCACCAGTTTAATACCTGCTGCCTGCGCCATCTCGATGATTGCGGTTTTTCCACCTTTTAAAATACCGTAGGTGCATGTAACCTTCTCCCCAAGCGGTCCGCTAACATCAATCTTTACTTCGCTTCCATCCGTACCATAAAATAAAGCATCAACAGTTCCTTCTCCGCCGTCTGCCAAGGGTTTTACAACTATCTCGGCATCACAAGCCTTAAGTATACCTTCTTTTATTGCCATGCCTGCCTCTATGGATGACAGACTTCCTTTAAATGAATCTATGGCAATTACTACTTTCATAAGCACTCCTCCTTGATGTGCCGGTTTTTTGTAATTATAACATATATGTAATGGTGCCTGTCACCATTACAAATTCATTACAATAGTATTGCGAAAATATTACGGGTAATTAACATATATGTAATGGTGACAGGCACCATTACATATATGTTATAATATAAAAAAATGACAAGGTGAGCATATGAGTATATTAATAAAAAATGTATTGGCGGTTCTTGAAAAGGACTTGGATTTTTCGATTGAAGAAACGTCAATCTATATAGAGAATGATATTATTGCGGATATAGGAAACGCCGATTATAATGCGGATGTAATAATAGACGGCAAGAACAAGCTGGCGATACCGGGGCTTATCAATAATCATACCCATGCATACATGAGTGTATTTCGAAATTATGCGGATGATTTGCCGTTTAGNCAGTGGCTGTTTGATAAGATACTTCCTATAGAGGACAAGCTGACAGGCGAGGATGCTTACTGGGGNACCATGCTTGGTATTATGGAGATGATTAAGANCGGAACCACCTGCTTTACCGACATGTATATCTATATAAATGAGACCGACAGAGCGGTGGATGAGGCGGGCATCAGGGCCTGTCTGTCAAGGGGTCTTGTGGGTACCGGCAGCGACGAGGGAGGCAGACGCAGGATTGATGAAGCAAAGCAGGAGATTGAATACTGGAAGGGCAGGGGGAATGGAAGAATCAGCTTTATTGCCGCACCACATGCACCGTATACCTGCGATGATAAATATCTGCTTAATGTAATTGAGTTTGCCAAAGAATATAATCTCGGCATCAACATTCACCTGTCGGAAAGCAGAAGTGAGGTAGTCGAAATATACGACAAATACAAATGTACTCCCACTGAGTTTCTGAACAAGCTTGGAGTATTTGACCTTAATACTCTGGCGGCACACTGCGTGTATCTGACGGATAATGACATAGATATTCTGGCTGAGAAAAATGTGAATGTGATTACATGTCCGGTAAGCAATTTGAAGTTGGGAAATGGTATAGCTCCCATAACAAAGCTGGTGGACAAGGGTATCAATGTCTGTCTCGGGACGGACGGGGCAGCCAGCAACAACACACTTAACCTGTTCAAGGAGCTTCAGTTTGTTACGCTTATTCATAAAGGAACAGAGGAAAGGGCGGATGTCATATCCGCCACCGAGGGTCTGAAGTTCGTAACCTCCAATGCAGCCAAGGCACTGGGACTGGATGACAAAATCGGTAAAATCAAAACCGGATACAAGGCGGACATAGCCATCCTGGACATAGACAAACCGCAGTTTTACCCGAGAAACAATCTCCTGTCGGCACTGGCATACTCCACCTGCGGAGATGAGGTCTGCACGGTCATTGTTGATGGGAAGATACTCATGAAGGACAATGAATTCCTGACGATAGATGCAGAGAAAGTGAAATACCAAATAAGTAAAANAGCTGAAAGATTATTANAATAAGTTGACAGACTATCGGTAAAAAGCAATATAAAGGATCAACAACAGCAAATTTTAATCAAAGATAAAGGAGAAGCCATGGAAAGTATTATAAGAGATAAAACCATATGGGAAAGCGGTCATCAAAAAATTGAATGGGTCAGAAAGAACATGCCGCTGCTTCGCGGGATTGAAGAAGAATTCATAAAAACAAGACCGTTTGAAGGACTGCGTATAGCGTTATCCATTCATCTTGAGGCAAAAACAGCGTATCTGTGCAAGGTTCTTGCANCAGGCGGAGCCAAGATGTATGTAACAGGAAGTAATCCTCTGTCAACACAGGAT
>JGI24709J26583_10002814_pt1 | contig 14033 bp, 13 predicted proteins | sample BioPla2DNA1_FD_26583 | JGI IMG/M metagenome (IMG submission 26583) | reverse complement strand
AGATGTTGAATCAGATGGTTTCTCTATAATATTTATAGTCACCATATTTTCTGATAGTTTTTTCTCCTGGTATACAGAGCCTGTTACTGACAAATTATCGTTCTCAACCCTGCTGTACACCTCAGATACTATTTTATACCTTCCAATTGGGTTGTTACCTGTATTCCACTTGCTTTCTTTATTGATCTTTTCTTCAGGATATATTTGTTCCAACTTATTTTCAGCATTCCAAACAATCTCATCCTTCGTGTTGGTAATATACGTCTTCAAAACAAGATTATTCAGTGTTGTGTTGGTACTCTTATTATATACTGAATCTGTTATATTTACCGTTTGGCCTTTATAGTAATTATTCTTATCTGTATAAATGGCATTTGTCACCTTTTCTTCAGGCAAAACTTTAAATCCACTACTTGCTATTGTCGTTATGGTATTATTAGGAAGTATCACCTTTTCTACAACAAGGTAAATACCCGGCTTTAATGTACCATGCTTCCAAATTATTTCTTCAGCTATTGAAGCATCCATTTCTAGATCAACAGAATTTTCTATTGTGTCTATTGTAACTTGAGTAAATGGATCTATGATTTCTACAATTCTTTTTGCTCCTATTATGTCCTTGTTACCTGAATTGCAAAGATTAACACTTAAAACAACATCATCAGCAGTATTAATTTCAGGAGTCAAAACTTTTAATGATCCAATAATTCCATAGCCTGTTGTTTCAGAACCTAAAATTTCAAATTGTGCTGTAGCTTTGCTGAGCTCATTTTTTCCATAGACCGCTGATGTAACGGTATAAAGTCCAGGTTTACTCTGCTCTGTATTCCAACTACTTTTCAATCTTTCAGTTTCTCCCTGCATTATTTCATCTACTAACTTTTCACTGCTCCACACTGTCTCATCTTGTGTATTTGTAATATATGTCCGTATAGATAGGTTGTGAAGAATAGCATTATTACTTGGGTTAACCACTGCTTCAATTATATTTACACTCTCATCAGCGTTATATTTAAGCTTGTCTGTTGATACTTTATTTGTAGGCATCTTTTGTGGTATAATCTCAAAATCTACATTCTGTGAAGATATTATTTTACCATTTTCACTCCAAGTTGCTTTTATCTTATAATTACCGGTAACAAAATTTTTGGTATTCCAATCATAGTTATTTATCAAGGTTTCACTCGGTTGCCATTCAAGGTTTTTACCTTGTTCTATAACTTCAACCAAATTGCCATCTTCATCTAGAATTTCAACTATTTCTTCAAGAACACACACATATTCAGTTAAGTTTTCAGAATATACAGAAGTTGAAACACTTTCATTGGCTCTATATTCTTCTTTATCAGTCTTAATTAAAGTTCTAAGCTTATATTTGTTTACATCTAAAAACAGATCTTCAAGATCTAGCTTGACAACGGTATCATTTCTATCAGAATAGGTTACATTCGTCTTCTCAGTAAGTTGAATTTCTGTATCAGAAATAAGGTTTGTACCTTTAAAGGTTACCTTTACTGTTTTTTCCTGTCCCATAACCAATCGGTCATACTTCCATCTTAGGGTCTTAGATCCATCCTCATTAGATATTTTTTCATTAGGTACAGGCTCTATTATTTCAGTATCAATCAAATTGCTGTCTGCGGGTATTGTGGTTTCAAGCACAATGGTTTTTCCCGCTGTATCAAAAATATCCCCGGCAATTTCTGTCATTATTGTATTAAGTTCCTCTGGAGTAGGACTAAACTTATATTTACCTCCAGTTAAAGCTGCAATTTCAGTGAGAAAATTCCCATTAACTCCACTACCTAACCCAAGGGTAAATATTTTTATACCTTTTTGTGCCGCAGTATTAGCCATAGTTTTTGCTGTTGATGCATTATTAGGATTTCCGTCAGAAAGAAGCATAAAAATCTTTTGTCTATCCGCTTCATTCACAGCTTCAACAACTTCTATTCCTTTAGCTATTCCTCTATCAACTGCTGTACCCCCATTGCTAAATGGCATACTATCAATAACCTGTTTTAAAAGTTCTTTATTGGAGGTAAGTTCCTGACGAGTCCAAGAATCGCTTCCAAAATCTACTATAGCACATCTATCCTGTGGAAGTATAACATCTGAAATTATCTTAGCAGCTTCTTTAGTTTTCCTCCAGGGTGTTCCACTCATGCTCCCTGAACTGTCCAGAATCAATACAAGATCAATAGGGTTTCTCTGAGGCACCTCTGGAGTTCCCTCTCCGAAAAGATTATAAGTGAGGGTTACACTATCTGTTCCAGGATATAAAACAGCCTTGTCAAGACTCTGTTCTATATCAATTCTTGTTGGAGGAAGTGGAGGATGAACATTAAACGCCCCTTTACCTTCAGCAATTTTGGATAGACCATCAAATACACTTGCTATTATTGTGTATTCAATTGGTTCAGATATATCGGGTTCAAAACTGATTTTTCCTATAGAAGCAATCTGATCTGCAGCCTTCAAATCTAGTGTACTATTAGTAAGATTTACAACAATTCCGTCAGCATTATAAACTGCAGTAGTCACATTAAGCTGCTTATCTATATTGGATTCACTATATAAAGAAGTCTCAATATTAACTATTACAGGTTTATTTATATTTGTTGACTGTGGATTGGTATACACAACCACATTTTTTATATTCAAAGAAGCATTAATTGTGAATTCCTTTTCATAATCAGCTGTTATTTTACCGCCTCTATTGTCTTTCACCATTGCTATCATTGTATAAACTCCTGGTTTACTGCTCATAGTATTCCAAGTTGCAGTATCTCCAGTCTGAGAATAGACAATATTTCCATCCTTTTCTTTGATAAACAAAAGTAATTTTGACTCTTCCTTATCATATTCACTTTCAACTTCTATCTGAATTTTCTCATAGGGTTCAAAACTATATGACTCTGTTTTGGAGCCATCTATATCTTTATAAACTTTTATATCACTTATTGAAGCATAAGGCATATCCATTCTTTCATTTAATGCCTTAACTGCAATAATTGTTATGTACGGATTATTACACCAACTGCCATCTTCCATCTGTAAAGACTTTACTACTCCGTCAAGATTTTTAACAGGATCGATACCTATAGTTTTTAGAACTGCACGATAGGCCATCAAAGTATCAATTAAGCCTTGATCACCTGTCCCCCATGTTTCATCAGCCATTTGTTTTACGAGAAGAAATTCTCCAGCACTTCTCATGGATGTTTCAACATCTCTTGAAGTAAGGTTTGTAGTAGTAACAAACTCATTAAGGCATAAAACCACCTGTGCAGTAAGCTTTATTGAAGGATCTGATTCTTTAGTATATGACCAACTTCCATCTTCCCCCTGCATAACAACAAGGTAATTTACACCCTTTTTAATAAGCTCAATATCTGGCTGGCTTTCCTTAAGCAATGAACTTAATATAATAACAGTATCTAGAACATCACTTTGATAACCCTTAGCGATTCCCCATCCCCCATCTTTATTCTGGGTGGATTTAATTAAAGAAAAAATACTTTCATGTTTATCAACATCGCTTGTATACGGAAGTAATCTTCCGGCAAAATCATTATTTGTGATTTCAATAGTATTAAGCCATCCTTGTGCTTTTTTTAAACTCTCTTCTTTTATTCCCTTAAGCTTTAAATATTCTGCAATCTCAGAAGTGTCAACTACAGCTGTCTTCGCACTTTCTCCCCAATACCCCTCTGAAGTCTGATTTTCTACCAACCACTCCAAAGCCATATTGATTTCAGCTTCTGCAGAAATCTCTTCCGCAAACAACTTAACGGGAACAGCTAAAGTGAACAGAAAACAAATAATTAGACAGAGAGCTATTCGTTCCCTCATTTTTAATTCCCCTTTCAAAATAAATAATTCCCTTCACTTATTATCTCCTACTAAGCCTTCTTTTCTAAATAATCATCAATTGCCCCCCTAACCTAATATATATTTTACTTTGCAAATTAAGCATTATCTCTTTATATACTTGATGTTGCAAAATACATTCAATATAATAACATAGTACAATACCATTTNCAATATTTTACTGCCTTCATTTCTCATACTTTTAGCCTCTTTGCAATACTTGTGTATAAAATAAGAAGTTCCATTTCTCTTTGAGATGTAACTTCTTATGTAAAACCATACATTTTCCTTTACTAAAAGGAAGCATATCTTTTCAAAACGGAAAATTTATGGGCATTATAAAAGGACTACAATAAAATTGTAATCCTTTATTGGGAAGTTAGGTCAAAATAGATGCCCCTAATATTTTCCATCTATCTATATTCTTTACTCCATCTTTATCCCCATGTCTTGCTTTTGATCCATAGCTTCCTCGTTTTGCTCAATAATTTTTGTGCAGAAATCAAGAACAGCAGGTACATCGCGGGTAGCTGATTCCCAAATGACCGATTTGTTCATGGAAATATATGCATGAGCAAAAAGATTGCACATTCCTTTAAGTGCTCCCCATTGAATTTGATGTCTCGTCGCATCCTTGAAAGCATCTGACAATCCGACAGACAACTCGCCTATCTGCATCATACTCATAGATACAGAATTGATAAAATCTTTATCCGATTCAAATATATTGTAGTCATTTCCAAAACGTACTACTGTTTCGGCAATATCCTCGCAATAAGTTTTTATATGATGAATGCGTTGGAAATCAGTGTCTTTCATAAATAACTATCCTTTCTTGTTCTAATGCCTTGGCAAACCATGGTGTTCGCCTTTGTGTTTCCGGTTGAACTATACTGTCGATTGTCACTAAATCAACAGGCTTGCCAAGCATTTCATTCAAATCATTATACAATGCACCCAAATCAAAGAGCCCTCTTATAGCAGAACCTTCTCTGTCAATAAGAATATCTACATCGCTACTATCCGTAGCTTCGCCACGTGCATATGAACCAAACAAATAAACGACCGGAATAGCATATTTGTTTGCTATCGGCTCTATAATTCTCTTTAATTCACCTAATGAATAAATCATATGCACTCACCTTTTTTTATTTCCATAGTAGTTATATTATACTGCAAAATCCACAAAATAGCACCATTATTGAATATAGTAAAATTCGGAATGGGTCTTAAATCCAAGGGCGGCAAAGATATGGCAAGCAAGGTATTCGCTGATACAGCTGTTGGTGTAGCTCATTGCTTTATTACGGCTGGGAGCCGGAGGAAATTTCAGCATATAACTGTTGCCCTTATATAATACATTGATTTTATTTCCGTTTGCTCCGCCGTAAGCTCTGAATTTGTTTACTTCACATGAGGTAAAATCAATCATGAATACCTTCGTCCTTTCCGCCTAAATCAAGATATTTCTCTCGCAGACATCCTGCCTGTTCCTCTGTAATTAAGCCAGACCAGAGGTCGGCATTAATGGCGCCATATAATTCACCCCATAAACAGTCAAGATGCAGCACCTGATCTTTCTCGCCCTCTAAGTATTGCTTAATTGATTCTTGGATGCTCTCGGACAATCCTGTTTCCAAATATGTTTTTCCATTCGGTTTCCCATCAGATGTTCCTTTTTCCTGTTCTGTTTCCAGCGCAAGCAATTCTTCAATAGAAAGACCGAGTGCTTTAGACAGCTTGGAAAGTGTCCCGGCACTGCATCGATCCAGCTGGGTTTTTCCGGAATAAATATCTGCAAGAGTAGCCCATGGAATTTCACTGATTTTCGATAAACGATAGCGGGACATCTGCAAGTCCTTCATAAGCTGTTGTATTGTCATTTTCATCACCTTCATTTATTATATCGGTGTGGCGATATAATGTCAAAGTATGACGAAATATTTTATGCTCGATTATTCGCATGTGACCTCCTGACTGTTGATGCTGCGGAGCCGCTGCTTGTCACATTGACATTTCTGGCTTTATTGGAGCTTGACTGTAATCGTAATAAAAGGATTCTTCATTGCGTTTAATATAGCCATAATCCGTTAGTACCATTCCGGCATTTTGAATTTGCTGGTGACCGTAAGATTCATAATCGAATGATTCCGCCGTTAATGTGCCGGGGCAAACCAGCCCGTTTTCGATGGCCGTCTTTTTACCGTGTTCCATCGCTGCGGCAGCATCCGGAAGAAAATCATAGCAGTTCAGGTTTTGTGAGATATCGAGCGCAAAGTCCAAACGGTCGCAGCCTTCATACTCCATCGCCGCTTGAAATTGTTTCATGGCGTGAGTCTTTCCTTGCCATTGTTCATCCAAAACATATCCGAGGTTGCTGCCATCCCATACCAGCTTGTCAAGTGAGTCGTATTGCTCTAACAGATTCCGGATGTTCGGCAGCACACAAACCGCTTCAAGCGCGCGGCACTCCTGCAGGGAGGATACGCCCAGCGTATCGAGGGCGATCCGAAGTTCGTCGGGCCTGCCGCTTTCTACCTCGGCATAATCGGGCAGGCGTAGCCAGACGCCGTCTTTGTTTGAAGCGGAGAACAGTTTTAGCTTAACGCTGTAGCCGTCATCCTTCAGCTCCGACAGATTGGTGCCGTCATATACCGGCTGGGCGGTTTGGCCTGTCGGGAATACATAAGCACTACCTGTGAAAACACCCGGACTCTGCCGGGTACGGTATTGCCGCCCCAGCTTTTCTTTATCGATATAAGAAAGGGCGCTGTCCTTGCCGTACTCCAGATATCGGGCAACGTATTCACCTAATTCTCTGTCATCTTTTGCCGGGTAGCATATTTCATAACAGTAAAGCTGGAATGACAAATTGATAAAATCGGCAGCTGTTTCTACCGGCGTCATTTGCATAGCCGCTTCCAGCATAAGTCGTTCTTTAGGGGACATTTCCGCAATCCGGTTCTCTATGAACAGATCCTCCTGTGGAGAAGCCATCCAGCTTAGTCCGACAGGAAAGCGGATATTTTGCCTATACTGTTCCTGTGCGTTTTGTCCTTCGTTTTCGGTAAGATGCTGCTTTTCGGGAATCTCCGATGTTTCTTCCATACGAGGTTCTTGCTTCGATTGAGGGATAATAGTAAACGCATCCTCTCCGGGAACAAGGGCAAGTGCTCTGCTATTATCCCAGGTCATTTGAAGCTGCCCGATATCATCAACAAAGTCCACCGTTCCTGTAATTCCAGAGGGCATATCCGCTTCTCCCGACATGAACTGGAGCCGGATGCGGGTGCCCGCAGGATATTGAGCTTTGATTCTTTGTACCATTTCGCGATTGTAAACCACTTTTTCACCTCCTACATATGCATTTCCATTTCATTGCGCTCCGCATAGAAAGCATCCGCTTCCTCCATAGTGGCAACGGGAATTTCCTGCGGCCCTCTTTCGCATGTCTGCAAAGGGATAAGATGTTCTAAAATCTGAGGCAGCAGCTTCTGGTCCGGGCAGTGGTCGATAAAGTGCCCAAAGGTGTTCAGGATTTTCCGATCCAGTTCATCCGTCAAAATGATTTCCCTGGCTTCAGGATGCAGCATAATAAAGTTGGCGATATTGAAGGGTGTATTTTCAAACAGGTATTCCTGACGGCTGCCGTCATAGGGATAAACATAACCTCTGGCGAGGTTTTCCTTATCCAGCAATTCGCTGAGAGCTTCCTTTGTCATATGATTGCTCCTTCCCAATGTATTGTCTTTCCGTTTATATATAAAAAGCGGAGCCGTTTGACCCCGCTAAATGATTTTGTTATTTGCTGTTGTTCCGTAGGATTGCCTCCAATCTGGATACCGGCCGGATCGCATCAAGCTCCATTGCCAGGTTCTGTCGGAGTATTTCCTCCGACCGATATACCGGCGCAGGGATATCCAATTTGGGCACCGGCTTCTTGACCTCTGGTTCTTCAAGCTGTGCGGCGGTTGCCACACGGCAGTAAAAGACTACTTTTAATTTTGGGTGCTGTTGCTTGACATTTATGTCCGTGTTGGTACTGTGGTGTTTCATTTTTTCACTCTCCTATGCGCTTAACGGTTGTTCAACCTTAACGCCGTTTTTGAAAATGATCAGCAGGTTATTTTTATCCAGCACCTTGATGGTGTCGATAAACTGCCGCACGATGTTGTCCTTGAATTCCGATATCTCAAAGGGGGCGTCCTCTAATGCCCGGCTGATATCATCCATCTGCCGGGTGAGGTCATCCCTGCTATTTAGCTCTGCCCGGTATTGTTCCTGTCTTTCCTTCAGAGACTTGATTTCCTCTGTGATTGCCCTGAGCTTATCCTCATAGGCTGCGGCGTTTTTCTCCTTGTAGATAATGTCCACCAGTTCCAGTGTGAGGCCTTCCAGTTCTTTGATTCTATTTTCGATAACCAGAGGATTGAGTTCATCGCTGTCTTGTCCAGATAGCGTGACCGCCAGATTTGTTTTGATGATGTTGACAAGCTGGTCACGCTTGCTCATCATGTTGTTGATGGCGTGCAGGACGGCGGTATGGAGCTGTTCTTCCTCGATGGTGGGGGACTCTTTGCAGTATTTCGTACCATGGTCCAGGCGGCTGATACATCGCCACACAATCTTTTTATTGCCTTTTTTTGACCAGGTCACCCGTCTATAGGGAGTGCAGCAGCACCCACAGATGAGAAGCTCAGTCAAGGCATATTTGCTGCTGTATTTAGACTGCTCGGTCAGGGTCTTGTCAGAGACTTTTCTCTTTCCGGAACGCCGGGCCATCTCCGCCTGTACCTTGTCAAAGAGCCAGTGGTCGATGATTTTTTCATGGTGATTTTTGACCAGATATTTAGGAAGCTCCCCGTTATTTTTCTTGGTCTTTTTAGTCATGCAGTTGTCCACGTAGGTTTTTTGAAGAAGGGCATCGCCGCAGTATTTTTCATTCTGAAGCATATACTGCAGGGCGCCGACGGACCACTGAGTTTTGCCGCCTGCCGCCAGGATACCGTCTTTCTCCAGGCTATCCTTTATTTTTTTCACACTGCTCCCGGCAAGGTAGCTCTTAAAAATCCGTTCTACTACAGCCGCTTGTTCGGGGACTACCTTTGGATTATCATCCTCACCGCGCTCGTATCCATAGATCCTCTTGTATTGAAAGGCAACCTTTCCTTTTTTGAAGCTTTGTCGTTTGCCCCAGCGGACATTCTGGCTGATGGATTCACTCTGAGCTTGGGCAAAACCCGCCAGCATGGTAATAATGATTTCCGTGTCCTCTTTCATGGTATTGATATTTTCGTTCTCGAAGATGACCGGTATACCCAGCTCTTTCAGCTCCCGTATGTAATTCAGGCAGTCCACCGTGTTTCTGGCAAACCGGCTGATGGACTTGGTCAGTATAATGTCGATCTTGCCCTTCCTGCACAGGCGGATCATTTTCAAAAAATCGGAGCGTTTTTTCACTGAGGTCCCTGTGATGCCTTCGTCGGCGAATATGCCGGCAAGGGTCCATTCGGGGTTGCCCATAATCTTGTCGGTATAATACGCTACCTGTGCCTCGTAGCTGTTGAGCTGTTCCTCCTGGTCAGTGGAAACTCTGCAGTATGCTGCGGCGCGAAGCTGGCGGGTGACGACATTTTCTTGAGCTACCAATGGATTGGCGGGTATGACGATTATCTGCATCGCTTGCGGCTCTGAAACGCTTGGTGCGGTCAGCATGGCATTTCTCTCCTTTCTATATCAAGGATCTGTCCGGTTTTCAGCATCAGGGATATCGTCCCGTCCTGCCGGATGAGGACTTTGTCCACGGTGTATTCGAACAGCTCTGTATCAAATGTTTCAGCAGGTTCACTTTGCTCAAAGGCTGCTTTGATTTTACACGCTCTTTGGGGCAGGAGGCCATCTGAGCAGTTCCCATATTGAGCGGCGGCCCGAGCCATGATCAGAATTTTGATGTATTCCTCATCGTAATCCGTCTTATCCAACTGCCGGTTGATTTCATTGGTGAGCCTTGTTATTTCGATGTCATGGCAGGAGACCTCTACAGAGGGAATTTCAATGATGTCCGGATTCTCTATGGCATGGTTCAGCAGGGATGTGACCTGTTCGGTCAGCAGGGAGTCGGTGATTTTCACTGCGGTGCGGCATTCGGGGGTTTTACATTTCCATCTTTCCCCGTACCGCCTGTCCAGAATCCTTTCGTAGGGCTGTCCGCATTCTCCGCAGACCGTTTTTCCTTTTAAGATTGTTACCTCCGGTGGTGTCCGGATATCCTTGCGGGTATATTTTGTTTGCTGCAGCAGGATGGACTGGGTGAATTCTTCCTCTGTGACCAGTGCGGGGTATCCGTCCTGTCCGATATATTTGCGGTTTTGCAGGATACGTCCCACCATGTTCTTGTTCCAGAGGGTTGTTCCTTCGTTGTAAGGGCAGCCCGTTTTTTCCAACTGGGCGGCGATCCTGCTGTAGGATTCCCCGGCTATGTATTGCCGGAAAGCCAGCCGCACCATTTCCGCTTCTGTATCGTGGGCTATGATGATCCCGTCAGAAAGACAGTATCCAAAGGGGATGTACCTGTTTTTCATATTAACGCACCGTCCTTTCGATGGGTTCGGCAAGCTCCAGCCCATTGGCCAGCTTGAATTTCAGCCTTTCTCCGGACTCGGCGGTGATGATCTCCAGGATGCTGTCAAAAAGGCCTTCATCAAAGGCCTCCAACTGCTCCGGCCCGTCCTCCAGTATTTCCATCAGGCTTTTGGTTTCGGTGATGACGCTGTCATCCTCATCCTTTTCCATTAGCTTGTTTTTTTCTGCTTTCAATGTCCGGATTTTCCGATTCAGTTCTCCGGTTTGGGATATAAAAAGAGCGGAATCGATGATGCCTTTAGACTTGAGTCCGTTTAGCACATGATTCCGCTCAGTGAGTTCCGCAATTTGACGATTTAGCTCCGCCACCTGCAGATTACTTAAATTTCGATGTCGTTTGAGTTCTTGTAATTGATTTATCATGGGGGATAAAATTTGTTCATAGTTTTGTTTCAACTTGTGGTATAACCGAAGAGAGGCTTCGTAAATCTCCAATTCAGGAATTTGTATAATCGGGCAATTATCTTTGCTTCTGTTGTGATTTCGGCATACCCAATAGGTTTTGCCTCCGCAGACTTTTCGCTTGAAAAGCGCTCCGCACTCTCCGCATCGTATTCTTTTACTTAAGGGATAGATGGAGCGTTGCGACATGCCGGGGATACTCCTGCTTCTGTTCAGCTCCTGTACCCTTTCATAAATACGGGATGAAACAATAGGGGGGTGGGAGTATTTAAGGTAGTATTTATCCCGTTCACCCTTGTTGCGCTTTTTCTGGAAAGGTACCGTATCGGTGGTATAACGTTTTTGAATCAGGGCGTCACCCATATAACGCTCATTTTTCAGCATGTAGTCAACAGTGCTGTACTGCCATCTGTCCTTTCCGTCCCTTGTGGGGATACCCTGTGCGGTCAGCTCATCTGCGAGCTCTTCCTTGCTTTTTCCGTTTAAGTAGCTGTGGAAAACATACCGGACAATTTCAACTTCCTGTTCGCAGATTTGCAGGGTTCCTTCCGTCAGGCGGTATCCAAAGGGCGCTTTGCAGGTAATGAATTCACCCTTTTTCATGCGTTTTTGGTAGCTCCACCGCATACTATCGGATATTGCTACAGACTCTTGTTGGGCACTGCCGGAGAAGAATGTCAGGAGCATTTCATTGCTGATTTTTCCGGTATCAATATTTTCCTTCTCGAAATAGATGGTCACGCCGATGGATTTAAGTTCCCGGATGGTTTGCAGGCATTCCCTGGTATTCCGGGAAAAACGGGAGATGGATTTGGTCAGGATGCGGTCGATTTTTCCTCTGCGGCAGTCGCGAAGCAGGCGCTGGAAATCATCCCGCTTATCCATCCTCAGCCCGGTGATGCCCTCGTCAGCGTAGATGTCCACCAGTTCCCAATCTTCATTTTCCTCTATCAGCGTAGTGTAATAGTCAACCTGTGCTGTAAAGGAGTTTAGCTGGTCGTCGGAGTCACTGCTGACACGGGCGTATGCTGCGATTCGCAGCTTGCCGCTTTTGACCTGTATCGTTGGTTCAATCACGATAACCTGTGGAGCTTTCGGCTGAAGCTTTTTAGCCAAAGTCCCGTCTGTCATATTTTGGTCTGTTTTCACGGCTTTTCGCCTCCTTTCTTGTCAACAACAGATACTACCACACAACCATTTCGATAGCTATCACCAAAAGCACTAAACAAGCAGAATAGAAGCGCCTAATTGTCCGGCAATACGCGAAGCGGTTTTCCTGCCTATCTCAGGTGTGATCTTACCAATGGAAACCAGCCAGTCCAAGACATTGAGGATTGCGATATAATCGGCATTTGTAGTGATTTTATCATCAGGCCCGTTCATCTTTGGTATCCTCCTATTCAAATTTCATGGCGATGCCGGGATGCAAATGGCTTAATTCCGTTAAATGGATTTCGCCCTCCAGCGGGGAATAAAGTTCAACGCCAAGCTGATCCAGCCCCCGGATGAAGTCCATTGTTTTCGCAGTATCCCTGCCCAGGCGTGAGACATTTACGATAAGCAGCACATCCATTTTGCCTTTCTCTGCGGCTTCCATGATCTCGGTCACTCCGTTTCTCTCAAAGCTCAAGCCGCTGCCGGTATCCTGGGATTCTCCGACAACCTCAAAGTCCATTTGCTCGGCGTAGTCCAGCAGTTCTTTTCTCTGTCCTTTCAGGCAGCCGTGCTGATCCTCCGGGGCATCAATACGGCAGTAAGCCCATGCACGTTTTTTTGCTTCCATGTTCAGATCCCTCCATATTCAATAAAATTTTAGTTTTAATCTCACAAGGATGCGGCAGGGCGTCCTCTCCTGCCGCATAGTTTCTAAGATCAAAGCAATAGTGCTTGTTCTTCATTTTCAGTCTGAAAAACATCTCCAGACATTGTGCTTAATTCGACACCACTTCCCAAGCACCAATGGCGATAGCTCAAACTATCCGTGGTTAGCAGATATCACAGGAATTCCACCTCCCCCTCGACGAGCGGGCTGCACTCTGGGACCTAACCTCGACTATGCAGGAGTATCATTATCCACTGTCCGTTTCATTGCGAAACAGTCCACCACAGACTGTTTTATGGTCAAGCTTTATCGCTCGTCACCTTCGATGCCATCGCTTTTTCGAATGCCTGTCACTCATCCGAGGCAGTCTCCGCGCACTTACCAATGTCGCTGCCGCTCATCACGGCCGGACAGCTATCGTATTTGAGCTTCCGGATATGGCCGGCTTTTTAGCCGGCATTTTACAAAGAGCAAAAGAGAATAAAAAACTCCCCTCACTTCTTAAGGAAAAAATGAGGGGAGTGTACGGAATTATTTTTTATTTTTCTAAAAGTTTTTTAAGTTTTTTAAGGATTCTTCGTTTCCGGTCATTCAAGGTCATTAACGGGACACCTGTTTCAGAGGATAATTGGCGCTCACTTTTGCCTTGGAAAAATAGCGCCCGGATCAGCAGTAGCTCCTGTTCCGGAAGCAGCTTCACGCATAGTGCCAGCTCATCGAGCATTTCCTGTCTGATGATGCTGTCCTCGATGGATTCCTCTGTATGTGAGATTATGTATTCGACCTGAATGCCTTTTTCCTGGCAAGCTTCTATGGATATATGCTTCCTCTCCGCCAGCTTGTCCAGGTATCGCTCCCGTTCAACAAGTTTGTAATAATTCTTATAGATTTCTTCTGTGACCTCAATGCGTTCTTTTTTTACAACGATTGCATATTTCCGTTCCTGTTCTTTCATAGGGCTTGTCCTCCATTTCAAAATTTTTTAGAAATGAAGAACAAGCGGGGGGGGACCGGCATCCTTTTGAGTTGACAAAAAATTCAAGGCTGTTATTTGTAGTATCCGGTCGTATAAACAAGTATTTTGTCAAACAAAAAACCGCCGTTTGTCTTATACAAACTGCGGTTTTTTGATCTTTATATACGGTTTCAAATTTTAGGAAAATTATAAACCAGGGGATACTTAGGGCAGACGGGAAGTATTTCCCCTCAAAAAAGCCGACCTCAATAAAGATATAGCCTTTATACCTGCTTACATAAATTGTTTTTGTTTTTTCAAATTCAAAAAAATTTGAAT
>JGI24709J26583_10002810_pt1 | contig 14048 bp, 6 predicted proteins | sample BioPla2DNA1_FD_26583 | JGI IMG/M metagenome (IMG submission 26583) | reverse complement strand
GTCTCTTCTGGAAGCTCTACTTTTAACGGTTCCATTCCAACCCTTTTGCAAGCATTTCCTTTCATTCTAACATATGTAACAGAAGCGGGGTTATCTCCAACTATTATAGTTGCTAAAATAGGAGTTATCCCTGATTTTTCCTTTATTTTTAACACCCTCTCTTTTAACTCTTCTTCTATCGTAAGTGATAGCGCTTTTCCATCTAAAATTATTGGTTTCATACCTACCTCAACAAATTGTTTTTTGCCAATCGAAATAACACAACTGACAACTTAATTCTAGTGTCTTACTTAACTTTGGTCAAGTATAGATTTACGTAGTTTGTGTCTCCTGTTCTTTCACCTGTTATTCCATTGTTTATTCAAAAACATTACAACAATAAATGCCTTATAAATCTTTTCATTTACTTAAAAGGCTCGTTTAGTTTTATAACCTAAGCTTAGAATAAAATCATCCTCTTTAATTTGCAAAACAACTCTTCAAGCAGTAAAGATAAAAACAATGTGTATTTTTATGGAAAATTTCTTCATTTTTAAACTTTTTTAAAAACCAAATATTGACATTACATAGATAATATATTAAATTGAATATGTGTAGAACTTTTTAAAATGTAAAGTGTGCACGCATACGTGGATAGCGAAGCTACATTAAAATCACAAAATTCCTAAGGGGAGCAGGAAATGCGAACAACAAAAAAAACATTTGGAAAGAAAATTTTGTTAGTAGCACTAATTTTAGTGATTGCTTTTCTTGCCCTTTTCATTTTAGCTCCAAACTTCAAATCAAAAGTCGACTCATTTTTAACTAATTCCAGCTTTGCTAACATTTTAAATTTAAAAGCTATTGATACCGTAGAAGCTGCCGATGTTACAGCATATGGCTCTAACGTTACCTTATTAGGTTCGCAAGCAACATATGGTACAGGAAGTGACTGGAACAGCAGAAGCTATGAAATGAAACTTTCTCAAGATATGCTTGCCGCTGCCCAAAATGGGAAAATTAAAGTATCTGTAAGTGCTAGTATAACAATAAAATATTTGTTTGGAGCAATTGCATACGGACGAATTGATGTTAAGACATCCTCAGGAACTCTTATACAATCCTCTTCACAGTGGCAAACAGCAGCAAATTATGGTGGAACCAAATCCGCCTCTGGCTCTGTCGAGTGCAATATACCAACCACTGTAGGTAGTCATGTTATTGTCACCATGAACATCAAAACAAACAAAGGTAGTGCTGATCAGTATGTGGATTGGATAAATTGTGCTGCAAACAAAAATGGAACAGCAAGTAACAGCGACTCACTATCTGGCGTTGATGCTTCATATTGGGTATCAGATCAGTTGGGGAGTGTTAAATTTACTGCAACTTCTACAGTTGGAATTGCTGAAATTACTATACAAAAACTAGAAGTTGGTGGAAGTTGGACTGCTCATCAAACTACCACATATAACAGTACGGCGGCTTCTTATTCTTGTAATAACGCCACCTCGCAAACCTTAACTTTAACTGGACAACACAAATTTGGGACACAGTTTAGAGCAGTATATAAAAACAATTTTAGAGATGCCGCAATCAATAGCTCGAAGATAGTCTTATTCAAGCCGAGATTCACTTTAACACACTCTGGATCAGGGATTACTACTGCTAACTACTCGTTTTATACACAATCAACAGGATTTCCTGCTAGCACAACTCAAAATTATACGGGGTGGGACTATACGTCATCCGATACATCATTTTATGTGGTGACGCAACTGCCTACGGCTGGTATGTTCTTGAGTAGATTTACTTCCGTAGCCCCTAGTCTAGATACCTTCTTTTCTAGTGGCTCTGATGGTCGTTTGCAAGTTGAAATAAAGCCTTCTGATCGTAATACAAGTACAGTGTATTCTTCTGCGTTTGTCCCAATGGTAATATATACCTCATCTTTTAGTATGCGCCAAAAACTAGGAACAACATTGATATATAATGGCATTGAAGCTGAAACTACAGGCAGCCATTATCGCCAATTGAATAGCAATGTTGAGCCTACTGTGACTATACCAACTGGTCTCACTGCTTATGCTACAAACTCCACTACACTTACTCCACGATATATGACTGACGTGGGTTACTATGGATACAAGGCATCTGTTTTAAATGGGGCAGCTGCATTAGGAACTGTAACGATTCTCTCTAATGACGCTGTGGGTCGTGTTACAATCGTAGCAAAAGATATTACTAATGCTTTTAGTTTTTCTTTAAATGCAATTTCAAAAGTTTATGACACTAACACATCGGCAACATTGCCTACGGCTGGATTTTCTTTTGCTCAAAGCTCAAGTGGCTCTGGAGATGCTGTCAATTCTGGAGATGGTTTTACCATAGTTGCAACCGAAGCAAATTTTAATAATTCTTATGCGGACACAGATAAATTAATAACATTCAAATTCAGCTTTAACACCGGAACAGCTGGTCGAGGTGCAAACTATAAAGCACAAACAACGTTTGCACAAGCTGCAGGTGGTGGTGCTTATACAGCCACGGGTAGCATTCAAACTTTAGGTGACAGCAATACTATAATAGTCACGAGATCTCAAGGCAACAAAATTACACAGAAAATTCTTAATAATACTGGTGACATTTCAGCAACTGTTAGCAATAAAACTTATGATGCAACAAGCAATGCCACAGTTACTGGTGCTGCGATTATGACACGCCTAAATGATGGATTGGTAGTCTATTGGAGCAGTGGACAAGGAGAAACTGCAACATTTGCAAATATTAATTATGGTGTGCAAACAGTAAATGTTCAAGGACTTAAGTTTACATTTAGCGATGATAACTTAGCAGCAAATTATAGACTGCAAAATCAAACATTATCTACAACCGCTACATTTTCAGCAACAACTACGGCTAACATTACAAAAAGAGCTATAACCTTAAAAATAGCTAACACTGAATCATCAAAGATTACAAGAATATATAATGGATTTGATGACATAAATCAAGGTCTTTTAAAATATGAATTTGACACTGGTCCTTTAGCTGCAGATGCCCCGTTTATATCGGTCAAAACAAATGTGTTTAAATCAAAATATGAAAATAAGAATGTGGGCATTAAAAAGGTTATTAATATCTCAGAATCAGGATGCAATCCAAAAGTTGTTGCAGATGCTCTTCAAGCAACTTCTGGAAATGAATATCGCTTACTTAACTACAACATTACTAACGCAGAATCTGAAAAGATAAATATTGGGGAAATTACACAAAAAGAAATAACGATGAGTATGTCAGTACCTGCTTCTACTGCTAAAATCTTTGATTGGACCGTATCTACTATAGGTATTTATGCTACAAGAGAAGCAACAGCAACGAGTGACATCGTAATAGAATTCGATATAACAGGCTTAATTTCTGGAGACAATGTTGTGCCTGCTGCTAGTGTAAGAAGTGGAGCTGTCTTTACTGACTGGAATGCTGGAAACAAGACAATTCAAGCAACGGCTGCCATTANAGGTACCGATGCCAATAACTATAAACTACCTGCTAACACCACTATAACGTGTTCTGCTAAGATAGATAAAAAACCACTTAATCATCACACTATGACTGCAAGATACAATGGACAATCTGCCATTGGCAATGTGTTACCCGATGATTTTGTGTTTAATGGTAAAGAACACAAGCCTGTTGTAACAATGCAAGATAGCCAAAAAGGTGATAGTGCAAATGGTGGGAACAATGTCAATCTTACAGAAAACACACACTTTAGTGTTGCTTATGCTTACAATATAAATGTTGGCAATATAGCATCAGTGACAGCATCTACAATGTATGCTAACTATGACGGAGCAATTGGTGCTAACTTTAACATAGTTAAAGCAAATGCAAATATTAGTGCTACATCGATTAGCATCACATATGGTACATATATTGGAAGTGCTGATTTAAGTGGAACAGTTGAGCATGCAACTGATACTAGTTACACTACGGATATTGGAGCCATAACTGGTGAGTGGCGCTTTGTAACTGAACCAAGCACATTATTTAATGCTACATCTCATACTCCTTCTGTTCGCTATGTACTAGATGCTGATTCAAAACTAAAGTTTAATGATCCAACTGACATTACAGTTTCCATCAGTGTAAGTAAGCGCCCTATCAATGTGACAGCTCAGCCAGCGACACAAATTTTTGGAGATAGATATGTAGATATATCCAAAAACTTTACTACCTCTGACCCAGCTGGAGAATTTGAATATGGAATTGTCAAATATCAAGGCGCGAGCTTTGATCCTAACATTACTCTAACAACCACTGCTAGACAACTACACAACCCTAGTACCCCAGAAAATACATATAACACTGCAATAGTTGATGAGTATGATATCACTTTTGGATCAGTTGGAAATGCTAACTATATAGTCGACATTGAAGAAAATTATACTGGTGCAATATATACAATTACACCAAGAGCAGTTAAAGTAACACCAGATTTATCAGATAGACTAGTTGGGGATAGTTATGTCAATACTAGAAGAAAAGTATATGGTGATGAAGATCCAGTATTTTTCTATTCTGTTGTATTACAAAAACCATCCGATCATACATATCCATCACATGTAATTGTTCCAGAATATCCTTTAAGTGGAGCGATTTCCCGCAGTAGATTGGGACAAACTGGACCAAAGGCTGGTGAAAATGTTAGTGCAAGTTATACATATACGGAAGGAACTATTACTACTCCTAGTTTAAATCCAAATTACTCTGTTATTTTCCATGCAGGAGCTACACCTTTTGAAATTATAAGAAGAGACATTGAATTAACAATGACTCCAGTTGAACAAATTTATGGTGATCCAGCAGTAAATTTGGAAACAAGTTATACCATTACAAAAGGTTTAGTTGCTGGAACTGGTGCACTACCATTTGGTGATACACTAGTTGGCTCACCATTAAGGGTAAAAATTTCTGATTATGAGCCCACAGATGATAAAAATGCTGGATTATATTACATAGTAAATCGACACGATAAAGAAGTTTGTATTAGAAATGGAAACAATCCAAACTATAATATTTTGACAGATGAACACCCTTATGCAAGAAAAGCACAATATAACATATTGAAACGAGGGATTACAATCATACCAAAATTTACACTAGATGATGGAAAAAGAGTTTATTACATTGAAGGCAAATATGGTGATCTAATTCCAACAATTAGCATCAATAGTGCTTATCAAGATCCCGATGATCATCTCACTTTTGAAAATACTGCTGATCCAACAAAGCCAGCTCTAGCTTCATGGGACACAATAAATACTACAATCAAGGTTAAACATGCAACAAATACTGACAATATTTGCATAAATGTTGGGGATAAGGAATTTGATATTTCAACGATTAGAGATAATCCTTCATGGAATAAAAATTATACTATCTTACTAAGCGGAGAGGCTGGAACACATCCTAGCCATAGCTTGCCAGTTTGGTTTAGGATAAATAAAAGACCTATAACAGTAAGCCCCGCTGTCGTAAATGTAGACTATCTCTCAACTCCTCCAGCAGAAAACCTACTCACTTTTGCAACTGTTGGCGGAGATGGTTTAGTGCTTGGTGATACTTTAGGTCAAGAACAACCTGAAGGGCAAGCACAGCCTACAATAGTTATTAATTTGCAGTATGAAAGAGATGAATATTCTCAAATACCAACTGAAATTGGTCAATACAATATAATCACTGATAGTTCTCTAATCCATCCAAAATATATAATAACTTTTGATGGTCAAAACAAATTTGTAATCCGTACTTTAGAAGCTCATATTGAACCTCTAGTGGGACAAAGCATAATCTATGGTCAAACTATTGACAATAACATTCAATATATCGCTTGGACAGGAAGTGGTGCCGTAATTGATATGTCTCAATTAGTGGGATTTCTAGAAATTGAATATGAAGGCACATATGCTACTCCTGGAAACTATGAAATTAAACAAGGCACACTCTCAAATAATGTCGAAGGAGTCAATCCAAACCCTAACTATGTCATAATCTTTAACTCTAAATATGATGCTGTGCTTGGTGAATGTATACCAATTACAAATCCTGTTAGTGTCCAAGTAAAAAAGAGAGCTATCACAATAATTCCTGATGCTAATCAATCCAAATACTTTGATGGGCAAGGAGCCACGGTAGAATCTCCTTACTCATATACTCTATCTATGAATTTAATTGGAAGCGATGACATTCAAGGAGATTTGTCAAGACAAACGGGTCATGAAGTTGGATTATACTCCTATTCATTAGGCACAATTCAAGCTGTAAACGATTTGGGGACACCTATTGATTATTATAATTTTACTGTACAACAAGGCGAAAGTTTCCAAATCAAACAAAGACCTATTTTAATAACCCCAGATTCGAATATCAAGAGTGTTTATGGAGCTGCACAAGATACTTTAATCACATATACTGTTGAAGTTAGAAGTCCTTTAGAAGCTGGTGCTGATGCCATTATTGATGGATATCCACTTGGTGGTAGTCTTAGAAGAGAGCCTGGTACAAATGTTGGGTTTTATGAAATCAAATTAGGCACAATTAATGGAGCACAATATGACATTCAATTGAGTTCTACCAAGGTATATTATGAAATAACTAAACGCAGCTTACAAATTACTGCTACTGGAACAAATTCACCTTTTGGTGAGCCAGAAAAAGAAATTAAATATAGATTTACTGGAGGTGCTCAACCAGCATATGGAGAAACTTTACAAGGAAGTCTTGTAAGAGATAATTTAGAAACTATTACTGTTGGTCAATACGATATTTTACAAGGCACTCTTACAAATGCTAACAATGCTAATTATGATATCACTTTTATATCAGCAAAATATACGATAACCCCTAGAGTTATCACTATCTCTCCAAATGCAAATCAAGGCAAAGTATATGGTGGAATAGATCCAGAGCTTGAATATACAGTAAATGCAACATATGCTGGAAATGCCCTAGTTGATGGTTATGGACTTGTTGGGGATTTAACTAGATCTAATGGTGAAACTGTTGGTAACTACTCTATTTTACAAGGTACTTTATCAAATGATGTTGAAGGTTCAAATCCAAATCCAAACTATAATATTATTTTTGAAACAGGTGCAATTTTTGTAATTAGAAAAAGCCCAACGGTCATTACAGTTGATGGTGCAACAACTGGAGAAGACGGCACAATAAAAACACTCATATATAATGGATCAGAACAAACAATTACAATGTCTCACACAAACACTGATAACCCGATCATTCCAGCATGGAGAAACAAATATACATTTGCAGGAAGTTATCCATTAACCATAAGAACTAACCCAAGTGCTAACTTTGAAGCAGGAGTATTAAATTTAGTTGTTGTTGTTAATAAAGCTACCTTAACTGCGATTACAAAGGCTGAAATAGATGCAAGTAGAAAAACAAAAATTTATGGTGCTAATGACCCCGAGTTTTACATTAATCGTAATGGTTTAGATAATGATGGAGTAATCAAAATAAGTTTTGCAAGAAATTCTGGTGAAAATGTAAACACTTATGACTTTATCGCATCTTCTATTACAGTGAACAATGATAACTATCAAATTGCATTTGGTGCAAATGAAAATGTAAATGCTTTCTCAATCACAAAACGTCAAATATCCATAGAGCCTAGAAAATTTACGAAAATTTATGGAACAACAGACCCTATTTTAAGAGAGTCAATTAACACGCCATATTTCTCAGATACTGTTAATGTGACTTACACTAGAGAATCTGGAGATAATGTTGCCACTTACGACTTGGATACAATTAATTGGGACAATCAAAACTATACATTGACTTTTAGTGGTACTTCAAATGCAAATAAATTTGAAATTCTAAGAAGAAATGTCTATGTAAAAGCTGAAAATAAAGAATCTACATATTCAGAAGCCTTAGTGCCTCTTACCTACCTTATTACTGCAAAAACATCAACTGAAGGTTTGCTTGAAGCTGATACACTCTCTGGAGAAATAGTATGTAACACAGAAAGTGGTTATGCTGGGAAGTATAATATTACTATTGGAACTTTAGGCAACTCAAATTACAACGTCGTCTTTACTAATGGAACTTACACAATCAAACAAATAGAAGTAACAATTACTCCAAATAGTTTTGAGTTAGAGTATGGTGATGCACCAGAAGAGTTAACATATTCAATTAGCCCTGTAGATGCAGTTTTAGAAACTGATTCACTCGAAGGAGAACTTTATGTAGCTGACAAAGTAAATGTTGGTATTTATGCAATAGAACAAGGAACTTTAGACAATAGAAGCGGAAGAAATAGAAACTATAAGATTATATTTATAACTGGTGCAACTTATTCTATCGGAATTAGACAAATCGTTGTTTTACCTGAAGCAACAAGTGCAGTTTACGGAGAAGCTTATACAATAGATTATTCAATTGTTAGTGGTTCTTTATTAGGAGATGATACTCTTGCTGGCACACTTGGACATAGTGGTGGAACTTCTAACAACGTTGGAAACTATAAAGTAACGATTGGTACTTTAAATTCTGCAAATCAAAACTATGAAGTATCTCTTCAAGATGATAATATCGATGTTATTATCACAGCAAGACCTATTTCTATAAAGGCTAGAAGCATTGAGCAAGAATATGGTGCTAACGAAAGACCTTTAAGATATGATATAACTGCAGGCACGCTAGCTTACAGTGATACATTGAGTGGCTCCCTAAGAAGAGCTAGTGGATATTCTGTAGGAACATATGCAATTAACCAAGGAACCTTAAATAACACTAACTATGAAATTACCTTTACAGGTGCAGCATACAAGATTACAAAAGCAAAGCTTACCATTGAAATACATGATATCTCAACAGCTCATGGTGAAGCAATTGTAATAGATCAAGATGGCTATACTATTACATCTGGTAGAGTCTTTTTCAATGATAATTTAAATGTCTCTCTTTATAAAGATCCTGAAGGAACAGCTATTGGAGAATATGCTATTATTGGAACCTACGATAACTCCAACTATGAAATTACATTTATAGATGGTGTCTATATAATTAGAAAATGGGATTCTGTGATTAATATTGCTTCAACCAATATTGTTAAAAAATATGATGGTAAACCAGTAACAATCGTAGCTACTTCTTCTTCAAATCAACCTGTTGAACTTTATATTAGAGATACTAAAGTAGCAAATCGCTTTGTAGAACCAGGTAAATATAACATAACATTAAAATCTGCAGAAACGAGTGAATATTATGCTCCTGAACCATTGAATGTGGTTATAACTATTCTAAAAGATAAATTAACAACAGAAAAACTTGGAATTGATATTATGCTTCAATCTGACGAAGGGTATGACCCAGATTATATAGTTGATATTGAAAGAAATGACAAAAATGAACCCACTATTTCTAAAGCATTAAGTAGCTCACAAAAACTTATTAGAAGTTATAGGATTTCTGTAGTTAATGCTGAAAGCAATGAAAAAATCACTGATGGAACATCTAAATTGAGAATAAAAACTCCTGAGGCATTGTATGGTGAAGATACAGTAAAAATAATTATTTTTGATAGCGATAATAATTACCAATATAAACTAGCTCAAGTAGACGATGAAGGCTATATCACAGTTAATGTTGAAAATGCTTCAAATATTGCTTTCATTCAAGAAAGTTCAAGCAACATTCTAATATACATAATCATCGGTGTAGTTGCTTTAATAATAGTAATAATAAGCACAGTATTCATTCTTAGGAAAAGAAGATAAAAGTATCTAACTTATTATATACAATATAAAAAAAAGGTGTATCTAGGCACCTTTTTTTATTTTAAAATGCTAATTAATACATATAGTTTATTTTATATTTTCCAAACTATCCATCTTATCTACAATTTGATCAATGAATAAAAAGTTTATAGATTTACCTTGCTTAACCTCTTGGTTTAATTTTTTAACAAGAGTTAAAATCTCACTTATCAATTCTCTTCTATCAAAAGTTAAAGAAACATCTTCAGTTCTATCATCTTGTGCAATATAAAAATCTGCACTCTCCATATAGTTTTGAGCTACCATTATCTTAACTTTATAATTTTTATTTTCTTTTGCTTTTAGTAATTGCGCCTTGCTCTTTTTTGTATATTTATATGCAAGATAAGTATTTGTTTGTTTTTTCCATAAGGCTAAAATAATTAAAGAAACTACAATTACTGCGCCTAAAAATGCAAAGTAAAAATACCATTTTAATCCAAACATTTCATTTTCTATAGCTGCAGCTAATAAAAACATACTAAACATCTAGATCACCTCCATCATTTTCATCTAAATCAGGACCAAGCAGAGCGTTTTCTTGCTTAATAACTTCATATACTGGCCTTGCTTCTGTAATTCCATTGTTTTTCAAAAACCTCAATACTGTAGAATAAAAATTATTTCTAACAGCAAAATAATCTTCAGTTTTTGTGTACATTTTCATTTTGTATTCAACGGCATGAGGCTGTAAGCCAACAATCTCAACATATGCTGCAGGATTTTTTAATACTAACGGCTCTGAATCCATTGCTTGATGCAATATTTCTAAAACTTCATCCATATCATATTTGTATCCAATATTTACAACAAGCTCAACTCTTCTTGTAGGCTTTGTACTATAATTTACAATTTCATTTAATACGATTTTATTGTTGGGAATAATCACTGCTGTATTATCAGCTGTTAAAAGTTCGGTTACGGTTATGGTGATTTTCTTTACAGAACCAGTAAAGCCACCTATCATAACCAAATCATCTTGTTTAAACGGTTTAGTTATTAAAAGCATAACACCGCTTGCAAGATTTGATAAAGTATCTTTTAAGGCAAAACCAACAGCAATACCAGAAGCACCAGCGATTGCAGCAATTGAGGTTGGGTCAATCTTAAATGCTTTAAGTATTAAAAAGAAAAACAACAATGCTATTGCAGTTTTGGCTATAGATGCCATAAAGGAAACTATAGAACCATCAACCTTAGTTTTGCTAAATACAGTTCTTATAATACCTGTTATAAGTTTTGCTACTATTACCCCTACTAATATGAGCGCAATTGACTCTAAAATGCTCTTTCCATAAGTTAATCCTATTTTTTGCAATGCATTTGCAGTCTCTTGTGAGGTAGTTGCTAAAAACATATTCATAAAATTATTCATAATGCCACTCTCCTTATACACGATTATATTAATTTCTACAATTCTTGTAAAGAAAAAAGGTTTAAAACTCCACTATTTCCATTAAAACGCCTATCGCTTATATAGTTTCAACTAGCAAGCTTTCACTCGTTAAATCCTGTATTTTGGGCCTAAAAACTGCAATTCATCACAATAGTTTTTCTGCTTTTTTATCATCTAGTTTTGAACTACAAGCTATCAAAAACACATTCCTTTTGTTGCTTTATACTTCATTTTAGTTCATAATATTAAAGCACGGCAATAAAATGTGTCAAAACTTAATATAAATACGGAAGTGTGACCGAGCTGGCCGAAGGTGCACGACTGGAAATCGTGTGTACCCCATAAGGGTACCAAGGGTTCAAATCCCTTCGCTTCCGCCATAGACACACGGCGTCAAGGCAGTACTTACGCCGTGTTTTTATATGCAAAAAGCCCTGTTTTATCGCATTTTTGACAGGGTTTTTTCTTTTTCTATCGGATATTCTTACTTTTGGTTGTTCGTCTATCTTGTACTATGCTTTGCGGGATTTGAACTAATGCCATTTCTTACTTTTGGTTTTCCTACTTTTTATTCGGTTGGTATCAATCTTGATTGCCCCGCAAATTCAAGTTTTAATCAAGATCTTATTCAAGTTTAGTTTCTAATCGTTATTCCTTCCCCCGCATCTTTTGCTTAAATATAAAAATAGCAACTACGAATATCACTAATGAATACGCAAGTGTGACCCCTAAGTGTGGGAATATGCCAGCAAAATCGCCTACTAGCGCCGACTTGATAGCTTCTACGCTATGATAAAAAGGAAAGACTTTGCAGAATGTCTTAAAGCCACCGCCTATTAAATCCAACGGAATAAAGACACCCGACAGCCACCCTGCTAAATTGGTAACTAATGCACCGCAGATTCCTCCAACGGCTTTATCGCTGAACAGAGTTCCTGAGAGTAGCCCAAGCCCAATAAAAAATAGTGATGTTATAGTTGAGATAAATATGGCAAGCAAAATGTATGCTGTTATATGCAACCCACAAATCAGAGATGCAATAAAGGTAATCGTAGCTTGTGCCGCCGAAATAATTATCAATGGCATTGTGTAACCCAACAAAAAGTCCGATGATTTCATTGGAGATGCAAACAATCTTGTCAAAAATGAAGTTGTTCTGTCTTTTGCGATTAACATACCTGCAAAGAGAGCCATAAAAGCAGTGCCGAACATTGCAAGTCCGGGTGCAAGGTTGTTAATCTCAAACATGGGATTGTTGGCCTCCGCAGGAATGTTTGCGTTTATTACCGAGAGCAAGACTAATAATACAAGGGGAAAACCAAGTCCAAAAAATAAGTTTATTGGATCGCGTAAAATCTCTTTCGTATTTCGTTTGGCAAATAAAAACATTCTCATAATGCACCCCCATTTAGGACAATGAAAGCATCCTCCAGGTTGGTTGTGCCAGTTTGGTTTGTCAGTTCCGAAACTGTTCCTACCGCCATCAGCTTTCCTTTCGCCATAATGCCCACCCTATCTGATAACGCCTCTGCTTCCTCTAAATAATGTGTAGTTAAGATGATTGTAACCTTACCTTTTAATGCCCTAATAGACGCCCATAACTCCCTTCTTGCCAAAACATCAAGACCCAGTGTCGGCTCGTCAAGAAATAGTATTTGCGGATTAGTAATCAAAGCCATTGCAATGCTTAATCGCCTTTGCATTCCGCCCGACAATAGCTTGGTCTTTTTCTTTAACATATTTTCCAACCCAAAATGCACCGCCATGTCCAATGCACTTTGCCTTGCACTTTCTTTGGTTTGTCCGTATAAGCTTGCTATAAGCTCTAAATTTTCTATCACAGTTAAATTGCCAGCCACCGCCGTTTCTTGAGGAGAGATGTTGATTTTTTGTTTCACCTCTTGCGGTTTCTCAGTGATGCTGTCGCCAAGCAATGTTGCATCTCCTGCTGTGGGGCGTAATAAGCAAGAAAGCATTTTAATTGCCGTTGTTTTACCCGCTCCGTTTACACCCAGAAGCGAAAACAATTCTCCATGTTTTACGCTTAAATTCAGGTTATCCACTGCGACAAGGTTATCGTATCTTTTTGTTAAGTTTGTTGTTACGATTGCGTTCAAAATCATTCCTCCCCTTGTGGTGGCATTTTCCCGCCGAATATCCCATCCATTATTCCTGTAAGAGCAGATTTGGGCGGTATAGCAATACCCTGTTCAATATCTCCCAATACAATCAATGTATCACCCGGGTTGATTCCAAACACATCACGGGCTTCTTTAGGTATAACAAATTGACCTTTTTCACCTACTTTGACAGTCCAAGCAAATTTTCCTTCTGGAGAATTCATTATTTCCTCCTTAATTAGTATGAAAAGTATGAATTATATGAATATATTAGCATGATACGATTTTGTTGTCAATAGAAATTAGCTATCTTATACTATATCTATACATGATTTGAACTTAATACCATTTCTTACTTTTTGTTTTCCTGCTTTTTGTTCGGTTGGTGTCAATCTTGATTACCTCGCAAAATCAAGTTTTTAATCAAGATTTTAATCAAGTTTCAGGTCGCTATTGTGCTGTCCGCCTTTACCTCCGTTCCATCTTTGAATATGAAGGTTATATCTTCTCTGCTGTTTACGATAATCTTTTCCACCAGTTTAATGAACACATCTTTGTCGAACTCAGTTTGCTTTTGTTCATTCTTCAAGAAGTCTTGTAGCATTTTGTATTGCGATTTAGACAGTGCGCCGTCGCTTTGTTCTGCTATGAGTTCGTCTCTTTGTTTGAACAACTCATCAAGCTGTTCCATAATCTCAC